>ULTL01038340.1_pt1 | contig 10969 bp, 9 predicted proteins | sample 1957531 | NCBI WGS metagenome assembly ULTL01 (sample SAMEA4835732, study PRJEB28245) | human gut metagenome | biome: gut microbiome; material: fecal sample | place: Denmark | collected 2008 | reverse complement strand
GTGGAAAAAGTGACCCGGGTCCGGGCCGGGGAGGCCCGGAAAGGTATAAAAAGAAGAATCCTCCCTCGGCCCGGCAGGGCCGAAGAACCGAACAAAGAGGTAAAGTATGCCCACTTGGGAAATAGAGGACAAGGCCCGCCTGGCGGGCCATCAATGGATCTGCGGCTGCGACGAGGCGGGGGCCGGACCCCTGGCGGGGCCGGTGTACGCCGCCGCGGTGGTGCTGCCCCGGGATGCGTCGATCCCCGGCCTGGACGACTCCAAGAAGCTCACCGCCAAGCGGCGGGAGGCTCTGTATGACGAGATCATTGCGAAAGCCCTGGCCTGGGCGGTGGCGGCGGTGGGCCCGGAGGAGATCGACGAGATCGATATTCTGAACGCCCGGATGCTGGCCATGGAGCGGGCCATTGGCCAGCTCGACCCGGCGGCGGACTACGCCCTCGTCGACGGGAACCGGGACCACGGCAGCCGTGTGGCCATCACCATCCCCCACGAGACCGTAGTGAAGGGGGACAGCCGCAGCGTCAGCGTTGCCGCGGCCTCCGTCCTGGCCAAGATCAGCCGGGACCGGTACATGGAGGAGATGGCGGCGCAGTACCCCCAGTACCGCTTTGAGAAGCACAAGGGCTACGGCACCAAGCTCCACTACCAGATGCTGGATACATACGGCCCCAGCCCCATCCACCGCCGCAGCTTCCTGGCCAAGTGGGAGGCAAAGCGCCGTGGATGAGCGGAAGGAGCGGGGCGACCGGGGGGAGGCCGCCGTGGCGGACTGGCTCCAGGCCCGTGGGTGCTGTCTGCTGGAGCGGCAGTTCCGCTGCAGGTACGGAGAGATCGACCTCATCGCCCGGGACCGGGAGGGGACGGTCTGCTTCATAGAGGTGAAGACCCGCTCCAGCAGCCGCTTTGCCCAGGCCCGGGAGTTCGTGACGGAGGCCAAGCGCCGCCGGCTCCGGGCCGCGGCGTCGGCGTACCTGGCCCGGGAGGGGCTGGGGGAGGCGGCCTGCCGCTTCGACGTGGCGGAGGTCTACCCCGGTGTGGACTGGAACCGGCCCCGGATCAACTACATCATCAGCGCCTTTTGACGGCGTTCTGGAGGTAACGGATATGGACTATTTGAGCACGCGAGACAAGACCCTGGCCCTCAGCGCCGCCGAGGCTATCAAGATGGGCCTGAGCCGGGACGGCGGTCTGTTCACCCCCGCCCGGTTTCCCTCCATCAGCCCCCTGGAGCTGGAGGCCATGTGCGAAATGAGCTACCAACAGCGGTGCGCCTATGTCATGGGATTGTTCCTGAACGACTTTACCCCAGAGGAGGTCGGTGACTTCGCCCTGCGGGCCTATGGCCCGGAGAAGTTTGACGACCCGGCGGTGGCGCCCCTGCGCCGGGTGGGAGGGAAGACCTGGTGCCTGGAGCTGTGGCACGGCCCCACCAGCGCCTTCAAGGACATGGCCCTGCAGATGCTGCCCCAGCTCCTCTCCGCCAGCCTGAAAAAGACGGGGGAGGACAAGACCGCCTGCATCCTGGTGGCCACCTCCGGGGATACCGGCAAGGCCGCCATGGAGGGCTTCGCCGACGTGCCCCAGACCAAGATCCTGGTGTTTTACCCGGAGAACGGCGTCAGCCAGATCCAGGAGCTGCAGATGGTCACCCAGGAGGGGGCCAACGTGGGGGTCTGTGCCGTCCGGGGGAACTTTGACGACGCCCAGAACGGCGTCAAGCGCGTCTTCTCCGACCCCGCCATCCGGGAGGAGCTGGCGGGCCGGGGGTTCTTCCTCTCCTCCGCCAACTCCATCAACTGGGGCCGCATCCTGCCCCAGATCGTCTACTACATCTCCGCCTACTGCGACCTGCTGCGGGAGGGGGAGGTCCGGCTGGGGGAGCCGGTGAACTACTGCGTACCCACCGGAAACTTCGGCAACATCCTGGCCTGCTACTATGCCAGGAAGATGGGCCTGCCTGTGGGGAAGCTCATCTGCGCCAGCAACCGAAACGACGTCCTCACGGAGTTCATTCGCACCGGCGTCTACGACCGCAACCGCCCCTTCCACACCACCATGTCCCCCTCCATGGATATCCTGATCTCCAGCAACCTGGAGCGGCTGCTCTTCGACCTCAGCGGCGGAGACGACGCCCTGGTCCGCTCCTACATGGAGCAGCTGCAAAAGACTGGCCGGTATGAGGTCGGCGGGGAGCTGCTGGCAAAGCTCCAGGGCCTCTTCTACGGCGGCTGCTGCGGGGAGGAGGACACCTCCGCCACCATCGCCGCCCTCTGGCAGGACGGCTACCTGGTGGACACCCACACCGCTGTGGCGGCCAAGGTTCTGGCGGACTACCGCCGGGAGACCGGGGACGAGAGACCCGCCGTCTTTGCCTCCACCGCCAGCCCCTACAAGTTCTGCGACAGCGTCCTCGCCGCCATCGGGGAGGAGCCCGTCAGCGACAGCGTGGACCGCATCGCCCAGCTTCAGGAGGTCTCCGGCGTGCCCGCCCCCAGCCGCCTGGCGGCCCTGAAGGGGAAGACCCCCCGGTTTGACGGCGTCGCCGACCGGGAGGAGATGGAACAGGTGGTTCTTGATTTTCTGAAGTGATTTTGACCATGGGGCCTTCGGCCCCACACCCCGTTTCACTTCGCCTGTGCCAGCGAATGGCACCGATGCGCTGAGATTCGCGTGCCGCCGGGCGAGTGGGGGAGAAACATTTTTCTCCCGAATAGGTGCCATTTTATTCGGTGGCTCCTGGGCCTCCCCGGCCCAGACCTGGGTCACTTTTTGTGCGGACAAAAAGTAACCAAAAAGCCGCATAGGGGAGGGACCCTTTCGATGGGGTCCCTCCCCTATGGACCCCACCCCCACAACGACACAAAGGGGGCGAGCCCCCTTTGGAATCCCCCGCATAATGAAGAGACCTGTCCTGAATTCCTACGGATACTCCCGGCAGTGCGTTACAAGAAGAATGTTTCGGCAAGTACCAATAGAAACATGTATCCCTTTAAGAGGCCGGCAGGCGGAGTATCGTCGATAATTAGACTACAGATTAGATGGCAAAAACCTAATTCGGTGCAGAGATGTCTCAAATCTGATGAAGACCGATTAGGAAAAGGATTCCAAAACCTTGGTTTTGGCGGTTTTTCGGTTCACTTTTGGGCGTCCAAAAGTGAACCGCGGGGCACGGGGGTGCGCAGCCCCCGATACTCCCGGGGTGTGGGGCCGGGTAGGCCCCACAAAGTCCCGGGTCCGGGCCGGGGAAGCCCGGGAGGTACCGAATAGGATGGTACCTATTCGGAAGAAGAAAGCCTCTACCCACACGTGAAAAAAGAAAGGAGGATGCCATGGCCCTCTATGCCATTGGAGACCTGCACCTGTCCCTGGGGACCAACAAGCCCATGGACGTATTCGGCCCCGGCTGGGCCAACCATGTTCAGCGGCTGGAGGAGGCGTTTTCCTCCCTGGGGGAGGAGGACGTCACTGTGCTGTGCGGCGACACCTCCTGGGGCATCGACTTGTCCCAGAGCCTGGAGGACTTCCGCTTCATTGACCGCCTGCCGGGGAAGAAGCTGCTGGTGAAGGGCAACCACGACTACTGGTGGACCACCGCCTCCAAGATGCGGCGCTTTTTTCAGGACAACGGCCTGACCACCATCGACATTCTCCACAACAACTGCCACTTCTATGGGGACTGGGCCGTCTGCGGCACCCGGGGGTGGTTCTACGAGGAAGAGCAGTCGGGCCACAACGAGAAGGTCTTCAACCGGGAGGTGATCCGGCTGGAGGCGTCGCTGAAGGCGGCGGGGGACCGGCCCATCCTGGCCTTCCTCCACTACCCGCCCCTCTACACCGGCTACCGCTGCCCGGAGATCATCGCCAAGCTGGAGGCGTACGGCGTGAAGGACTGCTTCTACGGCCACCTCCACGGCCCCACCCACCGCCGGGCCATCGAGGGGACGGTGGGAACGGTGGGATACCACCTGGTATCCGCCGATTATCTGCGGTTTGTCCCGAAAAAAATCCTGGAATAGTTGAAAAATTACTGGAATTTTTTATATTGTTGTGTTACAATACAATGCTGGCTGGCTGTATAAGGCCGACAGTATACGGAGGAAACGAAAATGAGTGTGAAAAACTGCGAGAAATTAGAGAAAAGCATGGTCGCGCTGACCGTGGAGGTGGGCGCAGCCGATTTTGAGGCCGCTGTTGAGAAGGCCTATAAAAAGCAGCGCGGCCAGATCCGCGTCCCCGGCTTCCGCCCCGGCAAGGCCCCCCGGAAGATGATCGAGGCCATGTTCGGCGCTCAGGTGTTCTATGAGGAGGCGGTGAACATCGCCCTGCCCGACGCCTACGAGGAGGCCGTGAAGGAGCAGGAGCTGCAGGTGGTGGGCTATCCCCAGGTGGAGCTTCTGGACGTGGGCAAGGAGGGCTTCTCCTTCAAGGCTACCGTAGCTGTGTTCCCGGAGATGACCCTGGGCCAGTACAAGGGCCTGGAGGCCCCCAGGGCCGAGGCCAAGGTCACCGACGAGGACGTGGACGCCCGGCTCAAGGAGATGGCTGAGCGCAACAGCCGCATGGTCAGCGTGGACCGGGCGGTGGAGAAGGGCGACATCGCCAACATCAACTTCGAGGGCTTCCTGGACGGCGAGCCCTTTGACGGCGGCAAGGGCGAGGACCACGACCTGGAGATCGGCTCCGGCAGCTTCGTCCCCGGCTTTGAGGACCAGCTCATCGGCATGAAGGCCGAGGAGGAGCGGGACATCGACATCACCTTCCCCGAGGACTACCACGCGGACCTGGCCGGCAAGGCCGTGGTGTTCCACGTGAAGGTCAACGCCGTGAAGGTCAAGGAGGTCCCCGCCATTGACGACGAGTTCGCCAAGGACGTCAGCGAGTTTGACACTCTGGACGAGCTGAAGGCCGACGTCCGCGGCAAGATCACCGCTGAGCGGGAGGAGGCGGCCGGCCGGGCCTTTGAGGACATCCTCATGGGCAAGGTGGCCGACGGTCTCACCGGCGAGATCCCCGACGCCATGGTGGAGGCCCAGGCCCAGCGCTTTGTGGACAACTTCCGCATGCAGATCCAGTCCCAGGGCCTGCCCTTTGACAAGTACCTGGAGATGACCAACATGGACGTGGACAGCCTGCTGGAGCAGGCCAAGGAGCCCGCCGCCCGCCAGGTGAAGATGGACCTGGCCGTGGGCGCCATCATCAAGGCCGAGGGCCTGGAAGCCACCGACGAGGATGTGGACGCCGAGTACGAGAAGATGGCCAAGCAGTACGGCATGGAGGCCGAGGAGATCAAGAAGTACATGGACGCCGAGGTGATCCGCGAGCAGGTGCTCCGGGAGAAGGCCATCCGCGTGGTGGTGGACAGCGCCGTGGCGGTGGAGCCGGTGATCCAGGCGGAGGAGCCCGCCCAGGCTCCCGCTGAGGAGGCCCCGGCTGAGGAGAAGCCCAAGGCCAAGCGGACCCGGAAGAAGAAGACCGCCGAGGAGCCTGCCGAGGCCTCCGAGAGCGCCCCCGAGGCCGCTGAGTAAAGTCATATGTGTTCTGCCATATCCCGGTACTAAAGCTGCCGGGAAGTGGGTATCCTAGTGTGGCGGTGTGCTGTCCGCGCCGGATGACCGGCGCAGGAGGAGACAGATCCGATCAGGAGGTATGAATTATGAGCTTAGTTCCGTACGTAGTGGAGCAGACCAACCGGGGCGAGCGGTCCTATGACATTTTCTCCAGGCTGCTCAATGACCGCATCATCTTTCTGGGGGAAGAGATCAACGACACCACCGCCAGCCTGGTGGTGGCCCAGCTCCTGTACCTGGAGGCTCAGGACCCCGACAAGGACATCCAGATGTATATCAACAGCCCCGGCGGCTCCGTCACCGCGGGCATGGCCATCTACGACACCATGCAGTATGTCAAGTGCGACGTGTCCACCATCTGTGTGGGCATGGCCGCCAGCATGGGGGCGTTCCTGCTCTCCTCCGGGGCCAAGGGCAAGCGTTTGGCCCTGCCCAACGCGGAGATCATGATCCACCAGCCCTCCGCCGGCACCCAGGGGCAGATCACCGACATGGCCATCCACCTCAAGCGGCTGGAGGTCATCAAGCGGCGGCTGAACCACATCCTGGCGGACAACACCGGCAGAAGCGTGGAGACCGTCACCGCCGACTGTGAGCGGGACAACTTTATGACCGCCGAGGAGGCCAAGGAGTACGGCCTGATCGACAAGGTCATCTATTCCAGATAAGCGAGAAGGGAAAATTTGCCCATGAGCGACGAGACAAAAAAATCCCTGCGCTGTTCCTTCTGCGGCAAGCGGGAGGAGGAGGTGCGGCGGATGATCCAGGCCCCCGGCGCCCGGATCTGCGACCAGTGCGTGCAGCTGTGCATGAGCGTGCTGGAGGAGGAGCTGGGCGGCAGCAGCGGCGATGTGATGCCGGCGCCGGACCGTCTCCCCACCCCTCGGGAGATCAAGGAGGTTCTGGACCAGTATGTCATTGGGCAGGAGTCTGCCAAGGTGGCGCTGAGCGTGTCCGTCTACAATCACTACAAACGCGTCTACTACGGCGGCGGCGAGGATGTGGAGCTGCAAAAGAGCAACATTCTGATGATCGGGCCCACCGGCAGCGGCAAGACCCTCTTTGCCCAGACCCTGGCCCGGATTCTGCAGGTCCCCTTCGCCATTGCCGACGCCACCACCCTCACCGAGGCCGGATACGTGGGCGACGACGTGGAGAACATTCTGCTGCGTCTGCTCCAGGCCGCGGACTACGATGTGGAGCTGGCGGAGCACGGCATCATCTATGTGGACGAGATCGACAAGATCGCCCGGAAGAGCGAGAACACCTCCATTACCCGTGACGTCTCCGGCGAGGGTGTGCAGCAGGCCCTGCTGAAGATCCTGGAGGGCACCGTGGCCAACGTTCCCCCTCAGGGCGGCCGAAAGCATCCCCACCAGGAGTTCATTCAGATCAACACCCGGAACATCCTCTTCATCTGCGGAGGCGCTTTCGACGGCCTGGAGAAGATCATCGAGCGGCGCACCGACAAGCGGGGCATCGGCTTCGACTCCCAGCTCCAGAGCAAGAAGGACCGGGACGTGGGGGCCATCCTCAAGGAGGTTCAGCCCCACGACCTGCTGAAGTTCGGCATCATCCCCGAGCTGGTGGGCCGCCTGCCCGTCATCGCGCCGCTGGACTCCCTGAAGCGGGAGGACCTGGTCCGCATCCTGACGGAGCCGAAGAACGCACTGGTCAAGCAGTATAAGAAACTGCTGGATTACGACCACGTGGAGCTGGAGTTCACCGAGGGGGCCCTGGAGGCCGTGGCCGACAAGGCCATCGAGCGCAACATCGGCGCCCGGGGCCTGCGGGCTGTCATGGAGGGCATCCTGACGGAGATCATGTTTGAAATTCCCTCTGACCCCACTGTGGAGAAGGTGGTGGTCACTCCGGAGTGTGTGCGGGGGGAGAGGGGACCGGATATTGTCCGCGGCAGCGAGCAGCGGGAGGCGGAACCTGCCAAGTGGCGCAAGGCGCCGGGCACCGCCAGCTGAAGCCGCGGCCAACAAGAGGAAGAGGGGGGCAGAGAGTATTTCTGCCTCCCTTTTTGCCAATGGTAAGGAGACCCAATTATGGAACAAATGGAAATGACAACGATGAATCTGCCGGTCCTTGCCCTCCGGGGCCTGACGATTTTTCCCGGCTGCATTCTGACCTTCGACGTGGAGCGTGAGATCTCCATCCGGGCCCTGGAGCGGGCCATGGAGTCCGACCAGCAGGTCTTTCTGGTGGCCCAGCGGGAGGTGGGGGTTGCACTGCCGGGGGAGCGGGATCTCTACCAGGTGGGGACCATCTCGGTGATCCGCCAGATCCTTCGAATCAGCGAGACCGCCGTCCGGGTGATGACCGAGGGCAAGAGCAGGGCCCGAATGCGCCGTCTGTGGCAGACGGAGCCCTACCTCCAGGCTAATGTTGAGCCCATGGGTGAGCTCCATGCCCGGATCTCCGACTCCCAGCTGGAGGCCCTGCTGCGGCAGACCTACGTAAATTTCGGCGAGTACGCCTCCCATGCCCCCCGGATCAGCGAGGAGCTGGCGGCGGCGGTGATGGATGACCGGGACCCCGGCCACCTGGCGGACTTCATCGCACAGAACATCGCCCTGCGCCACCAGGACAAGCAGATGATCCTGGAGGAGATCCGCCCTGTGCCCCGGCTGCGGAAGGTCAATGAGCTGCTGGCCCGGGAGGCGGAGGTCCTCTCCGTGGAGCAGGAGCTGGAGGGCAAGATCCGCCAGCAGATGGGTGAGGTCCAGCGGGACAACATCATCCGGGAGCAGATCCGCCTGCTCCAGCGGGAGCTGGGGGAGGATGACGACAGCGAGCTGAACGAGTACCGCCAGAGGATCGAGGCGCTGGACCTGGCGGAGGATGTCCGGGAGAAGCTCCTCAAGGAGGTGGACCGGCTGGCCAAGCAGCCCTTCGCCAGTGCGGAGGCCTCCGTCATCCGCAATTATCTGGACGTGTGCCTGGAGATGCCCTGGGGCGTGGAGACCCGGGAGCGGGCCAGCGTGTCCGCCGCCCGAAAGATCCTGGACCGGGACCACTTCGGCCTGGAGAAGGTGAAGGAGCGCATCCTGGAGTTCATCGCCGTGCGGCAGATGAACCCCGATGCCAAGGGACAGATCATCTGCCTGGTGGGTCCTCCCGGTGTGGGCAAGACCTCCATAGCCATCTCCGTGGCCTCCGCCCTGAACCGGAAGCTGGCCCGGCTGAGCCTGGGCGGCGTCCGGGACGAGGCGGACATCCGGGGCCACCGGCGGACCTATGTGGGGGCCATGCCCGGCCGGATCGTCAACGCCATCTCCCAGAGCGGCAGCATGAATCCCCTGCTGCTCCTGGATGAGATCGACAAGCTGGGCAATGACTACCGGGGAGATCCGGCCTCCGCCCTGCTGGAGGTGCTGGACGGCGAGCAGAACTACGCCTTCCGGGACCACTTCCTGGAGATTCCCCTGGACCTGAGCAAGGTCCTGTTCATCACCACCGCCAACACCACCTCCACCATCCCCCGGCCCCTGCTGGACCGGATGGAGGTCATCGAGCTGACCAGCTACACCGACGAGGAGAAGCTTCAAATCGCCCACCGCTACCTGCTGCCCAAGCAGATGAAGGAGCACGGCATCAAAAAGACGGCCCTCCGGGTCAGCGACGAGGCCATCCGGGCGGTGATCTCCGGCTACACCCGGGAGTCCGGTGTCCGCTCCCTGGAGCGGCAGATGGGTGCCCTGTGCCGCAAGGCGGCCATGCGCCTGGTGACAGAGAAGGTAAAGCGGGTGACCATTACACCTGACGACCTGGAGGCCCTGCTGGGTCCACGGCGGTATCTGCCGCCGGCACTGGACAAGGATCCGGTGGGCGTGGTCAACGGCCTGGCCTGGACCGAGGTGGGGGGCGAGCTGCTGGAGGTGGAGGTCAACGTCATGGAGGGCTCCGGCAAGCTGGAGCTCACCGGCAACCTGGGGGACGTGATGAAGGAGTCCGCCCACGCCGCCATCAGCTGCATCCGCAGCCGCTGCGCCCAGCTGGGCGTCGCCCCGGACTTCTACAAGACGAAGGACATCCACATCCACTTCCCCGAGGGCGCCGTGCCCAAGGACGGCCCCTCCGCCGGCATCGCCATTACCACCGCTGTGGTCTCCGCCCTCACCGGCCAGAAGGTCCGCTCCGATGTGGCCATGACCGGGGAGATCACCCTCCGGGGCCGTGTTTTGGCCATCGGCGGGCTGAAGGAGAAGACCATGGCCGCCAAGCGCAGTGGCATCCGCACCGTCATCATCCCCAAGGAGAACCAGCGGGATCTGGCGGAGATCGACCCCACGGTCCGGGAGAGCCTGCGCTTCGTCCCCGTGGAGACCATCGACGCCGTGCTGGCCGAGGCCCTGTGCTTGCCCGTCCCCCAGCAGGGCCGGGAGGAGATCGTGACGGCCTTCGTCCCCGCGGACGCCGGGCGGCAGGAGTCGGCGCTCTGCCAATGATACATAGCACGGTTCTATCAACTTCACCGACCAGGAGGTAACCCATGGCCGCAGATTTCAGCCGGGCGGAGTTTGTGCTCTCCGCCGTCACCCCTGCCGCCTTTCTTCGGGACGGCCTTCCGCAGGTGGCCTTCGCCGGCCGGTCCAACGTGGGCAAGAGCTCTGTAATCAACCGCATCACCGGGCGGAAGAACTTTGCCCGGGTGGGGGCCTCCCCCGGAAAGACCAGCCAGATCAACTACTTCCGCATTCAGGACAGGGGCTACCTGGTGGACCTGCCGGGCTACGGCTACGCCAAGGTGTCCAAGGCGGAGCGGGACCGCTGGGGGCGGCTCATGGAGGACTACTTCGCCTCGGGGCTCATCACCTGGGGCGTGATGATCGTGGACGCCCGCCACAAGCCCACCGCCGACGACGTGACCATGGCCAACTGGTTTTTTCAGACCGGCTGTCCTCTGATCCTGGTGGCCAACAAGCTGGACAAGCTGAAAAAGTCGGAGATCGAGCCCAACCTGGCCCGCATCCGGGAGACCCTGTCCCTCCGGGAGGAGGATCGGTTGATCCCCTTCTCCGCCGAGCGGGGCGACGGCAGGGAGGAGCTGCTCTCCGCCCTTGGCCGGGCCATGGGGGAGGAAGACCGTCCATGATTGCCTGCCCGGGGCAGCCTGCGTGAAAATATTCATTCTATATGCAAAAACTTCCAGCGACACGCCGGAGGCCCTTCCCGGAGGGACCTCCGGCTTTTTTATGAAAACACCAGAAAATTTTGGCATAGCGCACAAGAAAGAAGGGGGATTGGCGAATCAGATTTGGAGGAAATTTGCATTGCATAAATAAACGGTGAGATGTAATATATATACACATCAAACACAAACGACCTTGGAGGATCGAGATATGAGCAAGAAGGACATCAAGAAGATCGTTCTGGCCTATTCCGGCGGG
>ULTL01049200.1_pt1 | contig 11121 bp, 12 predicted proteins | sample 1957531 | NCBI WGS metagenome assembly ULTL01 (sample SAMEA4835732, study PRJEB28245) | human gut metagenome | biome: gut microbiome; material: fecal sample | place: Denmark | collected 2008 | reverse complement strand
AAGCAGTGGGTCCGGGGTTCGAATCCCCGACGGGTCACCACAAAAAAGGACATCCTCTGGATGTCCTTTTTTGTGGGTTCCGGCGGCCGGAGGCCGCCTTCACCCTCCGGTGATTGAAATGCTCGGCGGAAGTGAATTCCGCCTCCGCCAAGATTTTTGCCTGCGGCAAAAATGCTTGTACGGCGCAAACGCGCCGCCCCGCCGTGCGGGGCCCCATCCCGTGATGTATCTTTTTCGTCAACACATGACACGTCGTCGCGGACTGCATATCGTTCGCGACGACTTTTTTACAACAGTCATCGCTCACTCATTCCGCCGCTCCTCCTCTCCAGACCGGACCCGTTATGCAGGGCTTCGGCTTGGTTTTGGTAACAAACCTGAAGCCGCGGCATCTATCGTGTTGGGATGTTCCGAAAAGAAAGACATGACCGCAGGTCATGTCTTTTTTTTGGCCCTGCCCACCTGCGGCGGCATGTCCTGAAAACACGATGCAAAGAGCATCGTAGACACATCGCCGGGGATGTATTATGATAAATGCATCAGGAGAAGAGAGGCGGTGCATGGATGAAATACTGTGCGCACTGCGGTGCGGAGCTAGAAGATGGGGCTGCGGTGTGTCCCCGGTGCGGTGCTGCCTGCCGGGAGATCTCAGAGGTCCCGCCTATGCTGGAGGACCGATCTGAGGCGGGACTGAATGTCCTGTCGTTTCTGGCTCCGCTGGTGGGGCTGATTCTCTATTTGATCTATCGGGGCAATTGCCCTGCCGGGCAAGGGGGATCAAGAAGGCCGGTCTGCTGGGACTGGGGCTGAGCGTGCTGCTGGTGGCCTGCATCGGAGTTTTTGCAGGCGGGGAGATCGCCCGGCAGAATGAGATCCGAGAGGCCCAGGAGGCGGCGGAACAGGCCCGGCAGCGGGCGGACGACCTTCACCGGCAGAGCCAGGAGATCCAGGAGGCGCTGGAAAACGCCCGGCGGGCCCTGGAGAGCTATTACGGCAGCTGAGACAGCCTGAAAAAACGGGGAGGACGCGGATCATCCGCGTCCTCCCCATCGCTCTGCTGGGGCACTGTCAGCCTCCGGCACACTTTTCACAGGGGGTCAGTCCCCGGGCCAGGGCCTCCTCCATGGTGGCGGGATAATAGGTGCCCCGGCCGCAGTTGTTGTCGTAGTGATACCGCTTTCCGGTCGCGGTGACATAGATGGTCCGCCCCTGGGGCGCAGAGACTGCGGGAGTCTCCGGCTCCGGAAGGGACTGGGCGGGTTCCTCGGAAGGCGCCTCCGGGATATCCGGCGGGGTCTCTGCCGAAGGCTGGGGCGCTTCCTCTGCCGGGGGGACCGGCGCCTGCTCTGCGGGCGCCTGCGGATCCTCCGGCGCAGTCTCTGAAGATGCATCCTGGCTTACCGTCTGGCCCTGGGAGGATGCATCGGGCTCCTCCGGGACGGTCTCCTGGACGGTCTCCTGGATCTCCTGCTGCCGGTCGTCCTCTGCCGGGGCCTGCGGTGCAGGCTCCAGCGGCGCGGTCAGGGCGGCGCCGATGACCAGCGCCGTCATGAGCAGCGCCTTGCCGCCCCCGCGCAGTTTGACCTGATACTTCCAGAACCGCTGCAGGGACTTGACGGGGGCCGCCAGTACGGCGAACAGCAGGCACAGGACAGAGGAGACCGAGGGGAAGAACACGATGGCGCTGATGACCATGAACACCGTCAGGATCCAGCGCAGGAAGTTTGCTCCTTTGCGCATGGGGATTCTCCTTCCTTTACACAAGACTTCCGTTCAGAACTGGAAGATGATGCCGATCACCGCCGCTGCGGCAATGAACGCGATGGGGTGAAGCTTTTTCAGCGGTGTCCACTGCATCAGCACGAAGGCCGCCGCAGTCAGGGCCACCGCCGGCCATTTGACGGCGGGGAAGCTGTCTGGCGAGAGATCGCTGGACACAAAAAACACGGAAATGGCCACGGTGATCCCTGCGGACACGATCAGAGCGGTGGAGGCGGGCCGCAGGCCGGAGAACACGGCCTCCACGCTGCGGTTGTTGCGGAACTTGCTGAGAAAGCTGGCAATGACCAGGATAATGATGATGCCCGGCGTGATGACGCCCAGCGTGGCCAGCAGGGCACCGGGGACGCCTGCAGTCTCATAGCCCACGTAGGTGGCCATGTTGACGCCCAGGGGGCCGGGGGTGGACTCGGACACGGCAATCATGGTGGTCAGGTCCTGGTTGGTGAACCAGCCGGTCTCCTCCCCCATGTGCTGGAGGAAGGGAATGGTGGCCATGCCGCCGCCGATGGAGAACAGGCCGGTCTTGAAGAATTCATAGAACAGCTGAAGAAGGATCATGCCGCGTCCTCCTTCCCCCGGTTCTTCGTCCGGAACAGCAGCCAGCCCGCGATGCCGGCCAGCACCACCAGCACGGCAGGATTGGCCAGCAGATTCAGCACCGAGCCTGCCGCAGAGTCAGCGGGAAGGTCCAGCAGACCGGCCAGCTCACCCAGGACCAGCACCCCCAGAAAGACGCACAGGGAGGGGGCGTTCTTCAGGGTGGTCTTGCCCAGCTTCAGCACACTGGAGAGGATCAGCGCCACCACCACGGCATTGATGCCCGCAAGAGCGTGCTGCACCGCCGGATAGTCGGAAAAATTGGCCAGGAAGGCGGCGATGATGGTGATGACCACGAAGCTGGGGAACACCACTCCCAGGGCTGCCACGATGCCGCCGGGGATCTTCCGCAGCTGGTGGCCGATGAACACGGAGGTGTTCACGGCGATGATGCCCGGCGTGCACTGGCCCAGGGCGTAGTAATCGGTGATGGCCTCGTCCGTCACCCAGTGCTTTTTCTCCACCACCTCCCGCTGCAGGATGGGCAGCATGGCGTACCCGCCGCCGAAGGTGCAGACGCCCACCTTGGCGAAGGTCAGAAACAGATCCACATAGAAATTCAAGGGAAAACAGTCCTTTCTCTCAGATAGGGCCGCATCCGGCCCATGTCTCGCTTCCCGTATCATACCGCGGTTCAGGGGGAAAAGCAAGCTGGTAAGGGCCGCCTTTGCGGCGGAAGCCCCAAAAATCCCGGCGGCATCCCTCGAAAAGGATGCCGCCGGGTGCAGCTGATCTTATTTTGCCAGCTCCGCGCCGGTGTGCCAGGCCCGGCCCACCTTCTCGCCGATGGCGTAGTAGCCTGCCTGGAACTGGTCGAAGACAAAGGCGTTGAGGCGGGAGGGCACCACCCGGCCCTTCTCATCCAGCACGGCTTCCTCCGCCAGGACGCCCACGATCTCGCCCAGCACCCGGAAGCCGTAGGCAGTGTGCTGGCACTCTGCCACCCTGCACTCCAGAGTCAGCGGAAACTCCTCCACCACAGGAGCGTCCACCTTTTCGCTCCTGACGGCGTGGAGGCCGCTGCGGGCGAATTTGTCCGGCATCTTGTTGCCGGTGGCGATGCCGAAGAAGTCCACCTCCTTGATGTGGGGGATGTCGGCAATGCTCAGGGTGAAGGCGCCACGGGCCTTGATGTTCTCCGCCGTCTTGTGGTCCTCGTCGATGTTCAGTGCCACCATGTTCTCGGCGCACACACCGCCCCAGGCCATGTTCATCACGTCCACCGTGCCGTCGGCGCCGTAGGTGGCGATCATCAGCACGGGCATGGGGAATGTATAGGGCTTCACGCCCAGGTCCTTTTTCATGGGTCATCCCTCCGTTCCAGATTGCTGGACTTTTGTCCATCCCCATTATAAAATGGGCAGGAGAAAAAACAAGTACCCACATTCCGGTAAGGTACTTACCCTCAGGCAAGCACCCTGCCGCAGGGGGAGAAGGGAGATCCCGCAATGACGGTCCTCTGCTACGGCGATTCCAACACCTATGGCTTCGATCCCCGGTCCTGGCTGGGGGAGCGGTATCCGGCGGACGTGCGGTGGACGGGCCTGCTGGCCCGCAAGACCGGCTGGACGATCCTGGAAGAAGGACAAAACGGCCGGGAGATCCCCACCCGGCCCGGAGATCTGGCGGAGCTGGCCCGGCTGTCCGGCCGGGCGGATGTCACGGCGGTGATGCTGGGCACCAACGATCTGCTGGCCAATGCCCGGTTCACGGCGGAGGATGTGACCGTCCGCATGCAGAGCTGTCTGGAGGCCCTGACGGCTGTCCGGCCGGCATCCTCTGTGCTGCTGATCGCCCCGCCGCCCATGGTGCCCGGCACCTGGGTGGGGGAGGAGCGGCTGCTGCGGGAGTCCGTCCGGCTGGCGGACTGCTGCCGCCGTCTGGCGGCGGAACAGGGCACCGCCTTTGCAGACGCGGGGCAGTGGGGCGTCTCCCTGCTCTTTGACGGGGTCCACTTCTCCCCGGAGGGGCACCAGGCCTTTGCCGATGGGATCCGCCGGGCGCTGGAGCTGCTGGCGGCAGACCGGGCGTGAGCCGGGCCGTCTGAAAAACAGGATACAGCCATCCCCCTTCCCGCACCGCGGGAAGGGGGATGGCTGCTTTTACGCAGGGCGGCTGCCGCAGGGCAGCCGCTTTTTTTTGCCCGGATCGTTCGGAAAAGCCGGTGCGCTCAGGACCGTTTCAGCCAGCAGAGCTATCATCAGACCCGGAGCCGCCGGCGGGCGGATCCCGGCGGAGCGCCTCCTCCTGCTTCTGGGCGGCCTGCTCTTTCTTCAGGGCCTCCAGTCCCAGGCGGATCAGCTCCACCGTCGCCTCTGAACGGGTCTGAAAACGGTGTTCAAATCGGAAATCCTCGATCTGCTGAAACAGCTCATTGTCCACGGATACCGTGTAACGCGGTCTGTCTGTCGCCATCCTTATCACCTCGGAGTCCATTATACACGAGTGAACCACCGGTGTAAAGAGACCAGAAACTGGAACCTCTTGACATTGGTTCAGTGAACCACGATAATAGATTAAATTGGTTCACTAATTCACTTAACCACCAACAGTTACTGGAAAGGAGCTGTTTATATGGAGCAAGAACACAGACGGATCACGATTTCCCCATCCCGGGAAATGGCGCTGGAGCTGGCCGCGGCAAAGGACGGCCGCTATGCCGACAGCACACAGGGAGAGATGATTCGAGACCTGATCATCCGGGGACTTCGGGCATGGAAGGCGCAGCCCGGGCAGAGCGGGGAAGCGATGTAAGCCCCCCGGCAGCGGGGGACAGGCGGTCCGGCGAGACAGGCAGACACGGGGGGAACAGGGCGCGGTTCAGGCGGTATGTACCGAAGGCGTAACATTGGGCTTGCCGCTGCGCGTCCCCGGCATTGAGGAGACGACTGTGGGGAAGAACACCATCAGACGGCCGGATGAGGCGGCGATGAGCCGCCTGCTGGCGGAGCAGAAAAAGACAGCTGCGGGACTGATCCTCCGCCTGGCCTGGTGGCAGGGGCTGACCCGGGAGGAGATCCAGCGCCTCACATGGGACGACGTCTCCTTTCCGGACCACCAGCTCTGTCTGCCGGACCGGGCCGTCCCTCTGGACCGGGAGGGCATCCATCTGCCGGACCGGGATCTGACGCTGGGCATCACGCTGCGGAGGCTGCTGCGGACCGCCCAGAACCGCCGCCGGGAGGGGGACGACCCCCATGTGCTGCTGGCCCCCAATTCCCGGCGGCCCATCGATCAGCCCCGGCTGTCCAAGCTGGTGCGGACGGCGCTGATCCGGGGCGGGCTGGAGACGGTCAGCCTGGGGGATCTGTGCCGGGAGGAGCGGCGGGAGGGCGAGGACGCCCGCCTGCTGGTCTACGCGGCGGAAAAGGGGGCTATCTCCCGCAGCGAGGCCATGTCCATCCTGGGCCTTTCCAAGGTGGCGGCGTATGAGCGGCTGCGGTAGCTGACGGCGTCCGGCCGCCTGGTGCGGGTGGGGACGAAATACTATCCCGCCGGCCAGGTGGTCCCCCCGGAGGAGCAGTACGGCGTCATCCGGGAGTTTTTGACCCAGTCCGGCCCGGCCTACCGCCAGGATCTGGCAGCCCTGCTGCACATCGGGGACCGCTAGTGCGCCCTGATCCTAAAGCACATGGTGGAGGCGGGGCGGCTGGTGCGGACAGGGCAGCGGTATGCGCTGCCTGTGGAGGAAAAGACCATCCTGTGAAGAGGGGACAGGGGGAGCGGACCGGTCGGCCCGCTCCTCTTTTTTGCGCGGTCAGGGGAATGTTACGATGGCAAAACATGGCTGCCGGGGCGGTTTGTCCGCCGTTTTTCAATTGGATTAAAAGGCCGCCGAAACGCTGGACACCGGCACTTTTTTCCCGTACATTGGCCTTGCGGACGGCGGGACAGTCAGCGGCCGGCTCTTCGGTTGGTGCAGGCCAACGCCTGTTGGTTGGCTAGCCCCCGCACGAACTCCAGACCCTGCCGGGGGCCGCTCCGCCGGAACGCAAATTTTCAAAAGGAGGAGAAATCCGAATGAAGAAGTTCCTTTCACTGGTGCTTGCTCTGACGATGGCCCTGTCTCTGGTCACTGTCAGCGCAGGCGCCACGGACTTCGACGATGACGGTGACATCACCTATCAGGAAGCGGTTACCGTCATTGCGGGCATGGGGATCGTCGACGGCTATTCCGACGGCAGCTTCCGGCCCGACGATGTCCTGACCCGCGGTGCGGCCGCCAAGATCATCTGCAACCTGATCCTGGGCCCCACCACTGCTGACGCGCTGAGCGCCAGCTCCGCCCCCTTCGTGGATGTGCCCACCACCAACACGTTCGCGGGCTACATCACCTACTGCTCTCAGCAGGGCATCATCAGCGGCTATGCCGACGGCACGTTCCGTCCCACGGACACGCTGAGCGGCAACGCCTTTATGAAGATGCTGCTGGGCGCCCTGGGCTATGACAGCGAGCGCGAGGGCTACACCGGCTCCAACTGGACCGTGAACGTCATCAAGCAGGCCGTTGGCATTGGCCTGGACGACGGCAACGACGACTTCGTGGGCTCCCAGGCCGTGACCCGGCAGGAGGCCTGCCTGTATGCCTTCAACACCCTGAAGGCCACCATGGTGGAGTACAGCGACAACAGCACCGTGACTGTCGGCGACATCACCATCTCCAGCCAGGGCGACTACTCCGACGTCACCAACGGCACCAGCTCTGACGGAAACATCGAGGACGACGGCCTGATGCAGTTCGCCGAGCGGTACTTCCGGGATCTGGAAGCCGAGGACGACACCGACGACTTTAGCCGCCCCGCCACCACCTGGACCTATGACGGCGATGAGCTGGGCACCTACGCCAACGACGCCGACGAGACCTGCGTGGTGGACGATTCTTCCGTCGAGCTGTCTGAACTGGTCACCGACAACAGCTACCTGGGCTACAGCAGCAGCGACATCCTGGACGATGCCATGGTCTATTACAACGGTCAGGAAGTGAGCAGCGACTCCACGTATGAGGAGAACGAGAGCCGCTCCAATCTGGCCGGCAAGGGAGACATCATCGAGGCCTTTGAGAACGATGACAACGAGGTGGACACCATCGTCATCCGTTCCTACACCTACGCCAAGATCGACACGGTGGATGAGGATCTGTCCTCCACCCACGAGAACAACGGCGCCAGCGTCGCCCTGGAGCTGGTGGACATCGACGACGGCAGCCTGGGCACCTGGTACGATGACTACGACGACAGCGACGAGGTCCTGACCGGTTACAACAGCAACTACACCGAGGGCACCGTTCTGGCCGTGGCCATCTCCGAAAACGACGATGACGTGATCCTGGACAGCTACATCATGGACTCCGTCACCGGCACCCCGACCTCCGCCCGCGCTGTGGACTATTCCGCGGAAACCAGAGATAAGGCGCAGGTGGCCGAGGGCACCATCACCATCGACGGCACCCGGTACGAGTACGCCGGCCAGATGACCGGCCTGGACGACGGTCTCAATGTGGACTTCGACGAGGAGTACACCATCTACCTGACCGCCGAGGGCTATGTCCTGGCCGTGGACGGCGCCGCCACCGCCACCCTGGACGACGTGTACTACGTGAATATGGTCTACAAAGAGACCACCGGCGGCCGCACCAGATATTACGCCGAGGCTGTCTCCCTGGTGGACGGCTCTGAAGTCGACCTGCGGCTGGCCGACAGCGACGTCATCGAGAATAATGATAGCGATCACACCCTAGCCGAGAATGGTTTCTTCTACGTGAACGACCTGTACGTTCTGGAAGAGGACGACGACGAGTACGACGGCGAGGCCTATCGCGGCCAGGACGGCTATTCCGTGACCATGGGCCCGCTGGATGACGACGTCACCAGCTCTTCCTCCACCATTCGTCTGGATGAAACCTATACCAGTACCTATGATGAAGAAAACAAACTTGACAATGCTGTGACCCGCCTGTACTTGGACGAGGAGTCCACCACTTCCATCGGCATCGATCAGGCGCACACGGATGACTCCTTGGACGTCAGCTTCAGCACCGGCCCTATGGCCGCAAAGGCTTATGATGGGGATAACGGCTCTTCCGTCGACCTGACTGTCTTCGTCATCTTCAAGGACGATGACCGCGACGCCGTGTATGTGGTGTACGCGGCCGAGAACCTGAAGGGCGGCGCCAGCAGCAGCGACGTGGTCTATCTGGCCGACGACGCAAACAACGCTGTTGGCAGCGGCAACTACGAGGTCGACCTGTACTTCATGGAGGACATGAGCCTGGTGGAAGACCTGACCATTGATGATCAGGAGGACCAGGGCTTCTATGACTATGAGGTGGACGAGGACGGCGTTTACTCCCTGGGCACCGGCTCCATCGAGTTCATCACCGGCAAAGTGGACGACGACACCGACGATGAGGCCGCAATGAACGTGAAGTTTGACGAAGTCCGCAGCTATCTGGCCTCCGGCAAGAACAACGATGGTGCAACCTTCGATGCCATCTCCTTCGCTGACGCCACGGTCATCGACACCCGCAGCAGCAGTGACCGGAGCGACGACGTCTACGACAACGAGATCAACACCGCCTCCAAGCTGGCCACCGCCATTGAGCGTTCCGTGGATGCCGATGACGTGCTGATCGCCGATGTCTACGTCCAGGACGGCGAGATCGTCTTTGTGGCAGTCACCGATGTGGCTGACGGCGAACCCGATGAGGACGAGGAGAACCAGAACGCGGATTTCGACGAGGTTGAACTGGCAAAGAACGGTAATTTGACCTTCTACGATGATGATGGTGATCAGATTACGCTCACCGGCGAGCACGATTGGGAACTGTGGTGGTTGTCTGCATCCGACTGGGTGCGCACGGGCTACGGCGATGACTACGTGTACGGCGAGGACAATCCCTGGAAGGATGAGTGGGATTCCGGCGAAAGATACTATGTGGTCATTGACGGCGTTGAGTCCAATATTGTGACTGCCGATTGAAACTGATAATTCAGATTCAGAAACGATCTGAGGTCTGAAGAACAAAAAAATCCCCGTTCCCATTGGGAGCGGGGATTTTTTGCCCCCCGCCGCCCTTCCGAACACCCCCATACTGCGATATCCACAAAACCGGCGGGCCGGTTTGGCTAAAATAGAAAAAATACCGGCCGGCCCGGAAAAGACATTGATTTTTTTTGTAAAAAATGATACCTTAAGGAAGAGCACGCAAAGCATTGCGTGACTGCTTTCTGCGTTTGTGTGAACGGACACAGAGAAGAGAGAAGTTTCCAAATCGCGCGGGCCCGGCGCACCGGGGCCGCTGGCGGAAGAACCTACATTTCAACAAGGGGGAAATTCCAATGTTCGACCAGAAAAATGTGTTCCTGGGCATCGCACCCATCGGCTGGTGCAACGACGACATGCCGGAGCTGGGCGGTGAGAACACCTTCCAGCAGACGGTCAGCGAGATGGCCCTGGCGGGCTTCACCGGCTGCGAGATCGGCAACAAGTATCCCAAGGACCCGGCGGAGCTGAAGCGCGCCCTGGACCTGCGGGGCATGCGCATCGCCAGCCGCTGGTATTCTTCCTTTATCCTGACCCGCCCCTTCGAGGAGGAGGAGAAGGACTTCATCGCCAACCTGGACTTCCTGGCCGCCGTGGGAGCCAACCGCATCAACGTCAGCGAGCAGAGCTGGTCCATCCAGGGCAAGGTGGATGTGCCCATCCTCACCGGCGGCCACAAGCACGTGATGGACGACGCCGAGTGGGACCGCTTCTGCGACGGCCTCAACAAGCTGGGCAAGATCGCCGCCGACCGGGGCTTCAAGCTGTGCTTCCACCACCACATGGGCACCGTGGTCCAGACCAGCGAGGAGACGGACCGCATGATGGCCAACACCGACCCCCGGTATGTGTTCCTCTGCTATGACACCGGCCACTTCACCTTCGCCGGCGAGGATCCCCTGGCCATGCTGAAGAAGTATGTGGACCGGGTGGGCCACGTCCATCTGAAGGACATGCGGCTGCCCGTGGTGGAAGAGGCCCGGAAGAACAACTGGTCCTTCCTGCAGGCCGTCCGCAACGGCGCCTTCACCGTCCCCGGCGACGGCGACGTGGACTTCGACCCTGTGTTCAAGGTCCTGGCGGACGCCGGCTATCAGGGCTGGCTGCTGGTGGAGGCCGAGCAGGACCCCGCCAAGGCCAATCCCCTGGAGTACGCCATGAAGGCCCGGAAGTACATCCGGGAGCACACCGGGCTCTGAGAGCCTTCCGGGGGGAGCAGGCTCCCCCCGGATACCCCCCACCACCAGTGACGCGGCGTCACTGGTGTGTGCGCCCAGGGCGCACGGGTCAAGGTATTTTCGGCAGGCGCATGTCCTGCCGAAAATGATTGAAATAAATTGCGCCGGGGGCGCAATTTGAGTTGTAATCTTTTATTTAGGAGATGACTCCAATGGCCTATATGAACAAGAACGCCGAGCTGAAGAATGGGTACAACGCCTATATCGACTCCAGCGTGGACGACATGGGCACCCAGATGGACGTGGGCCTGCTGCTGATGGAGGCGGGGGATACCTACGTCTATGACGACGCCAAAAAAGAGGTGGCGATCCTTCTGTTTTCCGGCAGCGTCACCTACGAGTGGGATGGGAAGAAGGTGGAGGCCGACCGGCCCGACTGCTTCCATCACGACGCCTACTGCCTGCTGGCCGGCTGCGGCACCAAGGTGACCATCACCGCCAAGGCCCACAGTGAGCTGTATAT
>ULTL01041273.1_pt1 | contig 11138 bp, 8 predicted proteins | sample 1957531 | NCBI WGS metagenome assembly ULTL01 (sample SAMEA4835732, study PRJEB28245) | human gut metagenome | biome: gut microbiome; material: fecal sample | place: Denmark | collected 2008 | reverse complement strand
TCCGGGAGCGGTTCGGCCAGCTGGAGGTGGCCTTCGGCCCCGGCGCCATCTGCTACCGGGAGACCATCGCCGCCCCGGTGGAGGGCATCGGCCACTTTGAGCCCCTGCGCCACTATGCGGAGGTCCACCTGCTGCTGGAGCCGGGAGAGCGGGGCAGCGGCCTGGTGTTCGCAACCGCCTGCCCGGAGGACCAGCTGGAGGGCCGCTGGCAGCGGCTGGTGCTGACCCACCTGGCGGAGAAGGAGCACCTGGGGGTGCTGACCGGCTCCCCCATCACGGACATGAAGATCACCCTGGTGGCGGGCCGGGCCCACGTGAAGCACACGGAGGGCGGCGACTTCCGCCAGGCCACCTATCGGGCGGTGCGCCAGGGGCTGATGGAGGCGGAGAGCATCCTGCTGGAGCCCTGGTACGACTTCCGGCTGGAGCTGCCCGCACCCCAGGTGGGCCGGGCCATGACGGATCTCCAGCAGATGAACGCCCGGCTGAACCCGCCGGAGACGGTGGGGGAGGAGGCGGTGCTCACCGGTGCCGTGGCGGTGTCCGCCCTGGGGGACTACGCCCGGGAGGTGGCCGCCTACACCCAGGGCCGGGGACGGCTCAGCTGTTCTCTCCGAGGTTACGAGCTCTGCCCGGACCAGGAGGCCGTGCTGGCAGGCATCGACTACGACCCACTGGCGGATCTGGACAACTCCCCGGAATCCGTGTTCTGCAGCCACGGCGCCGGCGTCATCGTCCCCTGGGACGAGGTGCCCGCCCGGGCCCACGTGTCCAGCGGCCTGCGCCTGGGCGCGGAGGAGGAAGTGGAGACCGGCGGCCCGGACGCCCGGCGTTCCACCGCCTACGCCGGGACCATCGAACAGGACAAGGAGCTCCAGGCCATCTTCGAGCGGACCTACGGCCCTGTGAAGCGGCGTGCCTTTCTCCCGCCCAAGGAGCCCCGGCGGCCCGCCCCGGCGGAGACAGAGCAGGAGAAGCGGGCCATCCGGGAGCAGTTCTCAGGCCCGGAGTACCTGCTGGTGGACGGCTACAACATCATCTTCGCCTGGGACGAGCTGAAGGCCATCGCCCGGGACAACCTGGATGCCGCCCGGAAGCAGCTGTGCGACATTCTCAGCAACTACCGGGGCTTTCGGAAGTGTGAGGTCATCGCGGTGTTTGATGCCTACAAGGTGAAGGGCGGCCAGGGCAGCGTGGAGAAGTACCACGACATCCATGTGGTCTACACCAAGGAGGCGGAGACGGCGGACGCCTATATCGAGCGGGCCACCTACGAGATCGGCCGCCACCACCGGGTGCGGGTGGCCACCTCCGACGGCCCCGAACAGCTGATTATTTTAGGCCACGGGGCCCTGCGCCTCTCCGCCAGCGCCTTCCGGCAGGAGGTGGAGCAGGTGGAGGGCCAGATCGCCGATATCCTGGCAGCCAACAACCGCCTTTCCAAAACAGGCAACGTCCGCTCTGCCTTGGAGCGGGCCCGGGAACAGACAAAGGAGGAGCACACATGATCGGGACCGTCTGCATCGCGGCGGCAGTTTTGGGCCTCTGCGCCCAGGTCCGCCGCAGCCTGGAGCGGAACAGGCTGTTCCGCCGGGATCTGGCCGGCGGCCGGGTGCGGATCGCGCCCCGGTACAACCAGGGGGCCGGCTTTGAAGCCCTTCCGCTGAGCGCCCGGCAGATGGCACCTCTGTCGCTGGCGGCGCTGTGGGCGCTGCTGTGCAGATGGGGCTTCAGGGGCGTGGGGGCCGGGCTGCTGCTGGGCGGCGGCCTCAGCAATCTGTGGGAGCGCCTGCGCTACGGCCGGGTGCTGGACTATCTGCGTGTTCCAAAGGCCCCCGGCATGCTGAAACGATACACATACAACCTGGCTGACCTGGCCATTTTCCTGGGCGCGGCACTGCTGGTGCTGCGCCGCCGGAGACGATAACGAAAGCCGCCCTGCGCAGGATTGTGCGGGGCGGCTCTCTTCATAAAATTTTAAGGAATTTCCCCGTTTTTTCGCAAGGATAGGGAGATTTATACTGGCCATAAAGAAATTGTCAAAGATTGTAACTGTTTTGTAAATTGACAACGGCGCGATTTCTGTATATATTAACTGTATTAGTACGGACAGTACAGTTTAATAAAAATTTATTATTTTTCCCATTGACAAATTGCGATATTGTGTTATTGTATTATTTAAGTAATACAATAAGGCCTGTAACGAACAGGCACCGCTCCCGTCCTATCTGCGGAGGGGAGTTTTACAGAGATTTGACGGAAGGCACATGGAGCGTTGATCTGCCTGCGCTATCCTGAGAACACAGAAATAAATTCCGAATGTTTGAAGCGAACGCCAAGGCTGCGTCGTATAAAAGACAAGACCAAAGAAGGGAGCCTGTCATGAAGATCCTGATCACCACAGACTGGTACACGCCGGCGGTAAACGGTGTGGTCACCTCTGTCAAAAACCTGCAGCGGGAATTGGAGCGCCGGGGCCATGAGGTCCGGATCCTGACGCTGTCGCAGACCCTCCACTCCTGGTCCCGGGACGGCGTCACGGCCATCGGCTCCATCAATGCCGGGCGGATCTACCCCGGCGCCCGTCTCCGCACGGCCCTTGCGGGCCGCTGGGTGCGGGAGCTGGTGGACTGGCAGCCGGATATCATCCACTCCCAGTGCGAGTTCAGCACGTTTTTTCTGGCCCGCCGCATCGCGGAGGAGCTGGATATCCCGCTGGTCCACACCTACCATACGGTATATGAGGACTACACCCACTATTTCTCCCCCAGCATCCGGATGGGCCGGTGCGCGGTGGCGGCGTTCTCCCGCTGGGTAGCCGCCCAGACGGACTGCATGATCGCCCCCACCGGCAAGGTGCGCCGGCTGCTGCAGGGCTACGGGGTCCGGTGCCCGGTGGTCGTGGTGCCCACGGGCATCGATCTGCGGCGCTTCCAGCAGACAGACGACCCCATGCGCCGGGCAGTGCTGCGGGCCAGTCTGGGCATCCCGGCGGAAAACACGGTGCTGGTGTGCGTGGGGCGCCTGGCGGAGGAGAAGAACATTCAGGAGCTGCTGAAGTTCCGGGCCTCTCTGGGCAGCCGTCCGGTGACGCTGCTGCTGGTGGGGGACGGCCCCGACCGGGCACGGCTGGAGCGGGTGGCCCATGACCTGCGGCTGGAGGCCCCGGCGGTGATCTTTGCCGGCATGGTGGCACCGGAGGAGGTGCCGGACTGGTACCGGCTGGGGGATCTGTTCGTCAGCGCCTCCTCCAGCGAGACCCAGGGCCTGACCTACATCGAGGCCCTGGCCGCCGGCGTGCCTGCCCTCTGCCGGGCGGACCCCTGCCTGGAGGGGGTCATTCAGGACGGAGAAAACGGCTGGCAGTATCACAGCACGCAGGAGTTCCGGCAGCGGCTGGAGGCGTTCCTAGCCCGGCCGGAGACCCATGAGGCTCTCCGCCGCCGGGCGGCGGAGAGCGCGGAGCAGTTCTCCGCCCAGCGATTCGCCCAGCGGGTGGAGCGCATCTATCAGACACAGCTGGCCCGGCGGCCGGCATGTCACGTACAGGGGGTGACCGCATGAGCAGAAGCATTGAAAAGACCGCGCTGCAGGCAGCCTCGCTCTGCGGGCTGTTCCTGTGCATCCTGGCCGGCGTCTGGGCATGGCAGGCGGGGCTGCTGACCTCGCAGGAGCGCCTGCAGGCCTTTGTGGCCAGCTGCGGCGCCGCCGGGGGACTGCTGTTCGTGGCGTTCCAGGTGGTGCAGGTGGTGGTGCCGGTGCTGCCCGGCGGTCTGGGCTGCCTGGTGGGCGTGGTGCTGTTCGGCCCGGTGATGGGCTTTGTCTACAACTACATGGGCATCTGCATCGGCTCACTGCTGGCCTTTGCCGTGGCACGCAACTGCGGCCGGCCGCTGCTGAGCCTGCTGTTTTCGGAAAAGCTCATCGCCAAGTACAGCGACTGGACGGAGCAGAACAACCGGTTTGCGCGGCTGTTCGCCCTGGCGATCTTCTTCCCGGTGGCGCCGGATGACTTCCTGTGCTATCTGGCGGGCACCACATCCATGACCTGGCGGCGGTTCACCGCCATCATCCTGCTGGGCAAGCCTCTTTCCATCGCCCTGTACAGCCTGGGGCTGACGGTGCTGTTCCAGCAGATCACAGGCTGGCTGCGGTAAAAACATCCGCCGGAAGGCGGAGCGATAAAGGAGAGACTCATGCGCGTTTTCATCTATGGCGGCGGTCTGCGCCTGGTGGGCAAAAGCGGTGTGGGACAGGCCATCTTCCACCAGCGGGAGATGCTGCGCCGGGCCCGGATCGAGACCACCCACCACTGGCTCCAGAAAGCGGGGGCCGTCCATATCAACACCGTGCTGCCGGACTCGGTGCTGGCGGCACTGGCGGCCAAGCTCCTGGGGCGGAAGGTGGTCTATTACGGCCACTCCACCATGGAGGATTTCCGGGGCTCCTTCCGGGGGTCGGACAAGCTGGCGCCCCTGTTCCGGCGGTGGATCACCTTCTGCTACGGCCTGGGAGACGTGGTGCTGACGCCCACGGATTACTCCCGCCGTCTGCTGGAGGGCTACGGCCTGAAACCCCCGGTGTACAGCATCTCCAACGGTGTGGACACGGACTTCTTTGCCCCGGACCCGTCCCGGCGGGCGAACTTCCGCCGCCGGTGGGGCCTCCAAGAAGGGGAGCGGGCCGTCATCTCTGTGGGCCACACCATTGCCCGGAAGGGGCTGCCGGAGTTTTTGGACCTGGCGGCGCAGATGCCGGACGTCCGCTTCCTCTGGTTCGGCTGGACCGATCCCTGCCTGATCCCGGCGGAGGTCCGGGAGGCCATGGAGCAGGCGCCGGAGAACGTGACCTTTGCCGGCTTTGTGGACCGGGAGACCCTGCGGGAGGCATACTGCGGCGCGGATGCCTTTGCCTTCATGAGCCATGAAGAGACGGAGGGGATCGTGGTGCTGGAGGCCCTGGCCTGCGGCATCCCAACGGTGGTGCGGGACATCCCGGTGTATGCCGGCTGGCTGCGGGACGGCAAAAACGTCTACAAGGCGGACAGCACCGCCGCCTTCCGGCAGCGGGTGACGGGCCTGCTGGACGGGACCCTGCCGGATCTGACGGAAGCAGGCCGCCGGGTGGCGGAGGAGCGGAGCATGGCCGCCATGGGCGAGCAGCTCCGGGAGGTCTACCGGCGGATGGAGATCCTGCCGGAGGCGCAGCCGGCGGCGGTGCGGCAGCATCACGTCCGGGCCTGAGACGGTCCGTCCGGGTACATCTGCATGTGAAAATCCTTGTATTCCCACGGGAGGACTTATTTCTTCCGTGGGAGATCCTGTGGTCATTCCAGATCCCGTCGAAGGGCGGCAAAAAGCCGTCCCGGCGCTCCAGGCGCCGGGACGGCTCTCTTTCTGTCGTGCAGGGATCACTGGGGCAGCGTCTGGACCACGCCCCGGGCGCAGTCCACGGACACCATGGTGCCGTCCGTCAGACGCTGGGTGGCGCCCACGGCGCCCACGATCACCGGGATGTCCAGAGTCAGTCCCACCGTGGCGGTGTGGCTGTCGGCGCTGGCCTCCTCGCTGATGACGGCGGCCGCCTGCCGGATGTAGGGCAGCAGGTCGTTGGTGGTGTAAGGCACCACCAGCACGTCGCCGGGGCGGAACTTTTCGGCCACCTCTTCCGGCACCCGGCACACGCACAGGGGGCCGGAGGCTTTCCGGTCGCCCACGCCCACGGCGTTGAGCAGCGCGCCGCCTACCTGCTGGACACGGATCATATTGGTGGTCCCGGAGACGCCCACCGGAACACCGGCGGTGACCACCACCAGGTCGCCCTGGGAAACCAGTCCGGAGGCCTCCGCCGCCTGGACGGCAAAGTCCACCAGCTCATCGGTGCTGCTGGCATAGGGCATGGTGATGGGCTCCACGCCCCAGTAAAGGGCCATCTGCCGCTGGACCTGGGGATTCAGCAGCAGCGCCACCACCATGGTGCTGGGCCGGAAGCTGCTGACCATCTGGGCTGTGATGCCCCGCTGGCTGACGGTGAGGATGGCGTCCGCCCCAATGTCCAGCGCCGTGGTGCAGGCGGCGTGGGCCGTGGCGGCGGTGATGGAGAGCTTGGCCCGGCCGCTTTTGCGGACAGGCTTGTTGAAGTCGATGTTGGCCTCGGTCCGCCGGGCGATGGCGTCCATGGTGTGAACGGCTTCCACCGGGTATTTTCCGGCGGCGGTCTCACCCGAGAGCATGATGGCAGAGGTGCCGTCATAGATAGCGTTGGCCACGTCGGTGATCTCTGCCCGGGTGGGGCGGGGATTTTCCATCATGGAGTCCAGCATCTGCGTGGCGGTGATGACCGGCTTGCCGCAGGCCACGCACTGGGCGATCATGTTTTTCTGGATGATGGGGATCTCCGTGAAATCGATCTCCACGCCCATGTCGCCCCGGGCCACCATGATGCCGTCCGCCACAGACAGGATGTCCGGCAGGTTGTTGACGCCCTCCTGGTTTTCGATTTTGGCGATGATCTTAATGGCGGAGCCGGCCTCGTCCAACAGCCGGCGGATCTCCCGCACGTCGGCGGCGGTGCGGACGAAGCTGGCGGCGATGAAGTCGAAGCCCTGCTCCACGCCGAAAAGGATATCGTCCCGGTCCCGCTGGCTCATATAGGGCATGGACAGCCGGACGCCCGGCACGTTGACGCCCTTGTTGTTCTTCATGGTGCCGCTGTTCTCCACCCGGCAGCGGATCTCAGTGTCGGTGGTCTCCAGCACCGTCAGGCGCACCAGACCGTCGTCCAGCAGGATGGTGCCGCCGGCCTTCACGTCTCCCGGCAGGTCCGCGTAGGTGACGGAGCAGATGGTGTCATCCCCGGTCACGTCCCGGGTGGTCAGGGTGAACTCCCGGCCGGCCTTCAGCTCCACGGTCCCGCCGGCGAAGGACTTCAGCCGGACCTCCGGTCCCTTGGTGTCCAGCATGGCGGCCACAGGGAGATCCAGCTCCTGCCGCAGGGCCTTCAGGGCGTCCAGGCGGCGCTTGTGTTCTTCATGGCTGCCGTGGGAGAAGTTGAACCGGGCCACGTTCATGCCCGCTTCCAGCATCTGCCGCAGGATCCCGTCCCCGTCGGTGGCGGGACCCAGCGTGCATACGATCTTGGTCTTTCTGTTCATTGAATGATTCACCTCTCGGTCAAAAGGCATACACGGTCAAACTTCAGAAAACAGTCTATCACAGACCGCATCGGCAAAAAAGCGGAAAGTTGTTAAAAAAATGAGCAGATTCTCCAAAGACGCTTTTCCGCCGAAGAGGCTCACATCCCCAGCTTCTCCCGCAGGGCGGCGATCATCTCCTGATATGCCTCCTCGGAGAGGAACACCGGCTCCGGATTCGTGATGGCGAAGGCGCCGCCGAACTCGAACCCGTTTTCGTACTTGGGGACGATGTGGAAGTGCAGGTGGGGATTGGTGTCGCCGAAGGAGCCCAGGTTGATCTTGTCGCAGCCCCACAGCTCCTTCACCGCACCGGAGGCGCGGGCCAGGTCCCGGGCAAAGGCGGACAGCTCTTCCGGCTCACATTCGCACAGCTCCTTCCGGTGGTTCTTCAGCGCCAGCGCGCAGCGGCCCTTGTGGGCCTGGTCCTTGAAGAGATACAGCACGCCGGCCTCCATCTCGCCGACCTTGTACATGATGGCCTCGCGGCCCTCGTGGTGTTCATCGCAGTAAAAGCAACCCATGGCGAAATCTCCTTTTGTCAGAATACGGGAAAAATTTCCCCCTACTACCATACAACCCAAAACCGCCGCCGTCAAGCGCCAGTTCGGGATTGCGCCGGAGGCGGGAATCTGATATCATCAGGCTATATCACCCATGTCAGGAGGACGAGACGATGAAGCTTGGTTTGGTGACCGACTGCCTGGCGGACCGCTCCCTGGAGGAGGCGGCCGCCGTCTGCCGGAGACTGGGGCTGGAGCAGGTGGAGCTGGGCTGCGGCAACTGGTCCCCGGCGCCCCATGTGGATCTGGAGAAGCTGACCGCTGACGCCGGTGCCCGGCACCGGCTGCTGGACACGCTGGCGGAAAACGGCCTGACCGTCTCCGCCCTGAACTGCTCCGGCAATCCCCTGTTTCCGGGAGAGAAGGGAGCTCGGGACCGGGCGGTGGCGGAGGGGACCTTTCTGCTGGCGGAGCAGCTGGGCCTGGACACCGTGGTGATGATGAGCGGCCTGCCCGGCGGCAGTCCGGAGGACCGCACCCCCACGTGGATCGTCACCTCCTGGCCGCCGGAGACGGAGGAGATCCTCCGCTGGCAGTGGCAGGCGGCCGTCCCGGTGTGGAAAGACCTGGCCGCCCGGGCCCGGGACCACGGGGTGCGGCACATCGCCCTGGAGTTCCACGGCTGGCAGCTGGTGTACAATGTGGAGACCCTCCGCCGCCTGCAGTGTGAGGCGGGCGGGGACATCCTGGGGGTGAATCTGGACCCCAGCCATCTCTTCTGGATGGGGGCGGACCCCCTGGAGGTGGCCAGGGCCCTGTCGGACTGCATCTACCACGTCCACATCAAGGATGTCCGGCTGGAGAAGGCCGCCGGACAGAACACCCTGCTGGACACCAAGGGCGTGCTGGAATTCGCCTCCCGGTCCTGGAACTTCGTTACCCCCGGCCGGGGCCACGACGCCGCCTGGTGGCGCCGCTTCCTGGAGACCCTGCGGGACTGCGGCTATGACGGCCCCCTCAGCATCGAGCAGGAGGACTACACCATCCCGCTGGAGGAAGCCCTGGATCAGGCTGCGGCCCTGCTGCGGCAGGTGCTGCCCGCCTGAAATGCGCAAAAGCCCCGCCTCTTCTGTGAGGCGGGGCTTTTTGAAAGCGGGATCACCGCAGGAAATTCCAGTACAGGGCGATGGCCGCCGCCAGCAGGAGCTGCACGGCCAGGATCACCGGCACGCCCACCCGGAACACCCGGTGGAGCGTCTTGTGGCGGAAGACCAGCATGCCCAGCAGGGCGCCCACGCTGCCGCCCACCACGGCCAGCAGCAGGAGATTCTTCTCCGGCACCCGCTGGCGGAACCGGGGGTGCTTGGCCAGGAGCTTATCCAAGCCGAAGACCACGAACGTCACGATATTGATGAGTATCAGCCAGCCGGCCAGCAGTCCCCAGGGGGAACCGATGAATGCCCAGACCGTATCGGTTTGTGTCTCCGGCAAATAGAGCGTCTTTTCCTCCATAGTGGACCCTCCTGCAACTGCAAAAAGACTGGCCGGGGAGCTCCCGGCCAGTCCAGTGTAGCAGAAGTTTCAGTTTTTGGCAAGCTTGCTGAGCTCCACAGCGGTGGCGGCGGCCAGCTTGGCGTTGTTGTATACCAGCTGGATGTTGGAGGCCAGGGAGTCGCCGCCGGTGAGATCCTTGATCTTGGCCAGCAGGAAGGGGGTGGTCTCCTTGCCGTGAATGCCCTGGGCGTTGGCCTCTTCCACGGCCTCGTCGATGGCCTTGTTGATGACGTCCGCGTCCATGGAGAATTCCTCCGGGATGGGGTTGGTCACCAGCATGCCGCCGCCCAGGCCCATGTCCTGCTTGACATAGAAGGCGCGGGCCAGCTCCTCCGGGGTGTCGATCTCATAGTCCACGGCAAAGCCGCTCTTGCGGGTGTAGAAGGCGGGCAGCTCACGGGTGCCGTAGCCGATGACGGGCACGCCGTGGGTCTCCAGATACTCCAGGGTCAGCCCCAGGTCCAGGATGGACTTGGCGCCGGCGCAGACCACCATGACGGGGGTGTGGGCCAGCTCCTCCAGGTCGGCGGAGATGTCAAAGGTCTGCTGAGCGCCGCGATGCACACCGCCGATGCCGCCGGTGGCAAACACGGAGATGCCGGCCATGTGGGCGATGATCATGGTGGTGGTGACGGTGGTGGCGCCGTCCTTGCCCTCGGCCACCAGCACCGGCAGGTCCCGGCGGCTGGCCTTGGCCACGGCGGTGCCGGTCTTGCCCAGGTAGTCGATCTCCTCGGGAGAGAGGCCGGCCTTCAGCCGCCCGCCGATGACGGCGATGGTGGCGGGGGTGGCGCCGTGCTCCCGGATGATCTTCTCCACGTTCAGGGCCGTCTCCACGTTCTGGGGATAGGGCATGCCGTGGGAGATGATGGTGGACTCCAGGGCCACCACGGGGCGGCCCTCGTCCAGGGCCTTCTGCACTTCAGGGGCGATGTCGAGATACTTGTTGAGAGACATGATAAAACCTCCAAATTTGAATTAGAAATTAGGAATGAGGAATTAGAAGTTAGGAGTTAGAAACTAGGAGCTAGGAGTTGATGTGTTCCGCCGCAGGCGGAACGATTTCAAATCGTCCGGCTCCGCCGGACACCGAAGCTCTTATCTTCTATCTCATCACTTCTACCTCATTTTTGTGCCATGCGCTGCCGCAGAGCGCCCTCGCTCATGGCGGGGTTGATGGTCTCCGCCCCCTCCATGGCGATGGCGGAGGCGGCGAGACCCGCCTTTGCCGTGTCCTCCAGATCCGTGCCCTGGAGATAGGCCCAGGTGATGGCCGCCATGAAGGCGTCCCCGCAGCCGGTGGTGTTCACCATCTCCGCCGGCAGGACGGGCAGGTGGATCCGCTCCCCGGACCGGTCGGCGGCGAACACGCCGTCGCCCCCCAGGGAGATGAACACCCGGTGCAGGCCGGTGGCCAGCAGGGCGTCGGCGGCGGCATGCAGGCTGGCCTCATCGGTGATGGCCACGCCGGACAGCAGCTCCGCCTCGATCCGGTTGGGCTTGAGGGTGTGGAGCCTGCCCAGCACCGGCTGCAGCTTCACCGCCTTGGCGGTGGAGACCGGGTCGGCGAAGATGGGCACGTGGCAGTTCTCCGCCAGATACGCGATGCTCTCCGCCGGAATGTTGGTGTCGATCACCAGCACCTGGCTGCCGGACAGCAGCTTCTGCCGCTGGGACAGCAGCTGGGGCGTCAGGTGGCGGTAGATGTCCATGTCGCTGACCGCCAGCAGCATGTCCCCCTTCTCGTCGTTGATGAAGAGATAGGTGGAGGTGTGTCCCTCCGGGATCACCGGGGACTGGGAGATGTCGATGCCCAGCTCCCCGCAGCTGGCGGCGATCTTCTGGGCATACAGGTCGTCGCCGAAGGCGGTGACCATCCGCACGTCCAG
>ULTL01071952.1_pt1 | contig 11171 bp, 5 predicted proteins | sample 1957531 | NCBI WGS metagenome assembly ULTL01 (sample SAMEA4835732, study PRJEB28245) | human gut metagenome | biome: gut microbiome; material: fecal sample | place: Denmark | collected 2008 | reverse complement strand
CCCGCCGTCACCGTGGACACTGCTGCGTGGCTTTCATGACTTTCTGACCTGCCGTTGCGACTGTTTTTGCTTTCCCTGACTGCATTCAGACTCAGGTCGTTACCTGCAGAAAGCAGGGCGCTGTGCCCGGCAGAAACAGAGGATGCCGTGACATCCAGATTATGGCCTGCAGCCATCGCCAGGTTACCGCCGGCGCTGATGCTGCTGCCCTGTGAGGTGGTGGATGATGCACTGTTGTCATCAGTGTGCCAGAAACCGGACTGACTTTTGCTCCCGCTTATCAGGTTTGCGGCAATGTTGATATCATTACCCGCAGACATTCCAAGGGTTCCACCGGACGAGACCGTTGCCCCGGTAATATCAATGTTTTTCCCTGCATCCAGTGAAAGTGAATCAGTGCCTTTAATGGTCGCAACCGGACCGGTGTCCGTACCGCTGAGATGCACACCACCATATCGGCTGTCACTGCCCGCATTCCATTGCTGACGCCGGGTGATATTGCTGATGTTGCCACTCACGCTTTCCAGTTGTACGGTTTTACCGCTGATGACTGAGCTGATATTGCTGATATCCCCGATGGCGCTCAGGTCTAGGCTACCGCCCGCGCTTATCAGCCCCGCATTCAGGTTGTCGATATAGCCGGTACTGTCGAGCGAGAGGCCGTTTTGTGCGTTGATGCTGCCGCCGCTGTTGGTGATATTGCCACCCGCAAGCTGCACGTTGTTCCCGCTGATAACGCTGCCGTTATGCAGGGTGATATCTTCCGGCGACAGATACAGTTTCGGGACCATGACTGTCTGTCCGTTGATGGTGGCTGACTCCCACCACAGTATGCTGCCGTCAAGCTGAGCAATCTGTTCAGCTGTCAGCGCCACACCAAACTCTAATCCCAGTCCTTTCTGTTGTCTGGCCGCGTTATCCATCAGATACCGCATCTGTTCCGTGTCTGAACCCAGTCCGTTGAGATAACGTGAACCCGTCCGGCTCAGCACCGCGTTACTGACATACCGGGTATCAAAGACCGCATCCCCCAGGAAACGATAATCTTTTTCCGGTTTCAGCCCGAGGCGGTCAAGAAAATACGATGAGCCCAGAAACTGTTTTTCATCGGTATACGACGGAGCCGTTTCACGTGGCGCCTGACCCGGTTTCGCTCCAAGAAGCTCATACAGTCCGGCAAACAAATGGCTGTCCACCTGTCCGAGACCATCCAGTTTCGGGTTCACCGTAATCAGATACGGACTGTCCGGGTCCGTGGACGGAACCAGGTATCCATTGTTGCCGGAAGGCAGTGGCCAGTCATCACTGATACCGGTCTGACCGGTCAGTGGCGAACCTCCGGCAATATTTTTCAGGGCACCTGCCAGTTCATCGTGCCATTGCGGAGAGCCAACCACCACCGGCTCATACTGCTGCAGCGCTGTCTGTGTCAGACTGTCTTCGCCGGTCTGCTGACTTAACGTATTCAGTACCGGTGCAGAGACCACCGGACTGACACTACCTGCATGTGCAGTGGTTGTTCCGTTATTGATACTGCTGGTAAAACGGGTCTTAACATCCCCGCCCGCCTGAATAACGGAATAATACGTCTTACCGGGCGTGTAATCTTTTTCCCGGCCATCCAGTGAAAATCTGATGGTATTGTTTTCAAATTCCGGTGACAGCAGGGGCAGTTTATCCAGAGAGCCTGTGGCATAGCTACCGTAAAACGTTTTCGGGTCGTAGCGGTATACCAGATATTCATTCTCTGTCCCCGTCTGCCAGCTCTGATTGCTTAACTCTCTGCCCGAAAGTGCGATATCCCCATTCGCCAGGATAAATGACGCCCGGTTTTCCAGTCGTTCAGCCTCAGCAGAAAGATTACGCCCTGACGCAATGCGGCCTGCCGGATTATCAGCACCGGTTACTGTTGTGATGTTCTGGCTGCTGAGAAAGCGCTGTGTGGCACTGTCAGCAAACGGAGCGTAATAATAAAGCGTATCCATTGTGATATTGCATGCCCCGTGCCCGTTGCAGGGCGTACCGTGCTGATTTTCAACTTTACGGGTGAAATAGCCATAGCTGCCGTCAGGAAGAAGGGAAAGGGGAATATCAACCAGAGCATTTCCCATTCCCTGAATGGATGAGGGGTTAGTCCGGGTTGTTGTTGTGGCAGAAAATCCCTCCCGCTGGTTCAGAAGATGCCCGGTCCTTACAACAATATCGCCCTGATGCGTCTCAATATTCCCGGAGGTATTGATAATCTCTGTGTTTGCACCGCCGGAAGCATCCTTCTGTACCCACAGACTGTTGCCGGCCAGGATATCACCATGCTGGTTATGCAGACGGTCTGTAAACAGCTTCAGGTTATTCCCCGCATAAATCAGCGCACTGTTCAGCAGGGTACCGGCCACATTCATTGTCAGACTGCCTGCCGTGCCGGTAAAACCACTGATGGTGATATCACTCCGGCTGTTCAGACTCACATCGCCACCGGCCTGAAGTGAACCCGGTGCGTTAAGGAAAAGACGCTGTGCGCTGAAAACACTGTTGCCTTTACCGGCAGTCAGCATTCCATTGTTGGTGAATGCCTCTCCGGCACCGAGCACCATGGCATCACCCTGCATCACACCGCCGTTGGTGATGGCATTTTGCGACGTGACGGAAAGGGTTTTCCCTGCGGCCAGGGTACCATGATTCGTGAGGGCAGCAATCAGTTTCAGTGTGACATCACCGGTGGCCACCACCTGCCCCTGACCACTGAAGTCCTGAGCGTCAAGCAGCAGGTTGCCTGCACTGTACAGCCGCCCTGTACCATGTTGCAGCAGTGAACTGCCCTTGACGCCAAGCCCGGAGGTTCCCAGCAGGGTACCGCTGTTGCTGAATGTGTGGTAATTCACCAGCAGGTCCGCACCCTGAAGCGTACCGGTATTATTCAGCGTGGTTCCTTTAACGTCGGCACTGCCGGTGGCAAGTACGCGTCCGCCGTTGACAGTATTCACCACATCCAGCAGCAGGGTGGCAGCCTGTACCAGTCCACTGCCGGTATTCGCCAGCACCTGCGCCGTCAGCGTGAGGTTACTGCCGGAGAGGATTTTGCCGTCGTTCTGCAGACGGTCTGTGGCGTTCAGGGAAACCCCGCCACCACCCTGTATCGTGCCCTGGTTACTCAGGGTCGCAGTACTGACATTCAGTGCATTCCGGCTCATCAGAACACCACCGGAACGGTTGTTCACGCCACCGGAGGCGGCCAGCGTCAGCGTTTCGCCCTGCAGATGCCCGCCGTTTGTGAGTTGTCCTGCCGTGATGGTGGTGGCATTTCCCTGTAATTGCCCGTCGTTTGTGACACTGTCTGCCTTCAGCGTCAGCACACCTGCACTGAGCAGTTTTCCGTTCGCCTGATTGTTCAGCGTCTGATTCACCGTGAGCGTGAGAGTATCCACACCGGTGATGTCACCCGCACTGGTCAGTGAGTTCGCCTTCAGGGTCAGATTTTTTGCAATCCATTGTCCGCTGTTGCTTAAATTCAGTGCACTGAGCGCCATTTCACCGTTCGAGGTGACTTTGCTGCCCGCTGTGCTGACGAGCTCACCCGTCAGACGTGCAGTCAGGCTGTCAGCCGCCTGGATCGCCCCGCTGTTTACCAGACTGCCTGCGGTGATTGTCAGATCGCCGCTGGTCAGCAATGAACCTCCGTTATTCATCAGCGCAGGTTGAGGGGATACCATACGGGCGGCAAGCGTCAGCGCGGCGATCCCGGTGAGCGTGCCACTGTTGGTGACACTGTTCTGGCGAATCGTGACATGGTCACCCTGGACAGTGCCGCTGTTATCCAGTGAGTTTCCATCAAGGGAGAGCGTGCCGGCCGAAAGCAGACTGCCCCGGTTGTCCGTGGTGGCTGCTTTCAGCGTGGTGTCACCCTGGCTCATGATATCGCCGGTACTGGTCAACTGACCGGTTGCCGAAGCAGTAAGGTTACCGGTTGCCAGCACGGAACCACTGTTCGCCCATCTGTCCGCCTGCACGGTGATATTCTGTCCCTGCGTGGTCCCTGCGGTATTCAGTGTTTTGCCCCGGAGGGAGAGGTCGTCCGCCGTCAGCCAGCGTCCGTGACTACCCTGTGAGAGGGTGTCGCCAGCAAGCGCCAGTGCACCGGCGCCCTGCAACAGGCCGTCACCATCCAGCGTGGTCGCCCTGACGCTCAGCGTGTCAGCGATGATTTTTCCCGGATTGCTGAGGGAGACAGCATTTAACATTAAACCATTATCACCGGTGATAAGCCCGCTGTTGCGGATGTCCGGTATATCCAGCGTCAGGTCTGCAGCACTGTACAGCGTGCCGTTCTGCTGATTATCAAGCCTCTGTGTGTTAACGGTGAGTGAGGCCTCCCCCTGCAACAGACCGCTGTTGGTCAGGGTCTGTGACTGTGTATTCAGGGCGGAACCAACAAGTACGCCGCTGCTGGTCAGTTCCGGCGCACTGAGGCTGAGCGACGGGGCACTGCTTTTCCCGCTGTGGGTGAGCTTTTCACTGGCGTTCAGGGTAAGGATGTCTCTGGCAGCCTGTGTTCCGTCAAGCTGTGCGTTCTGCACATCCACGCTGACACTGTTGCCCTGCGTCTGCGCAGTGGTCGTGGTCTTCAGACTGTTGCCTTTTACAGACACCGTGCCACCCGCACTGGTTTCACCCGCCAGTGTGGAAGACGCGCTGTCCAGCATGAGGTTACCGTCACTGTTTGTGACCGATTTTTCTGTGGTGGTCAGTGTGTCTGCAGAAGCCACAAGTTCCTTTGCCCCGGAGAGGGTACCGCTGTTGTTTATCTGCGTGGCACTGAGCGTCAGCACGTCATCGCTGACAAGTCTGCCGCGGTTTTCGAGTGTACCGCTGACGGTAACGCGGGCACTGTCTTTTGCACCGGCATCACCGGACAGTGTGGCATTGCGGGCGCTGATATCGAGTGTGCTGCCACTTTTAATACTGCCGGTGCTGGTCAGGTCAGTGGCGGTAACTTTCAGGCCATTCCCCTGGACGGTACCGGTATTACTGAATGTCCCGGTTTTCACCGTGGCATCGCGCCCGGCAACCAGTGTCCCACCGTTGTTCAGGCTGCCGGAACTGACAGTGAGTGTTTTCCCGGCAATGCTGCGGCCTTTCAGTGTGGTATCATTGGTGGTGGTAAGGGTGACATTTTCAGCTGCATTCACGGTCCCGGAAGTCTGGTTCAGGTGCTGTGCACTGAGCATGGCGTTCTGTCCGGCAGTCAGTTCACCACCGTTCTGTACAATCTGCCCGGATGAAGACAGCACCAGATTTTTATCCGTCACCAGACGGGGCTGATTCAGTGTCAGTCCCGTTGTCCCGGTAACGCTGAGATTTCCTCCGGCTTTGTTATCCCCTGAAAGTGAGACATCCGTTCCGGTTACGGTGGTATTGCCGCCGGCAAGGCTGTTCTTCAGGACCAGTTTTCCGGCACTGCTCAGTATGATATCGCCCTCGCGGGCATAAAGGTTACCCAGATTAACCCCGACACCACTTTCAGTGGAGGTCAGATGAATACGCCTGGCGTACATTCCACCGAGCGCGCCGGTATCAACGGCAACTTTCGGCACATCACCTTCGCCCTTCAGGGCACTGACGCGACCATCTGCAGTTATCCGGTTAGCGCCTGCAGTGACAGTTAAATCCTTCGCATGAAGCGCGGCATTCACTTCCGTTGCACGGGCAATAATGGATACGGCATCGCTCCGGGTGCCGTCCAGGCCCGCGCCATTGATGGTGATACTGCCTTCAGTCACCTCCAGCGCCTGCAGGCTGCCGTCGGCATTCATCACAGGTTTGCCTGTGGTGAGCGTCGCGTGCGGCGTGTTGATAAAACCACAGCCGTCACAGGTGATACCATACGGGTTGGCAACCATCACATTCGCCGCTTTGCCGGCCACTTCCGTATAGCCCTGCAACAGTGAACGGTTACCGCCGGTCACTTCGTTGATGATACCCTTCGCTTCCCCGCCCGCTTTCAGGTTCGGGTTATTCTGTATCAGTCCACCAAGCTGCGTCGGATTAAGCTTACCGGTGGCATTATTGAGAATCAGCCCTTCCTTCCCGACGTTGTAATCCGTAAACCGGTTATGCGAAATCCCGGCCCCGTTCGGCGTGGCAATGTTCACGACCGGCACACCATTTGCCGCTTTATCCATTCCAGCCCCGTTTTGTGGGGTGATGACGGCCCCCACAGCCGGTAACAACGGCTGCCCGGCGATAATCGTACTGATAAGGTAACTCAGCAGGCGGTAAGTGAAGCGAACGGGAGGCTGATGCATGGTAATAATCCCTTAAAACGCGACGGCAACGCGCCAGTAAACCGTGAGATGGTCAGGGGCAAGCCAGTCCGGGTAAACCAGAGGCAGTCCGGCAGTGAACGAACCGGAAACATGACCACTGGTGGTGCTGAGCCCGGCAGCAGCACCCCACAGCGTGCCGGACGAGTACGGGTCATCTCTGTCAGAGTGCAGCCAGCCGCCGTCCAGTGCAGTCACTGCACGGACTGTCCCCACATATGGCAGGGAGAACAGAGACCAGGACAGCTCATTTCGCAGATAACCGCCGTTATTACCGGAGATATACTGCTCCTTAAAGCCACGCACTGAACTCTCACCCCCGAGGCTCAGTTGTTCCACACCATGAAGACGGTCCGGTGACCACTGGGCATAAGCGCTGGTCAGCCACCACACCCTGTCCGTGACGGGGCGCTGAAAACTGGCACTCACCGACCATTTCCGGAACTGATTTACGGGCAGGTCTCCCCTTTTCCCGTGGTCGCTTTCTGCGCCGAACCAGGGCATCCCCCGTGTGAATACCGGATTCAGTGTTCCGACACCACCCAGAAACTTGTGTGTGTGATTCAGCCCGACAGAAAATGAAGTGAGTTTACGGCTGCTGCCCTGAAGCAGAAAATCATCCAGATAATTGTGAATAATGCGGTGCTGCAGACCTCCGGTCAGTGCTGTCTTCATGTCCCCGTTACGGAACAGGACATGCGACAGTCCCAGCCGGTGAGTCTGCAGGTCTCCCGTGGAACGCCACCGCCAGCCCCGGTTATCAATGGTGCTGAGGTAGTCACTCCATGAATACGTGTAATCCACCAGGGTATAGCCATACGGCAGACTGACACCGGCGGCAAAATTCCTCGCATCATGTGACACCGAAAAGTCACTGCTCCGTCCCCCGCTGACAAACCAGTTGTCAGCCAGCCCCAGAGGATTATTAAAGGAAAGGACACCATTTAACTGCCCCGTACCGGTATTCTTCTGCCCGCTGTTGTCGATGCCCACGCTCCCTGTGACAGGCCATTCCGGCAATGCCGTCAGTGTCACCACCGACCATCCCTCACGGTCACCGGGCGATATTTCAATCTGTACCGGCTCCGTACGCAGACGATTAATCTGCTCCATCCCCTGCTCAATATCCCGCAGGTTCAGAACCTTCCCCTCCATTCCCGGGAAAACCATCTTCAGGGTGCGGGCAGGAAGGTCAGCGCCTTCCGCCCGGATTTGCTGCAGCCTGCCTTCCATGACCGTTATGTGCAGTACGCCCCCTGAAAGGTCCTGCTCTGTCAGAAAGGCCCGGCTGGTGATATATCCCCGGCGTATATAGCCGTCCGTCACGGCATCCGTGACCGCGGTCAGTCCCGTGATATTCAGACACTGATTCACCCACGGTGCCACCAGTCTGTCGGTTTCTGCAGACGTCAGTCGGGTGGCCCCACTGACAACAATGCGTGACACCGTAAAGCAGGGACCTTCAGTACCGGCAGACGTTTCCGGAGACGGCGTGATGGTCAGCGGCGCACTGCGCTCCAGCGCATCACGCTGGCGCTGGTTTTCATCCAACAACTGCTGCTGTTGCTGCTGAATTGCACTGCGGTCACCCGGAGACAGCATGGCTGCCGGAGACGAAAATGAAAGAATGCAAAGGCAGGGGAGGAGGGAAAAATAGCGTACCACCTGAGATAAGGTACGGATCCTGAATGCGTACTGACCGGAAACCATACCAGGCAACAAATTTCTGTTCGCCAGTAAGTTATCCTGCCGGTGCTGCATATTCTCCTCGTGGGGTATCCAGTGTAAATTAACGTAAGCGGAATGTCAGTGCTGAAATTTACACCAGATAAAAAACATACAGAAACAATCCTGTTATGTAAAATCCGGGGAAAATATCAGAAATGTGATCGGAGTTGTATTTTTCGGAGGGGAAATGGAAAACAAACATCCGTATGGTAAAAAGGATGCTTCCTGCGGAGTAACAATCCGGGACACAACGCAAGTTCCAGTTCAGGTGTTGTGAATTTGAGTAAAAATAATCGTAACTCTCCGGAGAACCGGAGCTTTCCCGAAGCGGCGTATTCTTATAAATGGAAATCCCTGCAGGTAATCACTCTGCCCGATAGCAGCATAATTTGCCTGTTAATCCTCATCCCCGGAGGCAAGCTCTGAAAACCACTCAGGGTGTTCACTGTATGCCACATTCAGCGCATCCCAGGAGACGTCCGCATAAAAACTGTCCCGCAATTTGCGGGTAACCACCTCTGCCAGTCGGTTCCGGTTATCCGCCTGTCCGGCATAACCTCTCTCTGCCAGCCACTCATTCAGTTCATGTCCCAGAGACAGATTGATAAAATCGTAATCGGACCTTGCCATTCCCGTTTCCTTTGCACATTTTTTTCAGACACGGGAATAAAGTATAAAAAGCGGCACTCTGCCCCTGTCAAGGTGAAATCTGCCCTTCATCGCAATGTCAGAGATGGTATGCCGGTATTTTGCGGGTTGTTCCCGTCAGGTTATCGCTCGCTTCCACGGACGTTGTCACCACCGGCATTCCGCTCTTTCTCAGTCTCAGGATATCAGCCGCAATGCGCTGACTACCAGACCAGAACAGCCCGTCCAGTGCAGTCACCAGTAAACCGGCTTCCAGCGCATACTTCAGCCGTTCACGGGGCACTTTCACTTCCCGGGCAATCTGCTGATATGGCGATGATGTATTTTCATTCCCAACCATCCGGCGAATACGATGAGACAGATGATACCGGAATGTATCCGGTACACCAGAAAGACTGGCCTTCAGGCTGTACACGCAGCCAAACCGTTTATCGTTGAACACCACATTTTTCTGGCTGAGGCCCCATTCTTCCCGAAGCGCGGCAATCAGTTGTGGTGTACGAGTAAGCAACAAGCGAAAAGGCAGTTCAAAACTGGTGACGTAATCCACATTCAGCAGGGCAATACGCAGCCGTTCTTCTGGTCCGGCCTCTGTCAGCCGACACTCCTCCAGAACATCCTGCCACTGCCGGCGAAGGCGTGGAGATTCATTCCGTTCGGTAAAAGAGTATTTATCCGCCAGATAGTCAATTCGTGTACGCATACTGAAGAGCATTCCGTATAAAGATTCAGCTGGCAAAACTTTATCAGTCCATAAAAATCAACGGAAGCGCAGATGGTTCACACGTCCATTACCAACTGATTGTTGTCACAACCGGTAACACAAAGGACTGAACGACTGTTTTTAACAGCGGTGTTGCGTCATCCACCACCGTGAAACAACGCTGTGCAGGGAATCGTCCGCATCCCCATAACGGTCAAACATCGTGGCGTTGACAGAATGACCGACGAAAAGCCAGAAAGCGCTGATTCACTGAGCTGTAATCAATGTACAGCGCTGTACCGGACGATGGGTAATGGCGGTCACAACCGGTAACCCCAGAGACAATGCGACTGTTTTTAACGCAACATACTGACCGGATGTATCACCCCGGGCAACCCGAAAACACCTTTCCACCCGGCATTGTCCGCCAGCACTTATCACCTGCCAGCTATGTTGCAGTAAATCCACCACTTGCGAACATTGTTCATCAACTGTGACACTGGCTCGCGGGTGACAAATACTCGTCTGGCTGAGCAGCAACAGGCATCGAATTGTTGCTCCTCCATGTTGTTCCCGCAACCAGCGTAATACCACCGACGATGATGGACTGGCAGTGTGATTGCTCTCAGTAATACGTTCATGCAGTTGTCGATAAAAGGAAGTGCAGAATGCATGAATCTGTTGCCCGTAGATGTTTCCTTCTGTCGAATGGAGTATGAAGTGGACTGCCAGCAGACGCGGCCAGTGGTCAACAGCATGTTGAATAAAACGCCGGATGTCTCCCGGCTCTGAAATTAAGGCTTCGGTTATTTGCACGAAATGTTCCTTTTCAAACCCTGTTGAATTTTGTCAAACCGGTGCAGACACGCAGGAAAGCACGCCAGCACCGGTGTAATGCCAGTTATAATCAATAAGAATGGAATGACGAATCAGTCAGGAAATGATGACTAACAGTTGGCTGACCGGAGGGTGTCAGCGGAAAGATAAGCGGGAATGTCGCCAGCACCAGGGACAGGGCTGATTTCCACAATACCAGCGCTGGCATTTTGCACATTGCCAACGTACTGGCATCACAACACGTTTCATGCTGCTGCTCCTCGTGATTCCTCAATTCGTTGTTGCATCCACTGCTCCACTTCACTTTTGTACCAGCGGCTGCTGCGCCCCAGTTTGATGGGTTTAGGAAAATGCCCTTCACTGATCAGCCTGTAAAACCATTTATCGGTCATGCCGGTGAAACTGGTGATGTAGTTCATGTCGATCAGGGGATCGTCGGCACGCAGCAATACGCTGTCGTGGCTTGTTGTGGTCAACATGGTCAGAATGTCCTCAGTGAGATTTATGAAGAATGGGGTAATACGGGGGATGGGATGGCGTGCTGCTTTCAGCACTGCCAACCGGGATTGCCGGCAAGGCAACGGGCTTCCGGATCGCACACTCCACGGCGATCGCGGGCGAAATCACTGAACGCCCAGATAAGGTCCTTAAACAGGGCTTCGCAGTCCGGTGACCGGCGATCCAGTACCACATCCCGGGTGATCTGCTTCTGGTACGGCTTTGCTTCACCTGGTGACGCGAAACCCAGCACATTACTCCAGGCATCCAGTATCAACCGATCCAGTTCGGGGCCGTCGAAATACTCCTGTCTGACGCACAGCACCACGTGGTATTCCGGCTTTTCCGGATGACGGGTCAGGAGCCAGCAAAGGTCGCGTCCGGGTTTCGCATTCATCAGCGCACTGACGGTTTCGATAAAGTCCATACCGAACCAGATC
>ULTL01064577.1_pt1 | contig 11184 bp, 13 predicted proteins | sample 1957531 | NCBI WGS metagenome assembly ULTL01 (sample SAMEA4835732, study PRJEB28245) | human gut metagenome | biome: gut microbiome; material: fecal sample | place: Denmark | collected 2008 | reverse complement strand
TCACCCGGTAACGGCGGGGACCGGCAGGGCATTTCCGCCCCACGGCTCCAGGGCGCCTTCCCTCCCTCCCCCGCAAGGGCTCGCACCATCCGCCCTCTCTCTTGTCCGGGAAACAGGAGCTACTTCTCCCTGTCACAGCCTTTTTTGGATATCGTGAGAACTGTATCACGTTTTGCCCGGAATGTCAAGGCCGGGCCCAAAAAGTCCCTGCTGAAACCTTGCGGACCCCCCTTCGATGTTCTAAAATGACGGTAACGCACGCCTCGATCCTCCGCAGATCTTCTAAACTCTACGCTCCGTGTGTGTTCAAAAAGTCTCTCATTTGCTACGATATAGACAGAAAGAGGAGGTGGAATGGTGGATCAGATCCGCATCGGCAAATTCATCGCCGAATCAAGAAGAGCAAAGGACCTCACCCAAAGACAGCTCGCCGACCTGCTTTCCATCAGTGACAAAACGGTATCCAAGTGGGAGTGCGGAAAGGGGCTTCCCGAGGTCTCCCTTATGCTGCCCTTGTGTGCGGCATTGGATATGACTGTCAACGATTTGCTTTCGGGTGAAAGGGTCTCTTCAACAGACTATCAAAAAAAAGCGGAGGGAAACATGATAGACCTGATGAAAGAAAATGAGGAAAACAGGAAACGGATGGCATTGTCTATCATTACCGGCGCAATTACGGTCATTGCCGTATGCGCCCTGATTGGGATTGTCTCCCTTGTTGACATGCCAACGCCCGCGCGGATCCTATTGATCGTGTTCTCGATTGCGGTAGCAGTCGCTGGTATAGCGGCGGCGGCAATGCTTGATATGAAAGCCGGTCATTTTGAATGCCCATATTGTAAGGAGCTCTTTGTTCCAAGCATGGGAGAATATGTAAAGGGCTATCACACCATTACAAGGCGCAGATTGACCTGTCCCAAATGTGGAAAAAAGGGGATGTGCCGCCACCGTATCACAAGATGACGACGCCCAACAGCGTTGATCCGCCCTTACGTTCCCTTCCCGGCCTAAAAAAAGACCGCCCTGACGGGCGGTCTTTTCGTTCGATTACTTCTTCTCCCGGTCGTAGGCCACGATCACCCGGCGGTTGGGCTCCGTGCCGGTGGAGTAGGTGGTCACACAGGGCACGTCCTGCAGCGCCGTGTGGATCACATGCCGCTCGTAGGCGTTCATGGGCTCCAGCGTCACGCTGCGGCGGTACTTGGTGACCTTGGCAGCCACCTTCCGGGCCAGATGCTGCAGGCTCTGCTCCCGCTTCTCCCGGTAGTTCTCCGCGTCCAGCTGCACCCGCACCCGGCCGCTGCCGCTGCGGTTCACCGCATAGCTGGTCAGCTGCTGGATGGCGTCCAGGGTCTCGCCCCGCCGGCCGATCAGGGCGCCCAGGTTCTTCCCCTCCAGGATGACCTTGTACCGGCCCTTCTCCAGCAGGTAGACATGGATCTCTGCAGTATTCTCCATCTGCTCCAGCAGACCGGAGAGGAACTTGCGGATGGCCTGGGCCTTTTCGTCGTCCACCTCTTCGCCCAGGTCGACGACGGGCGCAGACGGCTCCGCCGGCGCCTTTTCAGCGGGAACTGCAGGCGTCTCTGCCGGCCTGCGCTCCTGGCGGGGCTTTTTCTCCGCTTTGGGAGGCTTGGGGCGTTCCTCCTGCCGCTCCTCCTGAGGCTCCGAAGCGGGGGCGGCGGGCGCCTCCTCTTCCTCCTCCGGGCCGTAGCTCACCCGCACCTTGGCCGGGCAGCTGCCCAGGCCCAGAAAGCCGGACTTCGCGCGCTCCAAAATTTCCACGGACACATCATCCCGGTCCAGGCCAAGCTGACGCAGGGCGTTTTGAATGGCCTCTTCCTCGGTCTTGCCCGTTACATCAATAAACTCTCTCATGGCGTAACAAGCTCCTTACTGAACGTCATAGCGGTCCGCCTTATAGGACCGGCCGCGCGCATAGGGACGGTCGCCTACACGGCCTGCTTCTGTGGTGCTGGAAGCCGCCTTTTTGGCCTTCAGAGCCTTGGCTGCCTGCGCCTCCTGGCGCTTTTCCTTCAGGCTCTTCTTCTGGGCAGCCTGCTGGCGCTGCTTCTCCTGCAGCTGCTTGGCCTCCTCCTGCCGCTTCTGGCGGTCCGCCTGGATCATCTCCTGCCGGGCGTCTTCTTCCGCCTGCAGCTTCTTGGTGTAAAACTTGCCCAGCACCATCTCCTGCACGATGGAGAAAGCGCTCTGCGCGATCCAGTACACGCCCAGAGCGGCGGGCACGATGAAGGCGATGTAGATGCTCATCAGGGGCATCATCCACATCATCATCTTGGTGGAGCCGTTCATGGCGGTGTTCTGGGCGGACTGACTCATGCTCACCTTGCTCATCAGCAGGCTCAGCACGCCGGAGATGATGGGGATCAGGAACAGACCGATCAACGCCGGCGTGAAGATGCCGTCAGCGAACTGGCCGATGGCGCTCCAGGGCGTCTGGATCAGGTCGATGCCCAGGAAATGATAGTCAATGGAGACCCAGCCGGGGTTCTCCGCAATGAAGTCCGGGAACTGGGTGTTGATGACGTTGGCGATGGCGATCTGCTCATAGCCCATGCTGGCATTCAGCTGGATGCCGGCGTTGGCGATCAGCTCCTGAGCTCTTTCCACAACGGCCAGACCGGCCTCTCTCCCGCCGAAGTCCATAAAGTACACGATGGGCTCCCGGATGATATAGTACAGGGCCATCAGGATGGGCAGGGGCAGGAAGCTCCACAGGCAGCCGCTCATGGGGTTGAATCCCTCTTCCTGATAGAACTTCTGCATCTCCTCCTGCATCTTCAGCTGGTTGTTGGCGTATTTCTTCTGGATCTCCTGCATCTTTCCGGACATCCGGCTCATCCGCACCATGCTCTTCTTGGACTTCATCTGGAAGGGCAGCAGGATCAGCTTGATGACCAGCGTGAACAGGATCAGAGACACGCCGTAGGACCCCGTCAGGTTGTAAAACAACCGCACCAGGGCCGCAAAGGGGACACAAATCAAGTATCCGATGGTTGAAAACATAGGTGCTTCCTCCAAATTGAGATGGGGCCCGGGCATTCACTGCCCTCGGGACGGCAGACCGCCGCCCGCAGCCCGTCCGCATTCCGCGGTCTCCGGCGGGTGAAAGGCCCGCCGGTGGGGAATTGGTTGGAGAGGCCTGTCCCCTCCTTCACGGGACCGGATCATATCCTCCCTTGTGAAACGGATTGCAGCGCAGGATCCGCCGGAATGCCAGCCAGCCGCCCTTCAGGGCGCCGTACTTTTCAATGGCCTCCAGCGCATACTGGGAGCAGGTGGGGATATAGCGGCAGCAGGGCGGCCGGTACGGGGAAATGGCCACCCGGTAGAACTTCACCAGCGCCAGCAGGAGCTTCTTCATCATGGCCGCACCTCCAGCAGATCCAGCTTCCTGCACAGCCGCAGGAAGGTGTCGTTCAGTTCCTTCCAGGAGGCGGACAGCGTCCGTCCCCTGGCCACCAGGATGATGTCATATCCCTGCCGCAGGCGCCCGGAATTGAGGCGGAATACCTCCCGCAGGCGGCGGCGGGCCCGGTTGCGGACCACCGCATGGCCCAGCTTGACGGATACCGTCACGCCCAGCCGGTTGTGCCCCAGCCGGTTCTTCCGGCAGTACAGCACCATGCCGCCGCCCACGGCGGAGGCGCCCTTCTGGTACAGCCGGCGGAACTCATAATTCTCTTTCAGGGTCACTGCCCGCTTCATACTGCCACCTGCCTTGCTCCCTTTGACACAAACTCAACGAGGGACGGAGGAATCCTAAAATTCCCGCCGTCCCCGAAGACGTTGTTCAAGTGTCTCCCGCGCGGTCCGTTTCGCTTAGTAGGACAGACGGGCGCGGCCCTTGGCGCGGCGACGGGCCAGAACCTTGCGGCCGTTGGCAGTCGCCATTCTCTTGCGGAAGCCGTGGACCTTCTGGCCGTGCAGCTTCTTGGGCTGATAGGTACGTTTCGTTGCCATGTTGAGACACCTCCTGTCAGAATTCCGGCCGCCCGGAAAAGGCGGCACTTACTCGACACCGCCCTTTCGGACGGCGCAGTAAACAAATCGGCAAGCGCCAATACGGCGCAACGGATATTATACAGACTGTTTGAAAATATGTCAATGAAAACTTGAAAGTTTTGCCAAAATTCCGTATTTTTTCGATTTCCCGGTCACATTTTTTGAAGATTTCAAAATCTGGTGTGCAATTCTGCCGTCAGCCGCAATATCTTGTTGCCGGGACCGCCCTTCCGGGTCTGTTCTTATTATTAGAATAAGTGTTGTAATCCGCCCCTTTTTTTGGTATAATGAACTGGACTGCTTTGTCTATTTTTTTACTAGAGAGAGGTGTTTCCTTTTGAATTCCGTCGCCGATGTATGGGACAATGTGCTTTCCCAGCTGAAGGGCGAGCTCTCGGAGACCACCATTGCCACCTGGTTCGACGAACTGGAGGCCGTGGACATCCAGGGCAATACGTTTCTCCTCCACTGTTCCAACGACTTCAAAAAGGGATATATCGAATCCCTGTTCATGAAAAACATCAAAGCCTCCCTCCATGATATCTTCTCCACAGATTTCGAGGTGAAGATCCTGGACGATCTGGACTATGCGGAGCTGAACAATGGCCGTCCCAACCGCCAGAGCGAGCGATTCACCTCCGCGGAGTTCACGTTTGAGACCTTCGTGGTGGGCCCCTCCAACAAGCTGGCCTATGCCGCCTCCGTCTCCGTGGCGGAGCACCCGGCCCAGAACTACAACCCCCTGCTGATCTACGGGGACTCCGGCCTTGGAAAGACCCATCTGATCTACGCCATCGCCAACGTCATCCGCCGGAACGACCCCCGGTCCAAGATCGCCTATGTGAAGGGCGACGATCTGACCAACGAGCTGGTGGACGCCATCCGGGAGGGCAAGACCGCCGAGATGCGGGAGAAATACCGCCAGGCGGACCTGCTGCTGGTGGACGACGTGCAGTTCATCGCCGGCAAAAAGCAGACGCAGGAGGAGTTCTTCCACACCTTCAACACCCTGTATGAGTCCGGCCGGCAGATCGTTCTGACCTCCGACCGTCCCCCCTCTGAGATGACCCAGCTGGAGGACCGTCTCCGCACCCGATTCGAGTGGGGCCTGCTGGTGGACGTGGCGCCGCCGGATTTCGAGACCCGCCTTGCCATCGTGAAAAACAAGGCCGCCCTGCTGGGCATGGAGCTGCCGGACAAGATCTCCGCCTACATCGCGGAGAACGTCACCGCCAACGTCCGTCAGCTGGAGGGCACCATCAACAAGATCCTGGCCTACAAGGACCTGCTGGGCAACGACACCGATGAAGAGACCGTCACCCGGGCCATCCAGGACATGCTACGCCGCAGCAACGAATATGTCCCCACGCCGGAGGCCATCCTGGAATACATCTCCAAGTACTACAACCTGGATGAAGCTGTGATCCGGGGCCAGCAGCGGGTGCGGGACGCTGTCTCCGCCCGTCAGATCGCCATGTATCTGATCCGCTCCATGACGAATCTCAGTCTGGATGAGATCGGCAAGGTCTTCGACAACCGGGATCACTCCACAGTCCTCTACTCCATTCAGCAGATCGAAAAGAAGATGAAAAAGGACGCCTCCTTCGCTGAAATGGTGAAAGAGATCAAAACCAATATCAACTCCAAACGGTGATCCCCATTCTCCACGATTCCTGTGGAAAAGAAAAACTTTGCTGTGGAAATCTCTCTTCCCTAAAAGTCCGTGGAAAAACCACCAGATTCCTCCACAACCCCTGTGGAACCGCAAAATCCGACGCCGCAAGCCATTCCCCGTCTTTTCCACACCTTTTTTCTCTATGACTGCTCTTTCTAAAAAATACGTTTTCTTTCTTTTTATATGCGGTCCCTGCCGCATCCCCCAACTCCAACTAGAGAGGAAGTGCCTGCATGAAATTCTCCTGTGAAAAAGCGCTCCTGCAGAGCGCCATTGCCATCACCAGCCGCGCAGTGGCCTCCAAGAGCTCCATCCCCGCCCTGGAAGGGCTGCTGCTCCATGCGGACAGCCAGCTGACCATCTCCGGCTACAACCTGCAGACCGGAATCCGCACCAAAGTCTCCGCCGATGTGACCGAATCCGGCGAGATCGTCCTGAACGCCCGCCTGTTCGGCGACATCATCCGCCGGATGCCGGACGACGTCGTCACCTTTACCTCTGATGAAAAACAAGTGGTCCACCTCTCCTGCGGCGATGCGGATTTTGACATCCTGGGCCTCTCCGCCGCCGATTATCCGGAGCTGCCCCAGGTGGAGGACGATTTTTCCGTCTCCATCCAGCAGATGCTGCTGCGAGCCATGATCGAAGAGACGGCCTTCGCCGTCTCCACCAACGAGAGCCGCCCCATCCACACCGGCGCCCTGTTCGAGATCACCGACCAGGGCCTGACCATGGTGGCTGTGGACGGATTCCGCCTGGCTATCCGACGGGAACCCCTGGAAAAAATTGACGGCGGCGCCTTCTCCTTCGTGGCGCCGGGCAGCGCCCTCAACGAGGTCAAGAACATCTGCGCTGATGTGGAAGATCTGGCCGCCGTGACCCTGGGCAAGAGCCACATCCTCTTTGAGGTGGGCGACACCGAGCTGATCTGCCGCCGGCTGGAGGGTGAATTCCTGGACTACAAAAACGCCATCCCCCGGAAAAACCCCATTTCCGTCATTGCGGACACCAAGGCGCTGATCGAGAGCATCGACCGGGTCAGCGTGGTGATTTCCGAAAAGCAGAAGAGCCCGGTGCGCTGCCTGTTCGACCATGACAAGGTGCTGCTGTCCGCCAAGACCGGAAACGGCGAGGCCAAGGACATCTGCCGTCTGTCCGGCGACGGCGGCGGACTGGAGATCGGCTTCAACAACCGCTATCTGATGGAGGCGCTTCGGTATGCTCCGGCAGACACGGTGAAGATCGAACTGAACACCAGCGTCTCCCCCGCCATCATTGTTCCCACAGAGGGTGAGGAAAACTTCCTCTACATGGTCCTGCCGGTGCGGCTGAAGAGCACGGAGTGAACAGATGGAAAATGTTGTAATTCAAACAGAATTCATCAAGCTTCAGGACCTGCTGAAATTCGCCAATCTGGTGTCCACCGGCGGCGAGGCCAAGGAGCGCATCCAGGCAGGCGAGGTCACCGTCAACGGTGAGGTCTGCACCATGCGCGGAAAGAAGATCCGCCCCGGAGACGATGTGGCGTTCCAGGGCGCGCATTACACGGTGTCCTATGCAGATCCTTGAGCTGGAACTGCAGAACTTTCGAAACTATGGTTCCCAGCGGGCGGCCTTTGACCCGAACTGCAACGTGATCTTCGGGGAAAACGCCCAGGGCAAGACGAACCTGCTGGAGGCCATTGTCTACCTCTCCTGTGGAAAATCTCCCCGGGCCAGGACGGACCGGGAGATGATCGGCTTTGACACCGCCGAGGCGGTCCTGGAGAGCAGGGCTCTCTCCCGGGACCGGGAGTTCCGGACCCGGGTGGAGCTGTACCGGGGCCGGCGGCGGAAGATGTGGGTGAACCAGGTGCCGGCCAAAAACAGCGCCGCCCTGAGCCAGGTCTACCACACCGTGTTCTTCTGCCCGGACGATCTGTATCTCATCCGGGAGGGGGCCGCCGCCCGGCGGCGGTTCATGGATACGGCCCTCTGCCAGCTGCGGCCCCGGTATGCCGCCGCTCTTGCGGAGTACCACCGGCTCTACGACCACAAGACCCGCATCCTGCGGGACAGCGAGGAGCGGCCGGACCTGCTGGAGCTGCTGCCGGACTTCAATGAGCGGATGGTCCGCTTCGGCGCGGTGCTGATCCACTACCGCCAGCAGTTTGCCGAGGCCCTGGCCCGGTATGCCGCCCGTCATCACCGGGAGTGCTCCGGCGGAAAAGAACAGCTGGAGATCGCGTATCAGACGGTCTCCTCTGTCACGGACCCGGCGGCGGACATAGAAGTCCTCACAGAACAGCTCCGGGCCCATATGGAGTCCCACCAGGCGGCGGAACGGGCCAGCCGGATGTGTCTCTCCGGTCCCCATAAAGATGATCTGATCATCACCATCGACGGCCGGGAGGCCAAGTCCTTTTCCTCCCAGGGCCAGACCCGCACGGCCGCTCTGGCCATGAAGCTGGCGGAGCGGGAGATCTACCAGAACGCCACGGGAGAGTATCCGGTGCTGCTGCTGGACGATGTGCTCAGCGAGCTGGATCCCCGGCGGCAGGAATTTGTCCTCAACCGCATCGCCGGGGGGCAGGTGTTCATCACCTGCTGTGAGGATGACCGGCTGCCGGTCCTGCTGGGCGGGAAGGTGTTCCACGTGAAGCAGGGCACCATCAGTGGATGAACCCATCAGCCAGGCGCTAAAGCCTCTCCAATCAAACACGACAGATCCAATCACAGCCCACAACATGACAAAATGGAGGTAACCGTGATGAATTGGTACGCAGTGCTTCCCATTCTGGTTTTCGGCGGACCGGCTGCCGGCTTTCTCTGGGAGCTGGCAGTGGGGTTGTTCTGCCGGACAAGGCGCTATCTGCTGTGGGTGCCTGTTCTGGCGGGGGCGCTGGGGCTGGCGCTGTGTGCGGCGTCTCCGGTCCACACCCTCCCGTTCTCCTTCCTGCTGCTGTGCTGGGGGCTGTATGGCGGCGGGCTCCTGTTTGGATGGAGCCTGTCCCATCTGCTCCGCGGCGGGGAGGACCGCTTTCAGCGGTATGCTGTCCGTGCCGTCGCCCTCTGCTCCGGCGCGGCGCTGGCCATCGGCTTCGGCGTGCTGATCTCCCACGAGATGCGCAGCGCCACCTATACCATGGTGGGAGAAGACATCAGCGAGGAGCGTGTTCTGGCAGAGATCCCGGAGCTGGCCATTACGGAGACGGACCGAGAGATCCTCTCCGCCCTGGGGGCGAGTCCCTCTGTCCAGGCGGCTGTCGCCGGAGGAGAACCGTTCATCGATCTGCCGCCGGCGGAATACGAGGATATTCAATCCATCTTGTCAGAATTTCTGGACGAAGGGCGCTACCGGTTTTCCGACGCGGGCGTCCTCGCCCAGTCCGGGGAGGCCGCCTCTCTGTATTACGATATTTTCGACCAGGAGAAGAATATTCGGATCATGGTCACGGGCCTGGGCACCGGATACCTGCACAAGGCAATCGCTGTCTACAACGGAGATCCGGAAGAGGAATTGTCCATGGTGATCTATGAAAATGACAACGGTGCCTGCCGCAAAATGACAGAGCAGCGGATGTGGTTTTATGACTTCTATGGAACGGAGCTGGGATAGAAAGGGGCTCTGCTCCCGCAGGGGATGCGCCCCCCATTCTCTTTTTGGTCTTGCCCAAAAAGAGAATGCGCCGCGCCCGGTGGAAGAGAAAAAAGCGCTTTGCGCACTCCGGTGCAGTGGCCCTCCGTGCGCACGGGGGTCGGCGTATCGGTGCCTGCTCCGATTTGGGTTTACCTTCGAGCACGCTTAGGTCTTCTGCGAGTTTGCAGCTGCCGTCCCGTGGCGGATGGTGCCGACGGCGTTGGGGTGGTTGTCGTATTGCCTCTGCTACTCTTTTCGCTGCCGCTGGCTGTTCTTCACGGAAGCGTGAGCGGCAGCGGGGAGAAACGCAGGATGTATCCCTGTACCTCCCCGGGCCAAAGGTTTCCCTAAGGGCAGCGCGTTTCCGTCTCTGACCGCCGCGAGGGACAGCCAACCTTCTCCCGCCGGCGGCAGGAGGGCTGCGCTGGCGCAGACCGACCCGCCGAAGCGTTCTTTTCTTTTGGACCGTGCACGGCCCGTTTTCTTTTCGGCAAGACCGAAAAGAAAATGGGGGGTGCATTGCCCAGCCATCAGCATGGCTGAATCCCCCGTCCAATGGGACGTACCCCTGAAAGGAGACCACTATGTATCTCCATATCGGCCAAAATGAGATCCTCCCGGACCGCCGGATCATCGGCATCTTTGATCTGGACAAGTGCAGCTACGGCAAGCGGACCCGGGAGTATCTGGCGGCAGCGGAACAAGAGGGCGTGGTGCTGGACATCTCCGGCGAGATCCCCAAGTCCTTCGTGGTCTGCGACCACCCCTATCACCGGCAGATCGTGTACCTCAGTCAGCTGAACTCCACCACCCTGCAGAAGCGGGCGGAGAGTGCGGAACTGGAGCTGTAGCAAAGCATTCGGTGGTGACCTTGAGAGAATCACCTCGATGCCGCGCCGGCAATCCGGCGGCATCTGTTTGATCAAATAGAAAACCCATTGTTCAGGGCAAGGAGAGCCGGGCCGGAAAGGGCTCCGGCCCGGCTCTTCTTGCCTTGGAGCGAACGAAAAATCCTGAAAGGAGACTCTGCATGGCAGACAATGAACTGTTGAACTCCACTGCGGTGGACGCAAGCAATGAGTATGACGCGTCGGAGATCCAGGTGCTGGAGGGCCTGGAGGCCGTCCGGAAGCGGCCGGGCATGTATATCGGATCCACCTCCTCCTCCGGCCTGCACCATCTGGTCTATGAGATCGTGGACAACGCCATCGACGAGGCACTGGCCGGCTACTGCACCGACATCCTGGTGCGAATCAACGAGGGGGACACCATCACCGTGGTGGACAATGGCCGCGGCATCCCCGTGGACATCCAGGCCCAGACCGGTAAGCCCGCCCTGGAGGTGGTGTACACCGTCCTCCACGCCGGCGGAAAATTCGGCGGCGGGGGCTACAAGGTCTCCGGCGGCCTCCACGGCGTGGGCGCCAGCGTGGTGAATGCCCTCTCCGAGTGGCTGACGGTCCAGGTCCACCGGGACGGAAAGATCTATGAGATGAAGTTCTCCCGGGGCCATGTCACCCAGGAGATGACCGTGGTCGGCACCACAGACCGGACCGGCACCACCGTCACCTTCAAGCCGGACCCCGAGATGTTCGAGGAGACGGAGTACAGCTACGACACCCTGCACACCCGGATGCGGGAGGAGGCGTTCCTGAACGCCGGTCTCCGCATCCGCACCGTGGACAAGCGCCCCGGCCGGGAGCAGGAGGACAACATGTGCTACGAGGGCGGCATCCGGGAGTTCGTCACCTGGTTGAACCGCAGCAAGGATGTGCTCCACAGCAATGTGATCTATATGTCCGGTGCCCGGGAGGACTCTGTGGCGGAAGTGGCCATGCAGTACAACGACGGCTACAACGAGACC
>ULTL01048608.1_pt1 | contig 11297 bp, 10 predicted proteins | sample 1957531 | NCBI WGS metagenome assembly ULTL01 (sample SAMEA4835732, study PRJEB28245) | human gut metagenome | biome: gut microbiome; material: fecal sample | place: Denmark | collected 2008 | reverse complement strand
ACATAGGCGCCGGTGATGTCCGCCACGCCGAAGAACTCCTCGGCGCAGTAAGCCATGGCCAGGCACAGCACAAAGGCCAGCACCGGATAGCGCCGCCGCTCCCGGCCCCGGTCCAGGGCCATCAGCCAGCGGAAGAACTTCAGTGCGAAGAAGGAAGCCACGCCGGAGAAGAGGAAGAACAGAACGATCTTCACCAGCACCAGGACGATGCTGTCCTGTCCGCCGGCCACGCTGCTGACGATGGTCAGGGCGATCAGGCCCAGCACGTCGTCGATCAGGGCAGCCGCCAGAATGGTGTTGCCCACCTTGGTATCCAGCTTTCCGATCTCCTTCAGCGTCTCCACCGTGATGCTGACAGAGGTCGCCGTAAGGATGGTGCCGATGAACACATCCTCCAGAAAGCCGGTGGTCGCGATCATGCCGGCCCGGCCGGCGGCCATGGCCAGCCCCGTGCCCAGGATCAGGGGCACGATCACGCCCAGCAGAGCCACCAGGAAGCCCGCCTTGCCGCTGTGCTTCAGCTCCTGGATGTCGGTACCCATGCCGGCGGAGAACATCAGGACGATGACGCCCAGCTCACTGAGCTGGGTGAGGAACTCCGTCTCCGTCAGCACATCCAGCACGGCCGGGCCCAGGATCAGTCCTGCCACCAGTGCCCCCACCACCTGGGGCATCTGGATCCGCTTGGTCAAAATGCCCAGCACCTTGGTGCTGAACAGGATCAGCGCCAGATCCAAAAGAAAATGATAAGACATCTTCTGCCTTCCTTTCTGTCATCCATTTCTGCAAACGCTTGCCTTCAGGAGCTCTCATTGTAGACCTTTCTGCCGGATTTGCAAGTGCCGTTCTGTACAAAAATGTTTCCATTTTTTAGTGATTTTATCAAAAAAGCAGGCTGTCTTCACCAAAGACAGCCTGCTTTTTCACGAATTCTTTACGACATCCGCAGCTTTTTTACCAGGGATTCCTCCGGCGTTACGTTCACGGTGCGGCAGGTGGAGTAAATCACCATACCGGGTCGGGCGCCGGCAGGCTTTTTTACATTCTTCACCGGCGTGTAGTCCACCGGGACGTTGGCCCCCTCCCGGGCCTGGGAGAACCAGGCCGCCAGCTTGGCCGCCTCCACAATGGTGTCGTCGTCCGCCTCCCGCCCCTCGGTGCAGAGGATCACATGGGAGCCGTGGATCTTCTGGGTGTGGAGCCAGATGTCCCGGGGACCGGCGGACTTTGTCAGCTTGTCGTTCTGGCGGTTGTTCCGGCCCACCAGCACCCGGAAGCCGGAGGTGGTGCGGAACTCCAGGGGCTTGGCGGGACGGCTGACCTCCTTCTTCCCCTGCCTGCGGAGGAAGCCCGCGTCCCGCAGCTCTCCCCGGATGTCCAGGAAGTCCTGCTCTGTCTCCGCCCGGTCCAGCTCCTCCAGCACGCTCTCGATATAGTCCAGGTCCCGGCGGGCAATGGCCATCTGCTCCGTCAGGTACTTCTCCGCCGTCTTGGCCTTGGTGTAGCGCTTGTAGTATTTGGCGGCGTTCTGCTGGGGCGTCAGCAGCGGGTCCAGGGGGATGGCGATGGTGCCGCCCTCCGGGTCATAGAAGTTCTCCGTCTCCAGCCTGCCCTGTCCCCGCTCCATCCGGTAGAGATTGGCGGTGATCAGGTCGCCATAGATCCGCAGCTGGTCCCGGTCCTGGGTGGCGGCATAATCCTTCTCCTGCTGGGCCAGCTTCCGCCGCAGGCGGTCCCGGGCGGTGGTGGCGGTCCGCAGCAGGTCCGCCCCCCGCTGGCGCACCCGCTCCTGCTGCTCCCGGAGAGCGTAGAAGTCGTCCATCAGGGCGGAGAAGGTGTCATACCGGACAGGCTCCATGGCATCGCCGTACTGGGCGATGGGACAATAGGTGAAGTCCGCCATCTTGCCGTCCTTTTGCAAGCAGTTTGGTGTAAAGCGATTTCCCTGTATGGCTCTGATGAGAGAAGATAGTTCTCCCCACAGCCGGTCCTCCCCCTCCCGGCCCAGGCCGAAGAGGCGGGCGTCCGTCTCCCCGGCGGCGCGGAAGGCCAGCTCCCGGGCGATCAGGGGTGAGATGCCGAAGTAGCTGTCCAGCAGGAAGGCGTCCACCCCCCGCTCCGGGTTTGCGGCAGAGAGCTTCTCCCGGAAGCCCTCCTCCGTCTCCTCCGTCACCGGCAGACGGCCCACAGAGGCCGGGGGCTCGTAGTACAGCCCCGGCAGCACCTGCCGGCTGGCGGACATGTCCGCATCCACCCGGCGGAGGCAGTCGATGATCCGGCCCTCCCCGTCCAGCAGGATCAGGTTGGACCGGCGGCCCATGGCCTCCAGCACCAGCGTCCGGCGGCCCGGCTGTCCGAAGTCGTCGGTGACGTCCAGCTCCAGACGCACCAGCCGCTCCAGCGGCGGCTGGGTGATGGCCGCCACACGGCCCCCCACCAGGTGCTTGCGCAGCAGCATACAGAACATGGGCGGCTCCGCCGGGTTGTCCCGGGTGAGGCCCGTCAGCTGGATGCGGGGGGCGTTGGCCCCGGCGTTCAGCAGCAGCCGCTTGTTTCCCCGCAGCAGCAGGATCACCTGGTCTTTCGCGGGCTGCTGGACCTTGTCGATCCGCAGCCCCAGCAGGGCAGGCCGCAGCTCCTCCGCCACCGCCTGCATACAGACTCCATCCAATGGCATGGTCTCATTCCTCCATCATCACGCAGAAGAGCTGGTTGATCCGCTCCCGCCGGCCCTGCAGGTACAGCCAGCCCAACAGCGCTTCCAAAGCCGTGGCCTCGCCGTACTGGGCCCGGGTGGCGTGGCCGGGCACCGACTTCACGTGGGCGTTCCGCCCCCGGCGGAACACGGCGGCCTCCTCCTCTGTCAGAAGCGGTAAGATCCGCTCCGCCTTCTCCGCCTGGGACTCCGCCCGCACCAGGGCGATGGTGGCCTGGTGCAGCCCCTTCCCCGTGGCCTTGCCGTGGGCGCAGAGCCAGGTGCGCACCAGCACCTCGAACACGGCGTCCCCCATGTGGGCCAGGCCGATGGAGCTGATGGCGCGCAGCTGGTCGGCGGTGAGATTCGGTTCAAAATAGTTTTCCATAGACGGCTCCCCGCATCACAGAAATTTTCATACCGGATTATTTTACCACAGGTTTCCCGGTTTGTCACCTGGGGAGCAGCCGGCCTTGCAAAGGGTGGAAGGATATGGTAGGATAAGATCATCATGATACAGCGCCGTTTTGGCGCGGCAGGGGGCTTGTGTTGTGGGCTTTTTTGATGATGACATTGTGGAAGAAGTGAAAGCGGAATTTACTCCGGTTGATTTGAACGAGGCCAATGTCCAGGCCATCTTCAATCGGTGCCTGGCAACAGACAGCACCACAGAGTGTATTAAAAGTGTGCTGTATCAAAAGGAGCATGGCTATGCGGAGGACTCTAATCCCATTCTGTTTGATAAGAAAGCCCTTCTGGACAATCTGAAAAACATTGGGTATCTGTATGGTCAGCTAATGACAGCACATCATCAGAGCAACTCCATTAGTACTTCTCTGGAGAACCGACACAATGTTATGACGAATTATCACGGAAAAATCTGGACGATGAACAAAAATACGTTGTTGCAATTTTTCCATTTGGGCGTCGGCTCTAATACGATTGCTCCTTTTACTTTAAGTGGAAATTCCGGGTTCAAACACAAAATTACCCCCACCCTCTCCCCAAAAGACCCGGCCTTCCCGGCGTGGTGGGAGGAACACAAGGCGGAGTGGGAAGCGGACTAAGATAAAAGTGAACAGATAAAAGATAAGAGATATTTCCCGGCGGAGGGGGTATCTCTTATCTTTTATCCTTTATCTTTTATCCTTTACCTTTTATCTCAACTCTCCACTCTCCGCGCGCATCCCCCGGGCGGCAGATTGCCGCCCCTACGGCGCGGAAGGGGGCTGTTCCGTCATCCATGAACGGGCCGACACACAGGTCGGCCCCTACGGCCTGTTTCCGAAAAATTCCTAATTCCTCATTCCTAATTCCTCATTCCTAATTCCTAACTCTCCACGGCTTATGTCCGCCTCCGCGTCAGGAACGCCCCGACGGCCGCCCCGATCAGGAGGACCGGCGCCGTTCTGACAAACAGCCACTCCATGGCGTGGAGCGCCGTTCCCATCACGGCGGTCTCCGGGTCCTGGTAGTTCCAGTCCAGATAGGGGCTTCCCACTGTGAACAGGACACCGAAGGCGAGGACGACGCCTGCGCACAGCGCGATGCACAGTCCATGGAGGAGCTTCCGCCGCCGTTCCCTCTGCCGTGCAAACTGCAGGTTGAGGACCTCCAGCTTTTCAGAGAGGGCTTTCAGGGCATCGGGCTCCGGCTCCGCCACCGTCTCCCCCAGCAGTGTGCTCACGGGCGTTTCCAACACCTCTGACAGAGAGAGCAGCAGCTCCGCGTCCGGCACGGACCGCCCCTGTTCCCATTTTGAGACAGTCTGCCGCACCACGTTCAGCTTGATGGCAAGCTCCTCCTGGGAGAGGCCCTTTGTTTTTCGGATGGCTTTCAGGTTTTCGTTCAGCATATGGATCGCACTCCTTTCCTGCTGGCACGATCATACAGGAAACGGGCCGTTGCCGCAAGCAACATCTGTTAACATGGAGGGAGAGGGCAGCGCTATGCGCGGCCCTCTCCCTCCATTCATGCCCTCACCGCAGCAGCGGCAGACTGCCGGTCAGCCGGTCCGCCCGATGCCGGAGCCGCGGGGCATGGTCCCCTCAATCATCAGGACGCATTTGTCCTGCTCCTGTCCCACGATCCGCTCCTGCTCTCCGTTGGAATTTGCCTTCAGAGAGGAATAGCCCCATCAGCGTCAGCGCCGTCCCGACGCCGGTCATCCAGGTGAAGGGCTCGTCCAGGATCGCCACCGAGGCGGCCACCGTGATCACCGGCACCAGATAGATGTACACGCTGGTCTTCACCGCCCCCAGCTCCTTCACCGCGAAGTTCCAGGTGACGAAGCACAGCGCAGAGGCCCCCAGCCCCAGGAACAGCAGGTTCCCCAGGTCCACCGGGTCCAGAAGGCAGGCCAGGTCCGGCCGGGCGCCGGAGAGCGCCAGCACCGGCAGCATGAATACCAGTCCGTAGAAGAAGGTCCGCCGTGTGGTGAGGACCGTGGGGTGGCCCAGGGCGCTGATCTTCCGGGTCAGCAGGGCATAGCAGGCCCACACGAAGGCGGCCAGCAGCGCCAGCAGGTCTCCCCGCAGGTCCAGCGCCAGGGCGGAGCCGTTGAAGCTGATGAGGCAGATGCCCGCCATGGCCACGGCGAAACCCGCGAAGAAGGTGGGCCGCAGCCGGTCCTCTCCCCGCATGAGGAAATGGGTCAGCAGGGCGGTGAAGCAGGGGGACACGGAGATGATGACCCCCACGTTGGAGGCCATGGTGTACGTCAGGGCGATGTTCTCCAGCAGGTAGTACAGGCACACGCCGCACAGCCCCGCCAGGGCGAACGATCCCTCCTGCCGCCGTGTCGCGCCCCGCAGGCGGCGGGGGCAGGCGATCCACAGTGCCAGATAGCCCATCAGAAAGCGGATGAACAGGATCTCCACCGGCCGGAAGTCCTCCAGCAGCACCTTGGTGGAGATGAACGTGGTCCCCCAGATGGCAATGGTCAGCAGGGCCGCCAAATGGCCCCGGGCAGTATTTGTCTCCACAGCTGCGTCATCCTCTCTCCCGTTCCTCCCGGAACAGCGCCCGGTAGGCCCCCGGCGTCAGGCCGGTATAGGCGGTAAAATAGTTGGTGAAGTGGCTCTGGTCGGAAAAGCCTGCGGCCAGGGCGGTCTCCTCCGGGGACAGGCCCCGCTCCAGCAGATGCCGGGCCCGGTCCACCCGCAGCGCCAGCAGATAGCGGTAGGGCGTGATGCCCTTTTCCCGGGCAAAGGCCCGGACCAGGGCAGACTTGCTCAATCCCGCCTGGCGGCTGATGTCCGCCAGGGTGAGGGGCTGCGCAAAGCGGTCCCGCATGAAGACGCAGGCCCGTGCCACCTCTGCCCGGCAGGCGGCCGTCTCTGCCTGTCCGGCGTAGTCCGGCAGCAGGCGGCCAAAGGCCAGCACCAGCGCCTCCTCCAGTCGGAGAGGTGAGCCGCCTTCCAGCACCGCCCGGTGCAGATCCCTCAGGCGGCGGGCCAGCTCCCGGTCCCGGACCACCGGCCGTGTAAAGTCCGGCAGGATCCGGCGGCCCTGGGTCTCTTCCGCCAGGGACATCATGGTGTCCCTGGAGATGTTCAGCCCCCGGTAGTCCAGCGCCCCGTCCTCCCGGACACAGCCATGGCTGTCCCCGGGGTTGAGCAGCAGCACGTCTCCGGGACCGATGGCCTCCCGCCGTCTGCCGCAGGTGAGAGTCCGAGTCCCCCGCTCCACCACGCCGATCACATAGTGGCCGTGAAAGTGGCTGGGAAAGGGCCGCTCCAGCCCCCGAAGGCAGTAGGCATCCAGTCCCAGGACCGGGTCATGCCGGGCGGTCCGCATCGTTTGTCGGTCTTCCCTCCTGTCAGCATCGATCAGCGTACCACACCGCAGAGGGCCCTGTCTTGCAGAATATCCGCTTTTTCTCAGGCGTAGTGGTAGCGGCGGCGCATGAGGATCAGCAGCGCCGCGGACAGCACGGCCCCCAGCAGCTCTGCCGCCGCCACAGACCACCAGACGCCGTCCACGCCGAAGAGCAGCGGCATCACCAGCACCAGCCCGCCCCGCAGCAGCAGCGTGCGGGTGAAGGCGATCAGGGCCGACAGCGCCCCGTTGCAAAGGGCCGTGAAGAAGGCGGAAGCGTAGATGTTCAGCCCGCAGAAGAGATAGCACAGGGCGAAGATCCGGAAGCCGTGGGTAGTCAGCTCCAGCAGCTCCGGAGAGTAGCCCACGAAGGCGGCGGACAGGGGCCGGCTCAGCACCTCAGATGCCGCCACCATCACCACGGAGGTGACGGCGATGATGACGCCGCTGCGGCGGAAGATGTTCTTCAGCTCATCGTGATTCTCCGCCCCGTAGTGGTAGCTGACGATGGGGGCGCTGCCCATGGAGAATCCCAGGAACGCCGCCACGAACACGAAGTCCACATACATCATCACCGAGTGGGCCGCCACGCCGGGCTCCCCCAGCAGGTCCATCAGCCGGATGTTGTAGAGGATTCCTACCACGGACGCGGAGATATTGCTCATCAGCTCCGAGGAGCCGTTGGTGCAGGCGTGGAGCAGCTGCCGGCCGTAAAACCGGGTCCGCACCAGCCGCAGGCCCTCCCGCCGCGGCATGAGGAAGTACACCACCGGAATGACGCCGCCCACGCAGTAGCCCAGCACCGTGGCCAAGGCGGCGCCCACCACACCCATGTCCAGCAGGGCAATGAACACGTAGTCGAAGACGATGTTGGTGGCTCCGGCGGCCAGAGAGAGCAGCAGCCCAAGCTTGGGTTTCTCCGCCGCGGAGAAAAAGCTCTGGAAGGCGCTCTGCAGCATGAACACAGCGCTGCCCGCCAGCAGGATCCGGCCATAGGCGATGCAGTCCAGCAACAGCAGGTCGCTGGCCCCGGCAAAGCGCATGATGGGCTCGATGAAGGCGATGGTGACGATGGAGAGCACCACGCCCAGCCCCGCCACACACCAGATGAACAGGGAGAAATATCGGGAGGCCAGCTCCGGCTTTCCCTCCCCCAGGGTCCGGGCCACGATGGCGCTGCCGCCGGTGCCCAGCATGAAGCCGAAGGCGCCGATGATCATGGTGATGGGAAAGGCGATGTTCACTGCCGACAGGGCCAGATCTCCCACCAGGTTGGACACGAACAGCCCGTCTACCACGCTGTACAGCGAGGTGAAGATCATCATGATGATGGACGGCAGCGTGTACCGCAGCAGCCGCCCGTAGGTGAAGTGGTCAGAGAGTTTGATCTGCATACTTGGATTCTCCTGTTTCAGTCTCCTGTGTCCTGGGCCTTGAGAAATCGCTCCGTCTCCGTCCGGAAGGCGTCCAGCAGCTTCTGGCTCAGGTCCAGAAGCGCCGCGCGCTCTTCCCCGGACAGGTGGGAGACCGCGGCGTTCTCCATGTCGAACACCCGGTCCACGGTCCGGCGCAGGAAGGCGTCCCCCGCCTCCGTCACCAGGACCTGCTTGTTTTTCAGATTTCCATCCGCCGCCTCCAGCCGGAGATAGCCCGCCTCCACCAGCTTTTTCAGGGCGGAATTCACCGTCTGCCTGGACAGGGACAGAGTCTCGCTCAGCTGCGTCTGGGTCAGGGGCGTATCCTCCGCCCGCAGGGTGTACAGCAGCCAGAGGGCGCAGTCCGACAGGCCGCAGGACCGGGCCACCCGGTGATACAGCTGGCCATTCTCATTGTACAGGCGGTTAAAGTCCTTCCAAAACGCCGCCAGCTCTGAAGCGTTCATTTCCCTCACCTCTCAATCCGTTTTCGGACAAATTCCCGGACCATTATACGAATACAGCCTCTCTCTGTCAATAGGGGCCGTCAAACAGCGGCGGTGCTTCGTCAAAATATCCCTTGCGTTTTTCCCGGAAAACGCATATCTTAAAGGAGCGGAAGGAGGCGTCTCATGGACTCGGACAAGCTGTTGAATCTGGCCACGGAGCTGGGCTGCCTGCTGGCGGAGAGCGGGGCGGAGATCTCCCGGGTGGAGGAGTCCGTGTACCGGCTGCTGCGTGCCTATCAGGGGGAGGACGCCCAGGTGTTCGCCATCCCCAGCTGTTTGATCGTCAGCCTGAAGGCGGAGGATGGCCGTCCCACGACCCGGATGCGGCGGATCCGTTCCCACGGCACCGATATCGAACTGCTGGAGGCCTGCAACGCCCTGTGCCGGGAGCTCTGTCGCACCACGCCTCCCCTGGATGAGGCCCGGGCCCGGGGGTGGGCCGTCTGCCCGCCTCCTGCCGCCGCCACCGTCCTGCCACGGTGCTGCTGGGGTACGCCGCGGCCCCCGCCTTCTTCTGTCCTCTGTTCGGCGGCGGGATCTGGGACGCGCTCAGCGCCTTTTTCTGCGGCCTGGTGGTGGGTGCCTGCCTGCTCTTCGGCGGAAAATGGCTGGGCAGCAACAGCTTTCTGCGGACGCTGGTGTGCAGCGGCATCGCCTCTCTGCTGTCCCTGCTGCTGGTGCGGGCGGGGCTGGGCAGCAATGTGGACCTGGTGACCATCGGTGTTTTGATGCTGCTGGTGCCCGGCGTGGCCCTGACCAACGCCATGCGGGAACTGGTGGCGGGAGACACCTACTCCGGTCTCAGCCGGACGGCGGAGGCCATCCTGATCGCCATGGGCATCGCCCTGGGCTCCGCAGTGGGGCTGGGCATCGGACAGATCCTGTAAAGGGGGATGACATTCATGGAGCTCTGGTCTCAGTATATCCTGCCCTGCCTGTGCGCCTTTGCCGGGTGCATCGGCTTCACGCTGGTCTTCAATATCCACGGACCCGGCAAGCTGATCGCCGGCTGCGGCGGTGCGCTGGGATGGCTGGTGTATCTGCTGGGAGGCAAGACCATTCTGGCGGGCTTTTTTGCCGCCATGGCCATCAGCCTGTTCTCAGAGATCATGGCCCGCATCCGCCGCTGTCCTGTCACCGGCTACCAGCTGGTGGCCCTGCTGCCCCTGGTGCCCGGCGGCGGCATCTACTACGCCATGAGCTACTGCCTGGCGGGCGACACCGGTCAGTTCCTGAACGCCCTGCTGGACACCCTGGGCATGGCGGCGGCCCTGGCGGTGGGCGTCATCCTGGCCTCCTCCCTGTTCCGGGCGGTGTTTCCGCGTCTGGTGCGCCCCACGCGGTCTCCATCCTCCGGCGGTCCAAAGCCATAATGTCTCTGCGGTCCGGCGGTCTTCCGCCGGACCGCTTTTTCCGCCGCCTTGCGCGGCGGGAGCGGAGGGGGTATAATGAGGTCGACTTGATTCGACAGAGGGGGACTTCCATGTACATCGCCGACCTCCACATCCACTCCCGGTTCTCCCGGGCCACCAGTAAAGACGGAGACCTGCCCCATCTGGACTGGTGGGCCCGGCGGAAGGGCATCGGTCTGGTGGGCACCGGGGACTTCACCCACCCCGCCTGGCGGGCGGAGCTGCGGGCGCAGCTGGTGCCTGCCGGAGAGGGGCTCTACACCCTGCGGGAAGACCTGCGCCTGCCGGACGGTGCCCCCGGACCGGCGCCCCGGTTCGTCATCACCGGGGAGATCAGCTGCATCTACAAGCGCCACGGCAAGACTCGAAAGGTCCACAACCTGATCCTCCTGCCCTCTCTGGAGGCGGCGGACGAGCTCTCTGCCCGGCTGGAGGCCATCGGCAACATCCGCTCCGACGGCCGGCCCATCCTGGGACTGGACAGCCGGGACCTGCTGGAGCTGACGCTGGAGACCTGCCCCGACGCGGAATTCATCCCCGCCCACATCTGGACGCCCCACTTCGCCCTGTTCGGCGCTTTCTCCGGCTTTGACACCATGGAGGAATGCTTCGGCGACCTGACGGACCACATCCATGCGGTGGAGACCGGCCTCTCCTCAGACCCGCCCATGAACTGGCGGGTCTCCGCCCTGGACGGTCTGACGCTGGTGTCCCACTCCGACGCCCACTCCCCCTCCAAGCTGGGCCGGGAGGCGGATCTGCTGGACACGGGCCTGACCTACCCGGAGCTGGTCCGGGCCATCCGCACCGGGGAGGGATTCCAGGGCACGGTGGAGTTCTTCCCGGAGGAGGGCAAGTACCACCTGGACGGCCACCGGAACTGCGGCGTCTGCCTGACCCCGGCGGAGACGGCAGCCCTGGGCGGTGTCTGTCCGGTGTGCGGAAAGAAGCTGACCATCGGCGTGGAGCACCGGGTGGAGGCTCTGGCAGACCGGCCCGCCGGGTTCCGGCCCGAAACCGCCAAGCCCTTTGAGAGTCTGGCCCCCCTGCCGGAGGTCATCGCCGCCTCCACCGGCGCCTCCGCCGCCGGAAAGGCCGCCCAGGCCCTGTATGAACAGATGCTCCGCAAGCTGGGGCCGGAGTTCTCCATCCTGCGGGAGGTGCCGGCGGAGGACATCGCCCGCACTGCCGGTCCCTGCGTGGCGGAGGGCATCCGCCGCCTGCGCTCCGGCCAGGTGGAGCGCAGGCCGGGCTTTGACGGGGAGTACGGCGTCATCTCCCTGCTGACCCCCGGTGAGATCGCCCGGTTCAGCGGACAGATCTCCCTGTTCGGTCTGGACGTGCCCGCAGGGAAGCCCAAGCCCCGCCGGGAGCTGAAGAAGCACACTGTGGCGCCGGAAGCGGTCCCGGAGGCTCCCCAGGCGGAGGACCTGAACCCCCGGCAGCT
>ULTL01029119.1_pt1 | contig 11380 bp, 9 predicted proteins | sample 1957531 | NCBI WGS metagenome assembly ULTL01 (sample SAMEA4835732, study PRJEB28245) | human gut metagenome | biome: gut microbiome; material: fecal sample | place: Denmark | collected 2008 | reverse complement strand
ACGGATCCGTCACATGTTCGAGCCTTATATGCGGCCTGTCCGTTATCCACGGGCTTTCTGACTCTGCCCGGGATGTGATTTTGTCGATGGTTCGTTTCCCCATGGCGTGGAAAGAAAGCTGGCACCTGTTTTCTTTGCAGAAATCTATGGCCGTATCTATTTCATCGTCGCTGCACACGCATATGCCAAATTCGTCCTCTGAGCCTTTATACGGCCGGTTCATCCATGCGGTCCTGCCGCCTACGCTGCCGTCGCCTATGAGCTTGATGCCTGCGTCGAAGATCTGTTTATCTCTGCGGGCCCTTTCATCGTCCCAGGAAAAGTCTTTCCTGTCTCTGACCTGGCCCCACATGTAATAGATACCTACCGACTGCCTGAAACCTTTTTGGGCGGCTTCCTCATAGTATCTGTAATAATCCGTTGGCTCAAGATTCCCCATGTCGCACACGGCGGTGACTCCCTGGGACAGCAGCAGGCTGCCCAGCTTTACGATGGAATCTATCAGTTCTTCCCTTGATATCTCAGGCATTACATCATCTACCAGATGTGCCGCGTTTTCTCTGAGTATGCCGGTAGGCTCGCCGTTTTCATCCCTGTCTATCTCTCCGCCGGGCGGGTCGGGCGTATCCCTTGTTATGCCCGCCAGCTCCAGAGCCTTGCTGTTGACTGACCTGACATGGGTACATGACCTGAGCAGGCATACGGGTACATCCCCGGATCCTTTGTCCAGGTCCCATCTGGTCGGGGCCCTGTGTTCGGCAAACTTTTCCTCGTCATAGCCCCAGCCTTTTATCCATTCTCCCGGCCCGGCCGTCTCCGCCTTTTTCCTTATGGCGGCCGCCAGTTCTTCGATGGAGCGGATCTCAGGCGGCAGGCATGAAATACTGTTTATGTAGCCTGCTAAAATAACCGGGTGCATATGGCTGTCAATGAAACCGGGTATCACGGTCCTGCCCTTCAGGTCAATCACCTGTGTATCTGTTCCAGCTATGTCATCCTTGCTTTCCGGCAGGTCACAGTCCTTTCCTATCCATGTGATGATGCCGTCATCGGCTATAAAGCTTTCAGCGCAAGGCATTTCCTCATCAGAGGTGAAGATATTGCCGTTTCTGAATATCTTTTTTCCCATGGACATCCCTCCTGTCATAATATGGTCAGGGTACCATTGTCTCCGTCTACTTCAACCATGGTCCCCGTCTTTATGGCCATAAGTTCATCTTTTGATATGCCGTCTATCATCGGTATCTCCACATCGTAGAAGGTCTTGGCCATCACGCCGCCTCCTGCGGTTATGGTCTCTATGTTGCAGTTTACTATGGCTGCCGGAGCACATCCTGTCCTGGCCAGCTCCAGTATTATGGCCGCTCCTACCGTGGAGCCCCTGCCTTCGGGATAGATGAAGACTTTGCCTTTGATACTCTCTCCATAGAGCTCGTGCCATTTATCTATTACTACTCCGGTACCTGGATTTACTCCTCCGAAGAAGCCGAAAGGTCTTTCGGATACGATAGCCTCACCTCTGGCCTTTCCGCCTACGATACCTCTGCCCTGAATCACTTTCATGTCCCTTCTCCTTATTTAAAAATCTCCATCTTGCCGGAAACCGCTGATTCCACACATTCCTCAACGCTGGCAAAGATCATTTCCGTTCCGCACTCGGCCGGTCCGTAGTATGAACACTTTCCGGAGTCGGTCATCATGGTCTGGAAGCCCCAGTCCTTGACAGGGGAAATTATCATACATGTTTCGGCTCTCATGACCACTCCAGACTTTTCCAGATCCTGTCTTATGCCCATCTTTTCTGCAAGTCTGAGGGCGTAGGAATTGGCGTAGATCCAGAAAGCCGTGTCAGGATGCACCTTGCGCCCGTTCAGGAGCTTGTGGACTTTTACTATCTCGTTTATGGTGTAATGAGGACATCCCAGGGCCACGAAGTCCACTCTGTCGGTGGTATTGTTGCACATGGCCTTTCTGGTGTTCCTGATATCCTCTTCGGTCACGCGGATCACTTCTTCCGGGGTGTTGTCCCTGAAAGCGGCCTCCTTTGTCGGCGCTTCCGGGGTCACTCCCACTATGTGAATGAGAGCTACTGAGCCGGCAGCCGCAGCGGCTCCGCAGAAATTCTTCAGGTTTTCGCTGGTCGGGCTTCCCTTCATGCCGTCCACGACGCCTATGCGTGCGCCCAGCTTCTGTCCCAGCAAATAGCCAAGAGCCGGATATTCCCATTCGGCCAGAGGTCTGTCCATTTCAAGGTTTATGAGAACCTGCCCTTTTCTGTTTTCATCCAGATGAAGCCCCGTGTAAGGCGCTCTGCCTACTATACCGCAGAAAATATCAACGATGGCTGTCTGCCTGTTGGTTCTGGCTCCGCAGGCGGTGTTTGCATATGCCACCGCTGAGCTTTCGGACCATGCCAGGTGTTCGCCCATCCTCGGGGCTGTAAATCCGTAATATGGAGTACAGGTCCAGTTTGGGATCACTCCCATCTTCATCACGGCCGCTTCGAGCCTCATCTGCTGGCGGGCGTAGTGTTCAGGGGTCTTGGCTCCTCTCCAGTCCTCCGAGTCCATTCCGTAAGGGTCGATGGTAACGGGAACGCAGAAGCGGCCGCCCATGTCGGCTATTTTTTCGGCGGTCTCCACACCGGCGTCAAAGGCGCTCTTGTAGGCGTGGAGCACGAGATGTACGCTTTTGATCGGTATGAACTTTTCTGCGCCGTTTATCTCGCCTATCTTGACCAGGGTCTCCATGGCCAGCTTGGCAGCCTGCCCTTTGGCTCCTGCCAGTATTTCTTTTTCTTCGGCTGTTAAATACATGTTCTTACTTCCTTTCGCTGTTATATTTATCAAACAGTTCCTGAGCGTATTCAATACGGACCTTCTTGTCCGCTACCATCTGGGCTACGATCTTTTCCAGTATCTCCCCTTTGGCTCCTACGGTATTAGCCAGGTTCCTTGCGTGAAGCGACATGTGTCCTCTCTGGATGCCTTCGGTGGCCAGAGCTTTCATGGCCGCCATGTTGTTGGCAAGGCCTGCGCAGGCGATGATCTGTCCCAGTTCCGAGGCGGTCTTTACTCCTAAGAGCTTAACCGCCGCCTTGGCCGCCGGATGAATCTTGGTTGCGCCGCCCACAAGACCGACCGCCATAGGAATCTCTATGGAACCGACCAGATCTCCGTTTTCGTCCTTTTCCCATGTGGTCATGGAAGTATAACGGCCGCTCCTGGCGGCATATGCGTGAGCTCCTGACTCGATGGCTCTCGTATCGTTTCCGGTGGCGATGACAACCGGCACGATACCGTTCATTATGCCTTTGTTGTTGGTAGCTGCCCTGTAAGGGTCTGCTTCGGCAAATGCATATGCGCTCAGCATCTTTTCTACCACTTCTTCTCCGCCTATGTCTTCTTTTCTCCAGGTGGCTCTTGCTCTTACCAGTCTGTGATCGGCCAGATTGGAAAGTATCCTCAGCTCAACCGTTCCTCCTGTCACTTCTTCGATGAACGGAGCGACAGCTTCTGCCATGGTATTTACGGCGTTGGCTCCCATGGCGTCGCCGGTATCTACCAACAGATGAACTATCACCATTGTTCCCGCTTTTGTATCCACAGTCCTTACTTCCACATCTTTTACTCCGCCTCCCAAGGATACGAGCACAGGATCCTTTTCGTTGCATATGCGCATGATCTCGTCTTTCTTTTCAAGTATCATGCCCTTCGCTGCTGCCGGAGTTGCGATGCCGAGAACCTGAATCTGCGCAATCATCACATTTCCGCTTGAAGAAGCCTTAAATCCGCCTGACGGCCTTGCCATCTTTGCTGCGTTTGAACAGGCCGCCACTACTGATGGTTCTTCACATACCATCGGAATAACCACATCCTTGCCGTTTATGACAAAGTTGATAGCCACTCCCATTGGAAGAGCAAATTTACCGATAACATTTTCGATCATGTGGTCGGCTTTTTCATCGTCCAGAGAATCGGCCGATCTGAGCACAGCCTGCTCTTCATCTGTAAGTCCGGAAAATTCCGCCACCTCTTTGAGCCTTTCCTCCATTGACAGTTTGAAAAAGCCCGAATAACTGCTGGTTTTCATGTTGTTTTTCCTCCTGAAAGTCTATTTTATCGAGCTGGTAAAAGAATCCAGCTTTCTTCCCAGTATGCGTTCTACCATCCTCTCTATCTTGCGGCACTTTTTCCCGTCTATGCCCGTCTCAACATCCATGCAGCCTACCATAGAAACAAAATCACATGTTTCCACCAGGCCGGTCCTGCCGCACTCAAAGTAATATTCTCCTGTACCTTTTACAGGAGTCCTGTCTACTATGTTGGCCACCTGTCCTCCTATACCTCCCAGGGAGCAGTCAAATACGGTCACTCCGGCTTCCATGGCTGCATAGTATGATGCCATTCCCATTCCCCTTATGTCATGGGCGTGGAACGAGTGCATAGCGGTGTCCGGATACTTTTCTAAAATATTTGAAAAATACTCATATACGCTTCTCGGATCAGCTATTCCATCAGGGTCTGAGTGTTCAATCTCGTCAAATCCGATGTCAAAAGCCCTGTCCACAAACTCATAAGCTTTTGTTATAGGAACTTCTCCCTGTATGGGACATCCAAATATGGTCCCTATGTTTGCAAATACTTTTTTGACTCCTATGCTATGCAGAAACTTTACATTTTTTTCCGCCTCATTAAATAACTCTTCGTGTGTACGATTCATATTCTTGCGAGCATAGGCCTCGCTGGTGGCAAGCTGTCCGCACAGTACCCTGTCTATCTTGACGCCGGCGTCGAGTGCTTCGGCAACCCTCTCACAGGCCCTGGTATTGAGAGCCAGCACCGTGTATTCCACATCATCGCGCTTAGGAAGGCCTTTCAATACTTCGAGTATGTCTTTGAACTGAGGGACATATTTCACATGGCTGAAAGTTCCAACCTCTATCCTCTTAAAGCCTGCGTCGATGAGCCTGTCTGCTATCCAGAGCTTGGCGTCCGTAGGCACGAACATTTCTTCGTTTTGGAACCCGTCTCTCAAGGTAACATCTATGATGTCTACCGCTTCGGGCAATCTCATACTATACACTTTGGCACCTCTCAATCTTCTTATTGCTGCTGTTCCATGAACGCAGCAATAATGATTACAAGATATGTGCCAAATTTCCACCTTGCATGCTTTTTCTTTGTAATACCTTGAAATTCCAACGGTTTACAGGACAAAAAAAAGTGATGATACATGATCATCATCACTTTTAATTGTATTGGCGGCGATTTTTTGCCATTTTTGGCACAGCCTGGACGGACCTGCCGTGCCATTTTTGGCATCACTTTGGTTTTGTGCCATAATTGGCAATCTTTCTGTAGAATGTCCTCTTGCTCATTCCCAGCATTTCCATGGCCTTGTTCTTATCTCCGCCGCATCTTTCTATGGTGCGGAATATGACATATTTTTCAAAGTTTTCGACCTCTTCTTTTAAAGGCCGCCCCCCGCCCCCCATGATATAACCGTCTGTCCCCGGAACTGCCGACGGTTCGGCAGAAAGTTCACATCCCCTTATGTTTTCAGGTAGATCTGCTGCCGTTATCGTATCTGTCTCGCACAATACCACAGCGCTTTCTACGGCATTCTTCAGTTCCCTTACATTGCCAGGCCATCCATATGCAACAAACAACTGGTATATACTCCTGTCCGCTCTCAGTTCCCTGCCATATTGTTTACAGTACTTCTGCAGAAAATAGTCTGTAAGCAAAAGCACATCGTTACCCCTTTCCCTCAGGGGAGGTATATGGATGGACACAACATTGAGCCTGTAATACAGATCTTCTCTGAACGCACCTTCTTTTACCATTTCTTCCAGGTTGCGGTTTGTTGCTGCTATAACCCTCACATCTATGGGTATGTTTTTCTGTCGTCCGACTTTTTCAATCTCGCCTTCCTGCAATACTCTAAGCAGTTTGGCCTGCATCTGGTAAGGCATATCACCTATCTCATCCAGAAAAAGGGTTCCTCCGTCAGCAAGCTGGAACTTGCCCATCTTTCCGCCTTTTGAAGCTCCCGTAAAGGAGCCTTCCTCATAACCGAACAGCTCGCTCTCTATGAGGGTATCTGGTATGGCTGAGCAGTTTACGGTTATAAAAGGCCTGTTTTTGCGTGCGCAATGACTCTTTATAAGGTTGACTATGACTTCTTTACCTGTACCGTTCTCTCCCCTGACCAGTACCATCGTGTCGGTGGTAGCTACGCGAAGGGCGCGGTTGACACATTCGAGGTAAACTTTGCTTTCCCCGATTATCTGGTTTTCCCTTAGAAACTCCTTTGCCTGAGTCTGCTGGTTATATTCTTCTGTTACGGCAGACATCTTTTTTACTTCCTGATGCAGCTTATTCTCTGTGGTGACATCTGTAAATATAGAATAAGCGCCCGTCATGATACCGTCATTGACCAGAGGATGGGTGCTGATATCCACATATGTGTTTATGCTTTTTATATGCTGATTCCTGACTTTTTTGCCCTTTCTGGTCCTTATCACATCCAGCAGTGCAGCTTCAGGCTCTATGATGCTCATATATCTGCCCAGTATCTTGTTTATGCTGATGTTCAGGATCTTTCCGTAGGCCGGGTTGACATAGAATATCCTGCTGTCCATGTCTATGACCACGATCCCTGCATCCATGGTGTCAAGGATCTGTACAAATGAATTTTCTTTATTCTTTGTTATCATGTAGACCAGCCGTTCTGTCTTGACTGCTCCGACAATATGATCCTCGTCATCTACCACATTTGTGTACTCGTAAATGCTGGAACCGAAAATCCCCAGGTCGATGTCTTTCAGGTTCATGTTCTGGTTTATTTTAAGGTCTGTCTTTTTGTTGGTGATATTTGGATTTACCAGATCTTTTACAGCGAGCATTTTTGTGCCTCTCAATTCCCGATTTTTTTATATGATAAATGATTTTTTTATTTTTTGCAATACGGAGGTGGCATGCGGCCAGGGATGTCGGAGGCTAGGCCGGGGCGTGTCACATACACTGCGTCCTGTATATGTCCTGTGTATCTGTCTCTCCGCAGCTGTACCGGCTGGTCCTGCGTCTCTTTGCTCTCCCTGCGTCTCTCCTCTCTCCCTGCATCTTTCCGCTCTCCCTGTGTCTCTCCGCTCTCCCTGTGTCTCTCCGCTCTCCTTGTGTCTCTCCTCTCTCCCTGTGTCTCTCCGCTCTCCCTGCGTCTCTCCGCTCTCCCTGCGTCTCTCCGCCAGCAAAATGTTCTCTTTTGCCCTCTGAAAGCCCTTTCTGAGAACCCGAACAGGCTTTATAAGCTATTTAAGTTCTCAATACTCATAATGTCCACATATTTGAGAACCAATTTCACTGATCCGGTTCTCAATATATGGATCCTTTTTGTCTTTGAGAACCTTCCATATCCAAAAGGTTCTCATCGACCTGCTATGCCCTCAAAAAGAGAACTTTTTTCTGGCAGTATCCGGCAGCAACATCCGCTTTCTGGCAGTATCCGGCAGCAACATCCGCTTTCTGGCAGTATCCGGCAGCAACATCCGCATATAATAGTTATGCTTGCCAAGCTTGCCAAGCTTGTGCTAAACTATTTTTATTATCGTTCAAAGGAGAAGGTTGAAATGGAAGATATAAAGTGGCTTCTTGAAGCCATAGAAAATGCCGGAAAAACTGCAATAAAAGAGGACGGTACATACTGGAGGGCTTCATACACCAGAGAGGATAAGGCTGTAGTCGATCTGCTCAAGGGTTATATGGAGTCCATGGGAATGGAGACTTTTTTCGATGCAGTAGGTAACCTCCACGGCGTTATCCGCGGTTCCGAAGGCGACACGGTAATGACCGGCTCACACCGGGATACTGTGCGCAACGGCGGAAAATATGACGGCATCCTCGGCGTCCTGTGCAGCATAAGGGCAGCCGGCAGCCTATATGAGGAACTGGGCAGTCCACGCAGTTCCATCGAGGTTGTTGCCATGGTCGAAGAAGAAAGCAGCCGTTTTACTGCATCTGATTACATAGGTAGCTGCAACATAGCAGGCATCATGCCGGAATCAGCATTTTCCCTGACAGATGATCACGGGGTGACTATCCAGGAGGCTGCCGTTGCTGCCGGATACAAAGGTTCCCCTGCTGACAGCAGGCGTCCTGACATAAAGCACTTTGTTGAGCTGCATATCGAACAGGGCGGTGTGCTTGAAAGTGAAAACAAGCAGATCGGGATCATCCGTTCCATAGTCGGTCAGTGGGGCGGCACCGTAAGCTTTGAGGGGAAGCAGAACCACGCAGGCACTACTCCCATGTCCCTGCGCCATGATCCTGTACCTGTCATGGCTTCTTTTATCAATGACCTGTTTGATTGGGTCGACATGCGGTCGGAGGAAATGGTCCTTACCATCGGCAAGATAACCGTATCTCCAGGCAGTCCCAATGTTATCCCACAGAAAGTGGCCTTTACATATGATGCCAGATCATCTGATCTGGAACTGGGCCAGGACACTGTAAAAAAGATATATGCTCTGCGTGATAAATACAACGGTGCGATAAAGGTGGAAATTATCCCTGCCTGGTCTGACACTCCTGCCAGGCTGGATATGGAAGGTGTCAAGGAACTTGAAGAGATAGTGCAGGAACTGGGCTTTCCTTATAAGATCATGGACAGCGGAGCGGGACATGATTCTCAGAACATGTCAAGATCATACCCGACCAATATGATATTCGTTCCCAGTGTAGACGGCATCAGTCATAACAGCAAAGAATACACCAGGCCTGAAGATCTGGCAGCCGGGCTTGAAGTCCTCAAAGCTTATCTGAAAAAGCTATGCTGGCAGTAATGGACATGCTCATGGTCAAGGCAGGTCCATCTCATAACGGCTGAAAAGACAAGTGAGTTAAAAACCAGAGGGACGCATCCGCAGCTGCTTAAACTTTTTCATTGGCAGGCGGATGCGTTCCTTTTGAAATAAACATTTTTTTACCGGCATTATCCGGGCCGTAACCGCTGCTTCTGTATAACATGCTTAGATCCGGAACCCGGTATCGTTTCTTTTTTCTTATTTTTCTGAAAACTCTTTTCTGATCGCCTCCAGATGCGATGGATCAGTCATCAGCTCCACAGCAGTCATGGCAAATGCTTTTACAAATTCCAGACAGTTTCCAATGGCTTCCTCAGAACATGTTTTGCGGGCAAATTCCACCGTATGCGGCCCGTAGTGACTTCCATCCGTCATAGCTCCCATGCCGGCCATAAGCTGTATTGACGGACAGTCATAGCTTACATCTCCCAGATCTGACGAACCGGATAATATTTCCTTGCCATAGCGTTTGATCTCGTGGCCTAGCTTTTCATACTGGCGGCAGGCCAGCTCGGAAAGATACATATTGCTGTCGGTATCCTTGAAATCGGCTTCTACTTTTGTACACTTCATTTCCGCACCGGCTCCGGCTGCCGCACCCCGTGCACAGGCAGTCACTTTTTCCAGCAGTTCTTCTACATAAGCCATCTTATTTGCCCGTATATAAAACCGAGCTCTCGTATATTCAGGGATGATGTTAGGAGCATCGCCGCCTTTTTCGATTATTCCGTGTATCCTGGCGTCAGGCTTTGTCTGCTGGCGTAACGCATTTATCATATTGAAAAAGTTAATCATGGCATCAAGGGCGTTTATGCCTTCATATGGTTCTGAAGCTGCATGGGCGGATTTTCCAAAAAACTCAAACTGGCGGGCTATCATTGCTATGGTGTTGCGGGAGCTCCCGTTGGTTTCAAACGGATGGGCCATCATAACCACATCGTATCCTTTAAAGGCTCCTCTGGCGGACATTTCAACCTTTGCCCCCTGGGTTTCTTCTGCCGGGGTGCCGATCACATGGATCTCACCGCCATATTTATCTACAAACTCCTTTATAACGATCCCTGATCCAACAGACATCATTGCAATAAGATTATGTCCGCATGCATGTCCAAGTTCCGGAAGCGCATCATATTCAGCAAGCATCGCTATCTTCGGGCCGGGCCTGTTTCCTGTATATGATGCTTTATAGGCTGTATCGATACCGCAGAATCCCGTACAAGTTTCAAATCCATATTTGTTCAGCAGATCGATCTGCCAACGGCAGGCTTTGAATTCCTGATTGCCCATTTCGGGATTTTCGTGAATATCCAGCGCCAGTTTTTTGAGTTCCGGGGTCAGTTCTTTGACCAATGTCTGGATACGGTCCATGTCTCGTTGTTCCATCGTAGCACCTCTCTATTCATAAGCATACTTTCATTATATAGCTATACTGATCCGGTGTCAAAGGATGCCTGTGCTGTAGATGATACCGTACATTATAAATTCATCTGTCTTGTATAACATCGGTGCTGATGGGTTGGTATTGCTGCCAGGAGCTATCTTAGCTATATACCCTTCCATCTGTTCACCATCCTGAAAGTTCTCGGCAGTACTGCTCGTAACATATTCATAGATCAACTTGTCATTATATACTCCGTGATATATCCTGCGCTTGTCTTTCCTGACAAGATCATATCCTGCATTTTTTCCGTCTGAGATCTCTGCTGTATTCCACCATAAAACTTCCGTATCCACCTCCAGCGCTTTGGATATCTTATTCAAAGTCTGAATGGAAGGGTCTCGCTTATCCCTTCCTATAAGCGAAAGATGCGCTGCGGTTATGCCTGTCGCTGCGCTCAGTTCTTTAAGCGTCATGCCCCGCTGCTTTCTGAGATAGCGTATACTCGTTTTCATCCCGGCACCTCTTTACAAATGCTCCGCTTTCACAAATACTACTTTTCGTACAGCTCTCTCGTATCCGATCTCTATTCTGTAGACCTTGCCGTCCGCATCTATACTAAAAATAACAGGTACACGCATTTCCAGAACATCAGCTCCTGCTCCGCCCATGTCGAGTCCATTCTCTCCCCGATGACAGAAAGCCAGTGTCTGATCCCTACAAGTCAATCTCTAATCATCATCTTTGTCTTTGTTCATCTCCACATCTTTGTAGCCGGTATCTGCATACAGGTTTGTGGTTTCATCCCTATTCGAGTGGTGCCTGCCTGCATTTGGCTGCCGTGCTCCATACTTGCCGAAGACAGCCCGCCGCCGGCATATGCCTTACATGCCCCTGCCATACATCAGCCATGACATTGGGGCCGTTCTGGCATGTTCTGATTTTTGAACAATTTTTATTTTTTTCAGTCTACTACTACCCCCCTGTCAACAAAAATTTAACTCAGAGATAAATCCTTTCAAAAGCATAAAAAAATAACGCCGTTTTCAATTCAAAACAGCGTTATATTTGTCAAAAACAAAGTTGTATTCAGAATACACTTGAAAAACATAGCACGGACGCAGATTGGCTGCCGCAGG
>ULTL01012667.1_pt1 | contig 11465 bp, 7 predicted proteins | sample 1957531 | NCBI WGS metagenome assembly ULTL01 (sample SAMEA4835732, study PRJEB28245) | human gut metagenome | biome: gut microbiome; material: fecal sample | place: Denmark | collected 2008 | reverse complement strand
TGGCTTCGTAAAGAACAAAGTTATGGAGTTTGTAGGACCGGGTGTGTCTAATCTGAGCGTTGACTTCCGTATAGGTGTCGATGTTATGACAACAGAGACTACATGTCTTTCTTCTATCTGGAGAACAGATGACCAGGTTAAGGAATTCTTTGAGATTCACGGTAGGGCTGAGGACCACAAGGAGCTTAATCCGGGTGAGGTGGCTTACTACGACAGATTTATTGAGATTGATTTAAGCCAGATCCGCCCAATGATAGCTATGCCATTCCACCCAAGCAATACCTATACTATCGATGAGCTCAATGCAAACCTCATGGATATTCTCGATGACTGTGAGAAGAGAGCTGAGGTAAGCTTTGACGGCAAGGTGAAGCTTGATTTAAAGAGTAAGGTAAGAGACGGAAAACTGTATGTAGACCAGGGAATCATCGCAGGCTGTGCAGGCGGTGGATTTGAGAATATCTGCGATGCGGCTGACATATTAAACGGACATTCAATCGGAGCAGACGAGTTTACACTGAGTGTTTACCCGGCATCTACTCCAATATACATGGAGCTTGTGAAAAACGGAGCTGTAGCAAAGCTTCTTGAGACAGGTGCAATCGTAAAGACTGCTTTCTGCGGACCTTGCTTTGGTGCAGGAGATACACCTGCCAACAACGCATTCTCTATCCGTCATTCAACAAGAAACTTCCCTAACAGAGAGGGTTCTAAGGTACAGAACGGACAGATCAGCTCAGTGGCACTCATGGATGCACGTTCAATCGCTGCAACAGCAGCAAACAAGGGCTTCCTTACATCAGCAGCGGATATTGATGTCAACTTTACAAAGCCAAAATATTTCTTTGACAAGACTATATATGAGAACCGTGTATTTGACAGCCATGGAGTGGCAGATCCTTCAGTTGAAATCCAGTTCGGACCAAACATCAAGGACTGGCCGGCAATGAGCGCGCTTCCTGAGAATATGCTCCTTAAGGTGGTTTCAGAGATTCATGATCCTGTTACTACAACAGATGAGCTCATTCCTTCAGGAGAGACATCATCATATCGTTCAAACCCTCTTGGCCTTGCAGAGTTCGCACTTTCAAGAAAGGATCCTGAGTATGTAGGCAGAGCAAAGGAAATTCAGAAGGCCCAGAAGGCTATAGAGAGTGGTGAGTGCGCAGGAAAGGCTGTTCCTGAGGTTGCTGAAATCATGGGAGTAGTAAAGAAAAAATTCCCTGAGGCAAGCCATGAGAATATGGGCTTCGGAAGCACAATTTTTGCTGTTAAGCCGGGTGACGGTTCAGCAAGAGAGCAGGCTGCAAGCTGCCAGAAGGTACTCGGAGGCTGGGCAAATATCGCAAACGAGTATGCCACAAAGAGATATCGTTCAAACCTTATCAACTGGGGAATGCTTCCATTCATCATCGATGAGGGAGAGCTTCCGTTCCACAATCTCGACTATATCTTCCTTCCGGGAATCAAGAAGGAAATAGAGGATGCAAAGACGGAGTTTGAGGCATATGTTGTCAAGGATGGTGAATTAAAGCCATTTACACTGAAGATGGGTGAGCTCACAGATGATGAAAGAGAGATAATATTAAAGGGATGTCTCATCAACTATAACCGTAAATAAGGAGAGTCTAATCCGATGGAAGAAACCAGAAAAGCTGGTAAAAAATCAAACATTGAGATAAATGCAGATAAGGGTGCGAAGCAGAATTCGCACCCGGGGCGTGAGGAATGGCCACATCTGATCAGAATAGGTGTCATGGTATTTGTCACGTTTGCAGTCAGTATACTGTTTTTCTTTGCACTGTACAGATTTGAGGGCTTTGCAGGCATATGGAGCAAGCTGCTTGCGGCAGCAATGCCCATTATAATGGGACTTGTGCTTGCATACCTGATGAATCCTGTCATGCTGTGTCTGGAAAGATGCTTTAAAAAGCTTCTTTCCAAAAAGATGAAAAGCGAAAGCAAGCTGCGAAAGGTTTCAAGAGCTCTTGCAATCACAGGCTCGGTTATTATTCTTGTAGCGATTATTTCGCTCCTCATTGCGGCTATTGTGCCTTCTGTCATAGCAAGTATATCAGGACTTATTAAGACACTGCCAAATGACGTTGCGGCATTCATCAACATGATAAAGAACGGCAATTTCGGAGGCAGCAAAATAGCTGAGCTCGCGAGCACATGTTTACAGAATACAACCGACTACATTGAGAATTATGCCACAGAAAAGATAATTCCTGAGGCACAGAAGTATGTTGCACAGATTACAACCGGTGTGATTTCGGTAGTCAGAGGTTTACTCAATTTCATTATCGGAATAATCGTGATGGTCTATGTGATGAGTATTCAGGAGACTCTCGCAGGACAGAGTAAAAAGATAATATATGCTGTCTGCAAGCCAAAGACAGGCAATATCATCATTGAGACGATCAGAAAGACAAATGAGATTTTTGGAGGCTTCATAAGCGGTAAGATTATAGATTCACTGATTATAGGTGTGATTGCATATTTCGGATGTCTGATTTTAAGGATTCCATCATCGGTGCTCGTTGCAGTGATTATCGGCGTCACAAATGTGATTCCGGTATTCGGACCGTTTATCGGTGCAATTCCATCGTTACTCATAGTAGTAATTCAGAGTCCGTGGCATGCGCTTTATCTTCTGATATTTATTGTCGTGCTGCAGCAGGTGGATGGCAATATAATAGGGCCTAAGATACTTGGCTCATCTACCGGTCTTTCGACCTTCTGGGTTATGTTTGCCATACTAATCGGCGGAGGAATGTTTGGTTTTCTTGGAATGTTACTTGGTGTTCCGACCTTTGCTGTGATATACTATATTGTGAGAAGAGTTGTTAATTATGCTCTCAGGAAAAAGAAGCTTCCTGAGGACACAATGGATTATACAAAGACAACAGGCGTAGATACAAAAAATAATAAGCTTAAATACGAGTAGGTGAAATAAGTGGATAAATACGAATACAATCTCAAGCTGGACCAGATAAAAGCCCTAAGCGCCGAGGAGGGCTATATGAGCGCAGCAGAGATTGCAGATAGCATAAATTGGAACAAAATTAAAAATGTAAATACACTCGTTAAAATCGGTGAAATCTACGAGAAGGCCGAAAGATACCAGGATGCAAGGGATATACTTTTAATGGCCTATGACCGTTCACCAATCGGCAGGATGATTATATACAGACTGGCTGAGGTCGCCATCAAGATGGGTGATTATGATGCTGCTACAGAGTATTATGATGAGTTTGTTGAGATAGCGCCTCATGATGATATGAAGTATGTATTAAGATATGCCATCAAAAAAGGGCAGGGAGCTTCATTTGATGAGCTTATCACTATTCTTGAAGAGTACAAGGATGAAGAATACACTGAGGAGTGGGCATACGAGCTTGCATATCTATACCACAAGGCCGGAAAAGCCGATAAGTGTATAGATGCCTGCGATGAGCTCATTCTGTGGTTCGGAGACGGACCATATGTGGAGCGTGCGCTGGAGCTTAAGATGCTTTATCAGCCACTTACCAAGGCTCAGGAGGAAAAGTACAGACGATTCAAGGCAGAGAAGGAAAAGCCGGCTAAGATAAAGGATGATGCTGAGGTCACTGAGATAGGTGCCATGGAGATGGTAAAGGGCGGAGAGATAGTGCATGATGACGTAACTATTCCGCAGATTACTGTAAATCAGGAGAAGTTCAATACTGTAAATTTACAGCAGGAGATTGCCAAGGGTATGCAGCAGATCATTGAGGCCAAGGGCAAGAATGAAGTTGCTGATACGATGGATACCATCAAAAAGATAGTTGAGGATATTCCTTATCTTAAGCTCGAAAAGGAGCAGGAAGAGTATGTACAGCAGCCGGAAGAGACAGAACATATCGCTACAGATGAAGAGATAGATGGTTCACTTAAGTTGAATTTCAAGGAGCTTTTGGGTGAAGACGCTGACGGACAGATGTCTATGGTCATGAGTGAAAAGACTCAGCTTGAGCATCAGATTACAGGACAGATGTCTATACATGATGTGCTTGAAGAATGGGAAAAGACCAGACATGCGGCTGAAATTGCACTTAAAGAGGCTGAGCAGCAGAAGCTTGAGTCAGCTAAGGCAAGAGCACTTCAGGAGGCAGGAGACATCATGGAGAGACTAAATGATGTCATTCCAAAGCTGGATGCAGGTGTCACTCCGAAGGAACTTCTTGAGGAGGAGTATTTGAAGGTGCCGGTTGATATTATAGAGCAGAAAGCTGCCGTGAAGGAGCCTGAAGAAGGGCAGAAACCGGATATGCAGGAGCTTTATGCAGATGAGACTGTGGATGAAGTACAGGAGCCGCAGGAAGAACCGGAAGAAGCTATAGACGAAGTGCAGGAGTCACAGGAAGAACCGGAAGAGGCTGCATATGAAGCCAAGGAACCAGTTGGAGAGCCGGAGGATATAATTGTGGCAGAGGAGTCTGAGAAAGACGAGATATTCACGCAGCCGACTACCATGATGCCTGAAATAACAGATGATATGTTAAATGTCGATGATGATACATCAGATGATGAGACTTCACAGGAGAAAGAAAACGTTTCTGAGAAAAGAGATTTTGATCATGTGACATCATTTATCGAGCAAGAAATAGCCAAGATGACAGCAAAGAATCCGGGACTGGAGAAGAAGCTGGATATGGCTAAGACAAGAAAAATGCCGGATATTTCATTGCCGGAGGATTTAGACAGCGAAGAAGATGACTCGAAATTGAAAGAAACAAAACATATAAAAGAGCTTACAAGCGAACAGAAAGCTATATTTTCATATTTCATACCGGTAAAGGGTATGGAGGATCAGATTTGCAAGGCATATAATGCAGTACTTGATCATTTCAACAGGAAAGAAAACGCATCCACAGGCAACCTCATTATACAGGGAGAGCAGGGTTGCGGAAAAACAATGCTTGCTACAAGCTTTATAAAGGTATTACAAAAAGATGGTGAACAGCTTACAGGAAAGATGGGCAAGATTGATGCTGCCGTACTCAATAAAAAGGATGTGCAGCAGGTAGTCAGAAAGATAACAGGAGGCTGTCTCATCATAGAAAGAGCCGGAGATATCGACCGCAGCATAGCTGCCAAGCTATCATTTTTGATGGAGCATGATATTACAGGAACACTCTATATACTTGAGGATACATCAAAGGGTATAAAGAAGGCTCTCTCAATGGATGAGGGCTTTGCATCCAAGTTCACGGAAAAGATATCGGTTCCTATTTTTACAAATGATGAACTCGTATTGTTTGCCAAATCGTACTCTGCAGAGCTTGGGTACAAGATAGATGAGATGGCTATTCTGGCATTGCATAACAGAATCAGCAATATTGAGAGGATAGACCAGGCTACCACTCTGACAGAGGTCAAGGATATAATTGACGAGGCCATAGACAGGGAGGCTCACAGCGGACTGAAGAAGGCTATAAGTATTCTGACAGCCAAGCGATATACAGATGATGACCGAATTGTACTCAAAGAGGATCATTTCAGGGAAAAATAAATACTTATGGGGGTATATATATGTGTAATTTTACAGCAATGGATTGTTACCTGTTTGGTCAGGCAACACACTATGACATCTACAAGAAGATGGGTGCTCACTTAGCTGAGCGCAAAGGAAAAAAAGGAGTGTGCTTTGACGTCTGGGCGCCACATGCGAGGGAAGTATACGTGTTTGGTGAGTTTAACGACTGGAATGAGACCAGTCATGAGATGAAGCGTGTAGAGCCGGAAACCATGGGAGTGTATGAGCTTTTTGTACCGGGAGCGCAAAAGGGTCAGATGTATAAGTTTATTATAGTCACTGAACAGGGTGATAAGCTGTACAAGGCGGATCCATACGCAAACTACGCAGAGCTTCGTCCAGGAACAGCGTCAATCATCACAGATATCGAGCACTTCACATGGACTGACAAAGAGTGGATGGATAAGAGAGCAGCAAAGTCAGATGCTGATGTATATTCTTCACCTATGGCTATATATGAGTGCCATCCGGGCTCATGGATGAGACATCCGGGCAGGGATGATGAGGGCTTTTATACATACAGGGAGCTTGCAAAATCACTCGTATCCTATGTGAAAACTATGGGATATACACATATTGAGCTTATGGGTATTTCAGAGTATCCGTTTGATGGCTCATGGGGATATCAGGTGACAGGCTACTATGCACCTACATCGAGGTATGGAAAGCCTGAGGATTTTGCATACTTTGTTGATCAGTGCCATAAAAATAATATCGGAGTAATCCTCGACTGGGTACCTGCACATTTCCCAAAGGATGCGCATGGACTTGCCAATTTCGACGGAACAGCCACATATGAGTATGCAGACCCAAGAAAGGGAGAGCATCCCGACTGGGGCACAAAGATATTTGACTACGGTAAGAATGAAGTAAAGAACTTCCTTATCGGAAGTGCATTGATGTGGATAGAAAATTACCACGTAGACGGACTCCGTGTGGATGCAGTTGCGTCAATGCTTTATCTTGACTATGGAAAGAGCGACGGACAGTGGGTGCCAAACAAGTTTGGAGGCAATAAGAACCTCGAGGCAGTAGAGTTTTTCAAGCATATCAATACACTCATACTTGGAAGAAATCACGGAACTGTAATGATAGCCGAAGAGTCTACCGCATGGCCAAAGGTAACAGGCAAGGTAGAGGAAGACGGACTGAACTTCAGCTACAAGTGGAACATGGGATGGATGCATGACTTCCTTGATTATATGAAGCTGGATCCATATTTCCGTAAAAATAACCACAACAAGATGACATTTGCGATGAGCTATAATGAGAGTGAGAAATATATTCTGGTACTGTCACATGATGAGGTGGTACATCTGAAGTGTTCTATGCTCAACAAAATGCCGGGCTTAGAAGGGGATAAATTCAAGAACCTCATGGCAGGATATGCATTTATGATGGGACACTGTGGAAAGAAGCTTCTTTTCATGGGACAGGAGTTTGCACAGAAGCAGGAGTGGAGTGAGGAAAGAGAACTCGACTGGTACCTGCTTGAGAATCCGGAGCATAAAAAGATCCAGAACTGGGTAAAGGAGCTGCTTCACCTCTATAGGAGAAACCGCTGTCTGTATGAGCTGGATTCAAGCTGGGAAGGCTTTGAATGGATAAATGCAAACGATGCAGACAGAAGCATCTTCAGCTTTATCAGAAAGAGCAAGGATGGCAAGAATAATATGCTCTTTGTCATCAATTTCACACCGGTAGAGAGACCTGATTACAGAGTCGGAGTGCCAAAGCACAAGACATATCAGCTCGTTTTAGATAGTGAGGATCCTAAGTTTACCGGAAAAACGGTAAAAGAGCCTGTAAAGAAGGCTGCAAAGGGCAGAGGCAAGGCAGCAAAACAGTCATATAAGAAGCTGGACTATAAGGCAGTCAAATCAGAGTGTGACGGCAGACCATTTTCATTTGCTTATCCACTTGCGCCTTACGGAGTTGCTGTATTTAAATACTAATATACCGGTAAACAGCAGGGTAAAGGACCGCAGAGCAGTTTATTGTAAATGCCCAGAGGGTGATTGCGCAAGATAGTCTGTAACACCGATATATATTGCATGTGCCAGGTCATCCTGATAGTTTTTGTCAGTAAGAAGAAGTGTCTCAGCAGGATTACTCAAGAATCCACATTCTACGATTACGGTCGGGGATGTGGATTTTTTAAGTATAAAGTATTCTTTATTGGGCTTAATGCTTCGTGGCTTTGCGACACAAAGAGAAGTGTTTAGAGCTCCAAGAACAGAGGATGCGAGCTCTTTTCCTGCATCAGAGGCTTCATAATAGAATACCTGTGGACCGCAGCTTGAATTGTCCTCAAAGCTGTTTTGATGTATACTGATGCTGACTGCCACATTGCTTCTGGACATCAGGGCAGTTCTCTTTGTCAGATCATCTGTCTTTGGATGCTTGGAATTATCCGGGGCGAGGTCACAGTCGGTGGTTCTGGTCATGACAACAGTAAAGCCTCTGTTTTCAAACAGTTGTTTAAGAGCCATTGCAATACTCAGGTTGACATCCTTTTCCATGACGCCGGAGGTGGAAATCTTACCGGGATCACTTCCACCATGGCCCGGGTCTATTACAATAACAGTTGAATTAGTGTTTTTGCCGGTGTTTTTTGCAAGAGCGCAGACACCTCTTCCGAGGTAGAAGGACAGAATAAAGAGAGCTAAAATAAGACAGTATTTGTTTTTCTTGATAATGTACATATATTTTTTCATATAAGATACCTATAAAAAACCCGATGCACATAGAAGGCATCGGGTGTGTTTGTATATTATATGATTGGCTGATATCATTTATAACCTATAAAAGGTACTGAGTTAGACTGTATCTGTAAGGGTACGGCCTCTTTCAGTAAGCCTTAAGTAATCAGTCCAGATATTTTATAACAGTATCCCAGACAGATGAATTCTCAAAGCCAAGCTTCCAGAATGCTGCACCGGCGAGCTTATTGTCGTCGACGAGCTTGAGCCTTTTCTCTAAAGATGTACTGTCCTCGAGCCATACCTTGTACAGCTTGTTGGATGCAGACCACTCAGCGTAGTTCTGACCGGATTTCTCATCAAGAGCAGCAGTGGCATTGTTTGTGGCAAGCTGTGCTGCAGCTGCGTCCATACTATATACCTGTGAGGCAACGGTGTACTTTGACTGATCCTCGGTATCGGTTACGGCATCATCGTCCTCCTTTGGAGTGAGCTCCCATATTCTGGTATAAAAAGGCATGCCGAGAATAATCTGGTCAGCGGGAACCTCCTTCAGAGTGGATTCAACACCCTCAGTTACCCACGGAATGGAAGAAACTGAGCCGGCATCAGAGCCCTTATAGTGTTCATCGTATCCCATAATCACAATATAATCGGCAAACTTTGCCATATCAGAGCGATTGAAGAACTTGTTGAAGCTGGCAGGTACTGTGACATCAACTGAAAGTGATATACCGTTATTGTGACACTTTATGGAGAGCTCTCTGATAAACTCGATGTAAGAGTCTCCATATGCTGCTTCTGTGATATTTTCAAAGTCAATATTTACACCATCAAGCTCATAGTTAAATGCAGCCGACATAATCTGATTGATAAGGGTAGTTCTCGTGGATGTATGTGTGAGCACATATGCTGCATCTACATCAGTATTTTCTAAGTTGCTGAACAGTCCCCATACCTCGATGCCCTGGGAATGGCAGTAGCTGACATAATCCTTGCTTGCTATATCTGCCAGATTACCGTTGTTGTCATTTAAATAAAACCAAGTTGGTGACATTACATTTATGCCCTTGGTTGATGAAATTACCTGGGGCACTTTACTGTTTGCTGACTGGCTTGTTACCTGATTCCAGGCAAGACAGATATCCTTATCCTTCTTGATATGCGTAAAGGTCTCTTCCTCATAGTCAGGATTCGTAAGCTTAGTTTTTTTTCTCTCGGACAGAGCCTTGCGCTTTATATATCCAATAACACCATCCTCAGTGGCAACCTTATCCCATTTGTCACCGGAATCAAGAATAGTAATCTTGTCATCCTTTTTCACCTCTTTTAGAATAGGGCTCTTTATGCCGCCCTTTACGCGGACCTGGGTAGACTTGTTTACAGTGGCACTGTCTATTTCATCCCATTTGCTTGTGATGACGATGCGTGCCGGGTCATCATATGACTTAAATGTGATATTGGAGTACTGTTTTACATAGTCTAAAGCGATAAGCGCAGAGTCAGAGGTGGCTTTTACAATCGGATAGCCAAAGTCATTGGTCTGCTTGGTGACACTGTAGCTATTGCTGTCAGCCGCAGCTGAGATGATATCAGATGCGGTTGTGTAAAGAAGCACATTCTCATTTGCATCCCAGTAAAATCTGGAATTTAATGAGTCGTGAACAAATTTGTAATCAACGTATATTTTTTTATCTATTATTTTAGCCTTGTAATCGGATAGCTCATTATTTACAATGAGAGCAACCTCATCATCAGAAGAGATATTGAAATACTCTTTAAGATCCTCTGTCTTTTTCGTAGGGGTGTATTTATTTATAAGAGCAGTTATACCCATTATTATTACAACGAGGATAATAAGTCCGGTTACTATAAGTGCAGGCAATAATTTCTTTTTCATGTGTAAAAATCCTTTCCTATTATTTGGTGCCTAAATTGCTTAAGCTAATTATACCATTGTGAAAAAGCATATTCAAATAATATGAAATAAATTTGTAATAAATTAAGAAATTTGTTTATGCATTTTGGCGCGGAAGGAGCAAAAGCTTCCCCCGCGCACATAGCTTTTCTTTTTAAAATATGTCTTTTGGTTGTCTTTTTGCATTTAAACGGGGTAAAGGACCAAAAATATGCTGACATCGATTTCTGAAGAGTAATAAAAATGATATTAATCGGTAATGAATGATTTTTTATAGAAATTGATATTTCCGGAGCTTTCCACACCCAATTTAATTGCTGATTTTTAGTTTCGTTTAATTTGATAAAATATCTGTAAAAATTCCAATATATAAATATAGTTTATTCTTCTATAAAAATACCTCCGTCTATATATAATGATTATGAGTAAAAACTGACAAGTAACAAATGGCCCTATGTCATGAAGCGCTCTATGGCATTAAAAGTATAAACCCTCCGAAAGCTTCGGACATAAAATTGATAAACAGCTGGTTAAAGATGTCATTTTGCATCGTGATATTAATTCCTTTCTGATATCTTATCCAGAGTGCCAAACAGGCTGGTATTGATGAGGAACGGGTCCTCTAAGTAAGGAAAGCCTACCACCGGATACTTAAAATGTTTATGGTTAATTGTCTTTTTCTTTTCCACGAGATTAAACAATATTTTTACGCTTTCTGAATCAGTTATTTTGTTTGAATTGAATAGCTCGATAATTCTGTTAAAAGCGCCCCGGTTCCATTTACTTATTGTACACACAGCGATTCTTACGTCACACCTCATAAATTCCTTTAAGGTGTTTGGATTAAGTATGCCGAAATCAATAATCACACGCTCGTATCTCATGTTTAAAATCTCAGTTAGTGTGGACATGACTGCGTGAGGAAAGAAATCTACATTCTTATAAGTAAAAACCTTTTCGTCTGCTGTCTTTGACAGTGAAAGAATTTCGTGTGTACCATTCAGCTCAACATAGGCGGTTCTATACATGCATTTATTGCTCATATAATTACAAAGAGCAAGGCTTATATGTGTTGTGCCTACATTGTGAACGCTGCCACAGACCCCAACTAACTGTGGTGCAGAATGGACTTTCTTAAATATCCTTTTAAAGTGTCTGATAGTGATGTTCCTCCCTTTAGTTCTAACAGCTTTTGAATCAGCGTTTCCTTTTTAACTGAGCCCTTAAACATATCGCTGTCATAAGGAAAGTGATAAACACTGCAATTAAGTAGTGCCGCAAT
>ULTL01032421.1_pt1 | contig 11478 bp, 7 predicted proteins | sample 1957531 | NCBI WGS metagenome assembly ULTL01 (sample SAMEA4835732, study PRJEB28245) | human gut metagenome | biome: gut microbiome; material: fecal sample | place: Denmark | collected 2008 | reverse complement strand
GATAGCCGGTGTAGGTGCAAGTGAGAGGTCTATGATTCCAAATGGCACTCCAAGCTTCTTTGAAGCCTCCTTTGCCACAAGCTGTCCTACTCGTGTAACCTTGAAGGCTGTCTTCTTGATTGTCTCACAGAGCACCTCAAAGTTCTCGCCTCTTACCTTTTCAAGAGCTGTCTTTACTACTCCCGGTCCGCTGACACCTACATTGATGATGGCATCTGCCTCTGTCACACCATGGAAGGCTCCTGCCATAAACGGATTATCATCAGGAGCGTTGCAGAATACTACAAACTTGGCACAGCCTGATACAGGAAGGTGCTTTGTCACCTCTGCTGTCTCCTTTATCATCTCGCCAATCAGCTTTACTGCATCCATGTTGATTCCGGTTTTTGTAGAGCCAACATTTACAGAGCTGCATACCAGGTCTGTCTCAAGCATTGCCTGAGGGATGGATTTGATTAAAAGCTCATCCGCCTTTGTCATGCCCTTTGACACAAGTGCTGAGTATCCACCGATGAAGTTGACACCTACCTCTTTGGCAGCTCTGTCAAGTGTCTTTGCTATGGTAACAAAATCCTCTGAGCTCTTGCAGGCCGCACCGCCGACAAGGGCGATAGGTGTAACTGAAATACGTTTGTTTACGATAGGGATACAGTAGTTGTTCTCTATCTCTTTTCCTGTTGATACAAGATTCTTTGCAAGTGTTGTAATCTTGTTGTAGATATTCTCATTTACCTTTGCAAGGTCTGAATCTATACAGTCGAGCAGGCTGATACCGAGTGTGATTGTACGCACGTCAAGATTTTCCTTCTCCACCATGTCATTGGTCTCAATTACTTCACCAATATTTATCATTTTGCTGTTCTCCTTTAACTGTGTATGACATTTTTATGCTAAACTAGATTCGATGCATCATCTCAAAGATTTCTTCCTTCTGACACTTTATTGTTACACCAATTTCTTCTCCAAGTGCATCAAGCTGGTCAGAAATCTCTGCAAATGAAGCTGTAGCATTTGCCATATCCACAATCATCATCATGTTGAAATAACCTGAAACGATAGTCTGTGAGATATCAAGCACGTTTACACTGCCCTCTGACAGATATGTACATACCTTTGCGATGATTCCTACTGTGTCTTTTCCGACAACTGTGATGATTACTTTGTTCTTTGTGTTATCCATAACAACTTATTCTCCTGTTCTCTTATTCTACGGCTATGCGGTCTGATGCCCTGTCTCTCTTAGCCACATACATAGGGAAATCACTTGCCTTATATGGATTGTCTCCCATTGTGACCTCAAGCCTGACGGCTTCATACGCCAGCTTTTCGTAGTTGTTTTCTTTACTAAGGTGTCCCAGTATTACTGAGCCAAATTTATCATGAAGAAGCTCGCATAACAACTGCCCGCTTCTCTCATTCGACAAATGTCCGCTGTCACCCATGATTCTGCGCTTGAGCGGATACGGATATGCCCCTGTCTGGAGCATATTTATATCATGATTGGCTTCAAGCAGCAGCCCATCCAGGTTCTGAAGCTTTGAAACCAGTGCATCATCATACGTGCCAAGGTCTGTCACGACCGCCATCGCATGATTTTCGTTTTTAAATCTGTACGCGACAGGATCAGCCGCATCGTGTGATATGTGAAGCGGCTCAAACTCTATATCGCCTATTGTAAAATCGCCGCCTGCCTCAATAGGATGAAACAGTTCATCATCTATATTTCCAACGGATTTGGTACATTTTATGGCCCCGATTGTGGCCTTTGTTGCATAAATCGGAATATGATAGCGTCTTGCCATGACACCAAGCCCTGCGATATGGTCTATATGCTCATGTGTCACGAGAATCCCCTGCATATCTGTGGCCGTCATATCAAATTCATTCAGTCCGTTTTCTATTTTCTTACCGCTGATGCCCGCGTCTATGAGCACATGACAATCATCCGTACCCACACATATACAGTTTCCACTGCTGCCGCTGGCAATGCTGCATAATTCTAACATGTTAATTCTCTTTCCAGTATAATTCTATTTTGTCTCCCTCATGAAGCTCCTCGGAAAACTGGGCATCTCTGCCATTTATTACAGTGGCTATTGCCCTGCCCTTTCCTGCCTGTAAATCAAATGAGATATGGGTAAATATATCGACAAATATATATGTATCCTTGCCGGACAGCTCTACAGGCTCACCGTTTACAATTACTGTAACTGTATTTTCTGACGAGTCTTCTTCGTGTATTTCTTCCTGTATATCATTTTCCGGCAATTCGTTTTCCGGCACAGCAGATGCTTCAGCTTCTTTAGCAAACTCATCATGCAGCTCATCGAGCACCTGATTCATCATCTGCTCTGATGTTCTGGTCACTGTGTTGTCTGACTCTGTGCTGTTTGCATCCTGCTCAGCTAAGACCGAAGCATCATCTGAATCAGACTCTTGTGTGTCATTATAATTGTTATTGTCGATTCTTGCAACACCATATTCATCTGTTTTCCACTCAACAGAGAAATTTTCATATACAAGAGTGTCAAGATCAGCCTCTTCATTGTTTACAAATATCATCTGGTCTGTGTCAATAACGAGATCCATAAACTGCGCAATCTGACGCACTGTATAGTAATTTCTTGTCTCAATCACATCGTTTTCCCTGATGCTGTAATCCTCCGGCTCAAGCTCTCCGTTTACCTGGACAAACCTTGGACATGATACCTTTCTGCCGTTTATGATAAAAGTAATGACAGAATGATTGTACTCATCAAGCTGCGATATCTTATACACTGCTGCCTCTCCTGCTGTGGACGGCTCGATGACTATCTCACTGTTTGGCTCAAGCGGTGTGTTTATGCTTGCCGGCTTTCCGTTCATGGTCACCACTGCGCCCTCTCCTGCCTCGCCTCTTACAAGCCTTGCCACACCATTTACCGTAAAGTTTATCGGGGTGCCGCGCTTTGGAAACAGCTCATTGTTTGGAAATCCCGCCTGAAGCGCCGCATCGACTATTGTAAGCCTGTTATTGTCATAGAGCTTTATTCTCTCACCGTTGAATCTGACCATGATAAAATTATTTCTCTGGTCATAATAATTCAGACATATACCAATTGGAGTGACAAGAAGCGGATCCTTCTTAATATCCTCCTGCTCAAAGGTCACATCGCCAAGCACTTCCTCACCTCTTAGAGCGACTCTTTCCTCCGGCAGGTCAAGGTCTTCCGCAAGTTTTTCCGTGAAGCCGTGTATCTTGCCTCCGCCTCCGACTACAAAGCAGGCACTCACTGTTTTGTCACCGTTTAGCTCTCTGATTTTAGCCGATACCTCTTGTGCAATACTATCAACAACAGGTGCTGCCACATCCCAGACATCCTGTGCAGGAATTGTGTGCTCGATGCTCATGATATCCTTGTATGTAACCGTATCACTTGTCGTAGACTGAAGCTTGATGCTCTCCGCCATATTGAAATCCACGAGGAAATGCTGCACAATAACTTCTGTCATCTCATCTCCTGCATGCGGTATCATGCCATAGGCTATGATACTTCCGTCTCTTGTGATTGAGATATCACTCGTTCCAGCTCCCACATCGACAAGTGCGATATTAAGCATACGATAGTTCTCCGGAATTGCCACATTGATAGCGGCGATAGGCTCCAACGTCATATTGGCAACACTAAGCCCTGCCTGTCCCACTGCCGCATAAAGTCCGTCCACCACATCCTCCGGCAGAAATGTAACTATGATATCCTCGCCTATTTTGTTTGCCTTATGACCCTCAAGGCTGATAAACACATCATCATTCAAAAAGAATTTGACTGTAGAATATCCCACACAGTAAAACTTATAGCTTGTATCGTTAACCTCCTTAAGTGCCTCCTGTGCTTTTTCTATACCAAGCAGGTTAAGCGTATGGACATCCTCGCCGGTCACCACAGACTCCTGCGCATACTCATACTCCACATGCGTCGTGACAGTCTTTAATACTCGTCCTGCGGCTGCTATACACACCTCTTCAAGTGGCTGTCCTGTCTGTTTTTCAAGCTCGTCCTTTACTTCCTTAATGGTTTTTGCCACCCTGCCTATATCATGTATCTGACCGTCAAGCATCGCTCTGGTCTCATGCTCCCTGACATACTGTGCTGTAACCACAAATTCCTTGTCATCAGTCTGATAGCCGACAGTTCCTACAACATTTCTTGTACCAATGTCCAAACCGAATACATTATTCATTCCCACTACTCCTTGTATTTGCTAAGCGCTTTATTTATTGAAGCTATCGTGTTTTCGATATCTCCATCATTATCGATAACCTCCTTGCAGTGCCTTCTGTACTCAGCTTCTTTAAGCTGGCTTGCAAAGATACTGTCAATCTTCTCATCTGAATAGCCTCTTGATGACTTAAGTCTTTTTCTTCTGACTTCTTCACTTGCATAAATATACCACAGCTCGTCGCAGATTTCACCATATCCCTCCTCTATAAGGAGTGCTGCTTCAAGCACAAGCATGAACAGACCATCTTTTTTTGCCTCTTTAACTGCATTAAGCACATATTCCTTTACTGCAGGATGCACTACTTCGTTTAAAAGCTCTCTTTTTTTATCATCCGAAAAAATCACTCCGGCAAGTGCCGGTCTGTCAAAATGCCCGTCCTCAAGCCATATCGGTTCGCCCGCAAACAATTCCTTTAATCTGTCGTAGCAGTCGCTTCCCGGCTCCATCAGCTCATGTGCTATCTCATCGGAAAGCATGACCCTTACGCCATCAAGTTCCTTAAGATAGCTAAGCACTGCCGATTTTCCGGCACCTACACCACCTGTTATTCCTATAAAAATCATACTATTTCCTTTTCTGTCATCAATGCGCATCATACCAGTCATAGCCACACTCGGTGCCCACCTCCATGGATACCTTCATGTCCACCGCACCACGCATCTCTTTCTCCAGAAGCTTAATCACTTTATCCTTCTCAGCTTCCTTTGTCTCAATTAAAAGCTCATCATGCACCTGAAGGATAAGCCTTGACTTTAAGCCCTCGTCAAGAAGCCTGTCATGCACACGTATCATGGCAATCTTTATGATATCGGCTGCTGTACCCTGAATAGGTGAGTTCATCGCAACTCTCTCTCCAAACTGTCTTTGCATGAAATTGCTCGAGTTCAGCTCGGGAATCGGTCTGATACGCCCAAACATGGTCTTTGTATAGCCATTTTTCCTGGCATCCAAAACCGTCTGATCCAAAAACTCCTTAATCTTTGGATATTTGACAAAATAGCTGTCTATATAGCCCTGTGCCTCTTTCCTTGAAATCCCCAGGTCGTTAGACAGACCAAACGCGCTGATACCATATACGATACCAAAATTTACCGCCTTGGCATTTCGTCTTTGAAGGTCTGTGACCTCATCAAACGGTGTGTCAAACACAAGGGATGCTGTACTTCTGTGGATATCCTGACCATTCTTAAAGGCCTCTATCATCCTTTCATCCCCTGAAAGCGCCGCAAGCACCCGAAGCTCGATCTGCGAGTAGTCTGAGTCAACAAACAGATCTCCATCCTCAGGCAAAAATACCTTTCTGATAAGCTTGCCCAGCTCAATCCTTATCGGGATATTCTGCAGATTAGGCTCTGTGCTTGAAAGACGGCCTGTCGCAGTGATTGTCTGATTTAAGGTAGTATGGATTTTGCCATCGGATGCAATATATCCCGAAAGTCCGTCAGCATATGTGCTCTTTAGCTTTGTGAGCTGTCTGTATTCCAATATATCCGCAACAATCGGATACTCCGGCGCCAGCTTTTCAAGCACATCTGCCGCAGTCGAATAACCGGTCTTTGTCTTCTTTTCATTTGGCAGTCCAAGCTTTTCAAAGAGAATGACTCCAAGCTGCTTTGGCGAATTTATATTAAACTCTTCACCTGCTGCCTCATATATTTTCTTTTCAAGCTCAGTTATCGAAACAGCAAGCTTGTCTCCATACTCCTTAAGCTTTATTCCATCAGCCCTTATACCCTCATTTTCCATATCATACAGCACGAAAACGAGCGGGAGCTCGATATCTTTATAAAGCGTGAGCATATCCATTTCCTTTAGCTTCTGCAAAAGAACCGGCTTTGATTTCCAGGCAGTATACACCTCGTAGCAGGCACAGTCCACTGCCTTTTTCTCATCCTCCTTCATCATCCGCGTGAAATCAAGCTTTCCCAGATAATCCTTTTTAGATGAGAGCATAAGCCCCAGATAGTCCTTTGCAACCGCATCATAGGGATACTCCCCGACAAGCGGATTGATAAGGTATGCAGCCACCATCATGTCAAAATATCTGTCTCTGTCATCTGCCTTTATCTCTTTGCTCTTAAATCTGTGCAGATTGGTCTTTAAATCCGGTGATATCCATGACTTTACTTCCAAGGTATTTAATTTTTCATCCAGGAAGCTGCTTGAAATCTCATCACCTGTACAGATAAAATAAATGTCCTCCTCTGAAAAACAAATCGAAACAGCAAGATAATCGTTAGAAACCGGCTCCGAAAACAGACTTAGCTGTCCATCACTTTCGCTGTTTCCCAAAGACTCTCCCGGTACTACCGCAAAAGCGACCTCCCTGCCCTTTGCCTTCTCAAACACACTCTCTGCAGTCTTTAAGTCCCTTACTACCACAAAATGCTCCTCGGCATTGTTTTTAGGAGCCTCCACATTAAACCGTGACAGCATGTTTTTGAATTCGTATCTTTTGCACAGTAAAAAGGCTTCCTCAGTGTAGAGTGACTCTACTCCGCCACTAAGCTTTGCATCAGAAAATTCATAGTCAACCGGCGCATCAAGTATGATTGTCGCAAGCTCCTTGCTCATAAGCGCCTGCTCCCAGTACTCCACTATATTCTTTGAAGCCCTTGGCGGCTTTACATTCTCAGCGTCCTCATGTACTGCCTCTATACAGTGATATTTTGCTATAAGTGCGCCTGCTGTCTTTTCGCCGATACCGGGTACCCCGGGAATATTATCAGACGTATCTCCCTGCAGAGCCTTTACATCGATAAATTCCTTTGGAGTGACGCCGTACTTTTCGATAACATCTGCTGTATTGTAGTTTTCTATCTCGGTTCCTGTTTTCTTTGTCTTTGGAATCCTTACCATGACATGGTCAGTCGCAAGCTGCAAAAGGTCTCTGTCTCCGGAAATGATGGCGACATCCATACCGGCCTTTTCTGCCCTGACAGATAAGGTTCCAAGTATATCGTCGGCCTCATAGCCTTCCTTTTCCACGATTTTAATGCCCATAGCGGTAAGCATTTCCTTTATCATAGGCACCTGCTGCCTGAGTTCCTCGTCCATAGGCTTTCTCGTGCCCTTATATGCATCAAACATTCTGTGGCGAAACGTCGGCGCATGCACATCAAATGCCACCGTCAGATAGTCAGGCTTTTCCTCGTCAAGAATCTTGAACATGATATTCAAAAATCCATAGACTGCATTTGTGTGAAGTCCCTCTGAATTGGTCAGATCAGGCAGCCCGTGATATGCCCTGTTTAAAATACTGTGTCCGTCTATAAGTACAAGCTTTTCACTCATTTTGATACTTTCCTTACTGTCAATTATAATATTGTTGTAATCGCTGCCGGTCACACTGCAGTGCAGGCAGTAACGTTAAATGGCTCTTGTATATTTCTTAAGCCACTGAGCCTCCTCATCATTCAAAAATGGTGAAACAAGCTCATAAACTCTAGCATGATAAGCGTTCAGGTATCCCTTTTCCCTGTCTGTCATCTGATTTGGATCAATCGCATCGAGATCTATCGGTACATAGGTCAGATTCTCAAAATACATGAACTGGCCATACTCATTTTTCTCACCCTTTCGGCAGATAAGCTCATTCTCTGTACGAATACCGAATTTGCCCTCTAAATAGATGCCCGGCTCATCTGTAGTGACCATGCCCTCTTCTATCACACGCTCTGCAGTTCTGCCCGGGTACTGCTTCCAGTGAAAGCTGTTTGGTCCCTCATGAACATTGAGCACATAGCCCACACCGTGTCCGGTACCGTGATTGTAGTCCATGCCGATCTCCCATAAAGGCTCTCTTGCCAGAATATCAAAATTAAGGCCCGAGCATCCCTCCTTAAACTTTGCATTTGCCAGGTTCATATTTGAGCGGCACACTCTCGTAAACATATCCTTCATCTCGTCAGTCACAGGGCCTAGTGCAAAGGTCCTCGTGATATCTGTGGTTCCCTCCAGATAATGTCCGCCTGAATCAACCAAAAGAAGACTCTCAGGCTTAAGCTGCCTGTCAGACTCCTCTGTTGCAGAGTAATGCACAATAGCACCATGATCAGCATATCCGCATATTGTGGCAAAGCTCAAATCAAGAAAGCCCTCCTGCTCAGCTCTAAGCGATGCAAGATAATCTGAAGCCGAAATCTCTGTCATGGGTATCTTACCTATATTTGTCTTAAGCCAGTACATGAACTTGCACATCGCAACTGCATCCTTTAAATGCGCCTTGCGCAGATTTTCAAGCTGTACTTCATTCTTTACGGCCTTCATGACAACTGTAGGATCCTCCGCATCAATCACCTTAACACCATCCGGCAGGCTGTCGCAGATGCGGTAATTTACAATCGATGTATTTAAAAGCACTGTCTCTTTTTCATCAATATGCTTCACATATTCATAAAAATCATCGTAAGGTCTTGTCTGTATACCATTCTTATCGAGGTATGCCTTAAGAGTCTCTGTCACAACCTCTTCCTGCAAAAACCATATGCAGCTGTCCTGTGACAGTGCCAGGTATGAAAGCACTACAGGCACATAGCTTATGTCGCCTCCCCTGACATTTAAAAGCCAGGCGATATCGTAAAGTGATGACATCAGATGAAGTGTTGCACCCTTTTGTGCCATCTGCTCTCTGACTCTTTTAAGCTTTGAGCTTATATCCTCACCTGTGTATTTATTGTCAAAAATCATGACAGATGCCTTTGACATAGGTGGTCTGTCAGTCCATATAAGGTCAATCAGATCCTCATTTACGTACATGCTGCCGTGCTTTTCTTTTGCGATTTCTGAAAGTCTTTTGCCCCATGCGGCATTTACCACTCTGCCGTCAAAGCCTATTACACCGCCATCCGAAAGAGTATCCTTTATATACTCATCAACTGTCGGTACGCCCTCCTCGCCAATCTTAAAGAGCTTTACAGTGGTATCCTTAAGCTGCGCAGCCGCCTGCACAAAATACCTGCCGTCTGTCCATAGTCCGGCCTCATCCATAGTGATGACTGCGGTTCCTGCTGAGCCCGTGAAGCCTGTAATATATTTGCGTGCCTTAAAATGCTCTCCTACATACTCTGACTCATGAAAATCAGCAGTAGGTACAACATACAGCGAGATGCCCCTCTTTGCCATCTCGCTTCTCAATGCTTTTAATCTATCCTGTATCATTTTATTATGCCTCTTTAAATTCAAAAAATTTTGTATCTAATTCCGGATACATTCTCTTTAATGAGATTGGTTTGCCGGATTTATTCAAAAAACAGTGACTGCTTTTTGCAGTGGTGCGAAGCTCGCCTGTCTCCTTGTCCTTCATGACATACTCAAGCTCCATCTTGATTCCGTTATACTTAAGCAGCTTTGTGTAGATGACGACCGTATCATCGAAATGTACCATACTGTGATACTCTACCGATATCGACAGCACCGGACTTATGATTTCCATATCCTCCATCTGCCTGTAGTTGAGTCCTATCTGATCCATCAAATCAAGTCTTGCTTCTTCCATCCACTTGACATAGTTTGAATGGTGGATTATACCCATCTGATCTGTTTCATAATACTTTGCGTGGTGCTCGTAAGGACGGATTCTAAGTTCACCTTGTGAGCCGGCAATCTGTAACTCATTGTTTGCCATAAAAACTTCCTCCATTCATATTTTGGTCTTATTTCTATTATGCCACATTGGACAGCTAAATTCAACGACTTGACCGTAAAATATAAACCGGCTGCTACCTGCGTATCATGCTGTAGCAGTCTCTGCATATATTGCGTGAATTTCCAATCGGAAGTATTCTGCCGCAATACCGACATCTGATAATATACTCATCCTTGCTCTTTGATAGAAGCTGCATAATCTTTGCCTGTGTTTTGTCGCGCTCGTTTTCAAGCCAGTCCTCCTCCACAATTTTGCCCATGCGGACTGAAAACTGATAGTACAAATCAAGCTTTTTGTAATAGGATTCGTATTTCATGAGCCCCTGATACTTTGAATGCTTATCAGGCTTGTCGAGAGAGATATCAGATGTATACGACATGCAGTAGCGCAGCCATTGTCTGACAAGCTCCCTGTCCTTTATATCTATAGGACATGTAATCATCTTATAAAGCAGATATTTGTCATCAAAATCTGCGATAAAGTATCGCTCCTTATACGCATATCCATACAAAAACAATATCTCATCGACATTGATTTTCCTAAACGGTGCTGATGGCTTTGCCTCATGCCAGAGCTTAATTATCGCATCAAGCGGCGCATCCATTGTAAGGAGCACCTGTGGGAAGCCAAGACTTACTATATCAATATCCTGCTCCGGTATATTTAGCGTATTCTTCAGATAATTCAGATTTTTTTGTCCCAAAGCTGTCACATAGCCTGTATCATACAGACCAAATCTGCCTGCACGGCCCGCTATCTGTTTTATCTCAGAGATGACAAGCGGACGTCTTGATACTCCGTCAAACTTTTCCACCTCCAGAAATACAATTCTTCTGACCGGCAGATTGAGTCCCATTCCTATCGCATCTGTTGACACGACAACCTGTGTCTTTTTCTCATTAAAAAGCGTCATCTGCCTGCGCCTTATTTCCGGTGGCAGACTTCCGTATATGACACTTGGCTTTATGCCGTTTTCCTCCAAACGCCCTGCTATATTGAGTACCGACTTCTTTGAAAATACGATAAAGGCATCGCCCTCTCTCACATCCTGCGGAAATGAAAAAGGCTTATCCTCCAGCTTTAGAGCTGTCTTTCTCTCATACTCCCTTATCTCATACTCGTCGTGGCACAGATTAATCAGATGAATGACTACATCCTTTGCCACCGGACTCATGCATATATGAATCTCTCCTGCAAGTGTACCAAGAATTGCCCTGGTCCATGAATGTCCCCTGTCATCATCTGCAACCATCTGTGCCTCATCAATCACTGCGATATCATATTCCTTGTCACAGTCAAGCATCTCCACCGTCGATGCTGTAATTCTGCTGTCTGATACCTCAAGACACTCCTGACCTGTAAGCATGGTGCATGGTATGCCTGCATCATTCATCTTCTCATATACCTCAAGTGCCAGAAGGCGAAGCGGCCCCAGATAAACTCCGTTTTGCGCCAGCTTAAGCCTCTCAAGCGCCTGATATGTCTTACCGCTGTTAGTCGGGCCTATATGGAGTATGAAACGCCTTTTCATGCTCTGTGCTTTTGGAAACTCAAGCTCCGGCCGTGCC
>ULTL01044636.1_pt1 | contig 11509 bp, 10 predicted proteins | sample 1957531 | NCBI WGS metagenome assembly ULTL01 (sample SAMEA4835732, study PRJEB28245) | human gut metagenome | biome: gut microbiome; material: fecal sample | place: Denmark | collected 2008 | reverse complement strand
CAGCCGTTAATAACCTCGCTGGTGTGGGGCAGGTGAATCTCCACGCCCCAGTCCAGCAGGCAGGCGTAGAGCAGATCCAGGTCGGTGCGATCCTCCTTGATGTTGGACACCATGCCACCGATGGCCTCTTGGGAGTATTCCTCCGGGTGGTAGTACACATCCCTCATGTTGCTCTCATCCACCCGGAAGACCCGGAAACCGGTGTCCAGCGTGGCATCCAGGTGCTCGGCCCTGATTTTGTCCCCCGCCCGGCGGATGCGTTCCTTGCCGACCTCGCAGATATTTTTATAACCTGACTTATAGGCTTCGCTCTTTTCGCCGCAGGGTTCTGGCAACTGTACCATGATGAATTTGCGGTGGCCGCCGTCTTCAGCATTGAGTTGCATGACAGCATGGGCAGTGGTGGCAGAGCCAGAGAAAAAATCGAGGACAATCGAATCAGAGTCCGTAGCAAGTTGTAAAATGCGGCCAATAAGCTGAACAGGTTTTGGTGTATCAAATGGCATCTCCCCACCAAAAATATCCTTAATTTCTTTTTTCGCATCTTGTGTATGACCTACTTCTTCATAAGGCCAATAGGTCTGCGGGACAATGCCATCAGAAACCTCTGACAAGAATCTTTTTATTGAGGGAACATTATTACCATCTTTACCCCACCAAATACGATTGTCTTTATCCAATTCTAAAAACTTTTCCTTAGCGACACGCCAGTATGAGCCAGGTGGAGGCCCAGGAATAACTCGTCCAGACGGTGTTGTGATTTCATATGTACCTTTGCTATAAAAATTCCTTGCAGATAAATCACTCGATTTCCACAATCCACGTGGATCATCATCCGGATTCTTGTATGCTTGATTTTGCTTTTCCGTACGTGGCATTTTGTGTGGGAACCAAATATCGGCATTCTTTCCAAACACTAAAATGTAATCATGATCTTCTGAAAAATGTTTTGCAGTACCCTTTGGAGAATAATTTTTCCGCCAAATAATAGTTGCAATGAAGTTACTCGCTCCAAATACTTCGTTTGCAATCTTTTTCAAATTATCTTGCTCATTATCGTCAATCGAAATGAAAATAACCCCGTCATCCGCCAGCATATTTCTCGCCAGCATCAGCCGTGGATGCATCATGCTGCACCAGTCGGAGTGGAACCGTGGGTTGCTCTCAGAGTTCTCCGCAAACTGTTTATTGTCCTCCTCGTCAAACAGGCCGATCTGCTGGTCGTACTCCTGCTTGTCCATTTCAAAGCGGTCATTGTAGATGAAGTCGTGGCCGGTGTTGTAGGGCGGGTCGATGTAGATCATCTTCACCTTGCCCAGATAACTCTCCTGGAGGATCTTCAGCACCTCCAGGTTGTCCCCTTCTATGTAAAGGTTCTCCGTGGTGTCCCAGTCCCGGCTGTCCTCTTTCACCGGGCGGAGCGTCTTGGTGATGGGCCGGGCCGCCTCGGCCATGGCAGCCTTCTTACCCACCCAGGTGAACTCATAGCACTCGTCCCCGTCCACCACATTGGGGGACAGCAACTGCTTGAGGACCTCGAAGTTGACACCCTTCTGGATCTCGCCGCCCTCGCCCCGCATCTCGGTAATGGCGGAGGGGAACAGCTGAAAGATCTTCTCTATGTTGTCCGATACTAGGTCGGGGGTCTCAAATTTCAGGTGGTCCATATAGATTCTCCTATTCTGCTACATCAAGAGACGCCAAATAATCTCTGATTCTTTGATTAGTTTCTTTCAGCTCTTTGTTGATTTCATCTGTACGGCGATAATCTTCTCTTTGTGGAATCCCCTTTTGAGGGTCAAAGTTTAGCACATTATTCTTTTCTCGAATCACATCGATTTGCATAAAACACAACCGCAAAATATTATTAAATGCATCGTAGAACTCTGCTGGAATAAACGGGGCATTTTTATTAAGCGCATCTTGCGCCTGGAGAGACGCGTCAAAGGATTTTTGCAATATCTCGTTTGCCTGCCTTTCCGCATCTTCCCTCTCGGCCGGCTTATGATGTAGCCCAGATGGAATCAGTCCATTTATGTCTTTCACTAAATCGAAAAATGCCCGGCTCAGTTCGCGGTATATCTCAAATTCTGCGTCAAAACGAGTTTTTGAAACATATTCCTTTTTGCTTAACTCTGACTTATACTTTTCGAGTTCTTGTGATAGCTTTGCTTCATACTTTTTGCTTAATCTATCAGCAATCTGATTTGCAGAAAAGTGGATGACGCCGATGATAATCCCACCAATTCCGCCTGCACTGATAATTGCAGCTAGGGCAATTTTTCCAACATCTAACCATTCCAAAGTGTTCCCTCCAACCTCATAATCTCCCGCCGAATCTCCATCTGCTTCGCCAGCCTCTTTTCCTTTTTCATCTTCGCCTTCAGCGCCGCAATCTGCTCTTCCAGCTTTTCCCGCTCCTGGGTCTGGGCCACGGCCTCCTGCAAGGGTTCCACCTAAGGTGCGGAAATGGCGTCCCTGGTGATCTGGCGGACGATAGGCTCGTACAGGCCGTCCATATCTAGGGCGGTCAGGTCCAGGGACAACTCCTCCGGCCTTGTCCAGCCGGTGTGATATCTCTGCTGCAGCTGGAAGGCGTTGTGGCCGCTCTGGCTGGCCTCCTGGTGATCTGGAGCTGCTGTAATCCGTCGGGCCGCTCCAGCAGGAACAGCAGGTGGTAGGGGATCTGCCGGTCTAGCAGCTCCAGCACCCGGCCGTCCAGCTTCAGCCCCGTCAGTTTAAACTGGAATACCTCAATCTCCCGGACCCGCTGCCCGGGGGGCGATGTTCATGGTCTGGGGGGATATCTTGTACGCCCAGGTGATCATCTTCACCTGCTCCACGAACAGCCACCTGACCTCGGTGGCCACCTCCAGATACTCATAGAATTTCTGCTTGGGAAACCGCCGACCAAAGGCGGCGGACTGGGAAAAATTCAGCATCAGAACATCTCCATTTTACCGCACCACCAGGAAACAGACAAGCTAGAAATCATCCAGCCCGGACACTTTTACTAGGGCTTTATTGCCGTCACCGGTACCACGAACACCCCATCCGGCCTCTGATAAGCCGCATTAGCCATCCCGCACAGGACGCACAGCACGGCGGGGGGCTTGCCCTTGGGGTCCGCCTCGATCTGCTTTTTGATTTCCAGGAGACTCTCCGCCGCGGCGTCGATCTGGTTGGCCCCCAGCTTGATCTCAAAGGCGCACCACTGGCTGTCGGGCAGTTCAATTACCGCGTCAATCTCCTGATTTTTGTAATCCTGATAGTGATAGAGATGCGCTCCGAAGGACTCGGCATAGATGCGCAGATCCCGCTCGCACAGAGCCTCAAAAAGGAAACCTAGGGTCTCCAAATCCCCCAGCAGTCCGGCGGGAGTAACTTTTAACAGCGCGCAGGCCAGAGAGGGATCGGCAAAGTGCCGCTTCTCCGCCTGCTTCACCCGTACAGAGGAGCGGATGCCAGAGGAGAAGGGCGGCTGATTGTCCGTAATAAATAGGCGCTTGAAGATATCCAGGTAAGCCGCCACGGTATTGGCGTCGATGTCCTCGTCGTCCACCGCCTTGATGTCCCGCATCAGCGTCTTGTTGGTAACGGTGGTGCTCTCGTTCCGGGCCAGGGAGCGCAGGAGCAGGCGCATTTTCTGGGTGTCCCGCTTCACCCCGTCGATTCGGTACACATCATCGTCAATAACGGCATCCAGGTATTGAGCAGGGAGTAATGCCGCCTGTTCCAGCGGCAGACCTAGACTCCCCGGCCAGCCGCCTCGGATGATCAGTTCGATCAGCTTCTTCAAGTCCACCTCGCCGGTCATGGCGGGGGTCAGTTCTCCATGGCAAAGTTGTTCCAACGACACCTTTCCGCTAGAGTCCCCGGACTCCCACAGGGACATGGGGCGCATCCGAAGACGGGCGATGCGGCCCGCGCCGCTGTGGAGGATGCCCTTGTGGTTGGGTGTGGCGGAGCCAGTGAGGATAAACTGACCCTTCTGGGGTGTTTGATCCACCTTGTGGCGTACGGCGTCCCAAAGGGGCGGCACCTCCTGCCACTCGTCAATGAGACGAGGCGTCTCCCCCTCCAGCACCAGGGCGGGGGACAGTTCTGCCAGCTGGCGGTTCTGGAAGTTGCCGGCGGGGTCGCCGATGTATATCTCGCTTTTGCTGTGATAGGAGGAGGTCCAAGTCTTGCCGCACCATTTCGGCCCCTCGATACAGACGGCGCCAAAAGCGGACAGGTATTCCTCCACCTGACAGTCGATCATGCGTGGCTTGTACTTCTGTTTATCCACGGAGGTCACCTCCATCATTCAGTGCTATTATTATATTTCATTCAGTCAGATTTTACAACTCTGTTCAAGTAAATTTTGTTATTATATTCGGCCAATTTTTGCTTTGATATGGCCTACCGGAAAAAAGAAATTTTCACCCTGGGTGATTTCGACTATGCCGCCGCAAAGCCTGGAGACTATGTAGAGGAGGCCGTGGTGGACGCGGCGATGGACTGCCTGCGGCCTATCTGCATGGGGAGCTCCTGTGCGCAAATGGGGGATAGGACCTTACAGCCGGAGAATGGAGATTGACCTATGTCACATTCAAGCGTTGTCTGGATGTCTCCTGCATTTGGGAGTATTGCAGCCATTGTTTTCCGGGCGAGACCGTAGAATGAAGTAAAGAGCCATCAATACTCCGGCCGCAGGCGCGGCCGACGAAAAAGCCCGAGGGGAGTCACCGCACGGCATACCCCTCTGGCACTTTTATTGAAAGACGGCTTACCGCTCTGCTCCACCCTCCCGCAGGAGGAGAGAAAGCCGCTGGATTATGGCCGGCGCCAGGGCTGCATCCTGTTTGATCAGTTTCTGTGCGGTGTGAGATCTCCCACGCCTTCCATGCAGCTCCGGCCCGTTTCTCAGATGAGCGTATCGGCGATGTACCGGCACGGCCGCCTCAGAGTATGGATTTCCTGCGGCTGGTGCTCTATATGATAAACAGATCTGCATATTAAGTTTTCAGCCATTTTGCGGCCCAAGTTTTATCTTGGGTTTATCTTGACGGAATTTGTGAAATAGAGTACCATTTATAATTAGCAACAACTAACCGAACTGTTCTGGGGGGCGAGTACAGCGATGACATGCGGAAGTTTCTTTCTTGACCAACTCTATAATGACCTAATGACAAATTCGCCACAGACCGTTACAATGAGCATTCCGGCAGACCTTGGGTATGGACAGATTTCGCAAACGACCATTAAACACGGCGTCATTCTCTCGGACTGGCAGATGAATTATCGCTCCGATATGAATGTGCAGGGGCCTGTCAGCAGGGAATACATACAGATCATATTCTGCCTGAATGATGGTATCTCCTGGGGAATCATGAATGAGCACCGCTCGGTTACCATTCAGAAAAACGAGTCCTGTATTTATGCCGGGCATGGTGGTACGGAGCATATCTGTTATACGAAGGACAGTCATTTCTCATTCAAGAGCATCAAAATCCCTATTTCCTATTTTACGCAACTGCTCTCAGAGTATTTTGACGGACAGGAGACTGCCGCTTATGAACGGAAACTCTTGGATGGAATCTCGAAAGTTCCTGTTACTCCCATGATGGAGCAGATATTATCGGAAACAAGCAAATTTTCTCAATACCGCGGGGGGCTGGGCTATCTCTATTTGGACGGCAAACTGTTGGAGCTGCTGTCCATCTACCTGGGAGACGTTCTGGAACTGGACATTCTGATGGGCAAAAATATTTCCATGTCCCGGACGGAGCGGACTGCCATCATGGAAGCAAAACGGATCATCGACAGCCAGCTCGCCTTTGCCCCCTCTTGTGAAGAACTGTCTCAACAGGTGCATCTGAGTCTTACCAAGCTGACGCGTGGATTTTCCTCTTTTTACGGTATGCCGATCCATCAATATGTCATTGAGCAACGCCTGATACAGGCGGCTCAACTGCTGCTGGACGGAGATCGGAATGTGGGTGAGGTCGCCACGATTGTCGGTTACGGGAAGCCAAGCAATTTTGCGGCCGCCTTTAAGAAGAAATACGGTGTTGCCCCAAAAAATTACAGGACATTTCGTTTCAGTAATTCAAAATAGTGACATTCAACTGCTTTTGGGTAAAAGCGGGTAGGTTTTGGGTCGAATTAGAAAGACATAACTGATACAATATGTGTTGAGGTTAGTAATCGCTAACCTCGACACATATTGTTGTTTAGAGGAGGCAAAGCATGAAACAGAAGTTGAATGCGAAAGATTTTATCCTGATTGGCGTCCTGACCGCCCTCATGTGGATCATCTGCATGATTATCAGCACCATTATGAGTGTGGCCGGCCCAGTGACCAATGTGTTCTATCCATCCGTTGTCGCGATCCCCAATGGCATCGTGATGATGCTCTTACTGGCAAAGGTACCGAAAAAGGGCGTTTTCACCATCTGCTCCGCAATCCAGGCTATCCTGTTTCTGCTGGTGGGCGCTTTCTGGTTTATCCCCATCGGCTTGGTGATCGGCGGTGTGATCTGCGATTTCCTGGTCATGGGCCGGAAAGAAATCACCATGAAGTCCATGACCGTGGCCTACGCCCTGTTCAGCGCCATTTTTGCCTTCAGCGCCATCTGCCCCATCAAGTTCCTCCAGAGCGCCTTTGTGGGCGCCATGGAGAAGAACAACATTGCCCAGGAATACATAGACGGGATGCTGAATATCACCTCCGTCCCCATGCTGGTGGTCATCGTTGCGGCCGGCTTGGTAGGTGGACTGATTGGCGCCGTGATTGGGCAGAAGGCTTTGAAGAAGCACTTTATAAAGGCAGGGCTCGTTTCAGTCAAATAACAAGGCACAGCCCCTCGGCAGTCAATCAGACAAGCGCAGGCAAGCGGGCTGCCTGATCTCAGGGCGCGGGGCTGAAAATGGCCCCGCGCTTTGATTTGGATAGGGAGGCATTGGAATGGAAGAATCACAAATCAAACAAATCATTGAACAGCAGCCCCTTCATGGATCGGCACTGTTAGATCCCCGCTGCAAGATTTTACTTCTGGTCTGTATCGGGTTTGTCAGTTACTTTTTGGCCGGGGAGGTGGTCAGCCTCGCGCTCATGCTAATGTATGGCCTGTTTATTGCCGTGGGGAACGGTGGAAAGTGGGCCTTGAAGATGATTGTGGTCTACATCATCGTTGCCTATCTCAACGCCCTGCTCCGCTATGTGCAGGTGCCGGTATTGAGCGTGATTATGAGCGTGTTCGGTGTGACGCTTTTGAAGCTGATCCCCATTGTGATGATGGGCCTTTGGATTTTGCGGACCACCTATATGGACGACCTGATGGTGGCGCTCCAGCGGATGCGGCTTCCCCAGGCGGTGACGATCCCGCTGGTGGTCATGTTCCGCTATATCCCCACCCTGCGGATTGAATACAGGCAGATCCGCAGCACCATGGACATCCGGGGGATCAGCGATACCTTGTGGAAACGAGTATCTCATCCTCTTGCCACCATTGAGTATATTTTAATTCCCTTGCTGATGCGGTGCCTGAAGGTCACGGACGAGCTGGCGGCCTCCGGCACCACTCGGGGACTGGAGCTGGAGTGCAAACGGTACGCCCTGCGCCCCATCCGCTTCTCCTGGCCGGAGATCCTGGTGTCCCTGCTGGGCATCCTTTTCCTGACGGCGCTGCTGGTCCTGGACCAGACCCGGATCGGGGAAATCATCTTGTGGAGGGTGTGACATGATCTCGTTTCAGAATTTCAGCTTTCGCTATGAGGAGAGCAAGGACTTTACCCTCCGTGGCATTGATATGACGGTGCAGACCGGCGAATTTGTCCTCCTGACCGGGCGGAGCGGCTGTGGCAAGACCACGCTGATCCGCTCCCTCAACGGCCTGATCCCGCACTTTTATCCCGGCGAGATACAGGGCGACCTTGTGATGGACGGGCGCTCCCTGCTGGAAATGAAGCCCGCGCAGCTGGCCGGGCAGGTGGGGACAGTATTTCAGGACCCGCGCTCCCAGTTTTTTATGACGGACACCACGCGGGAACTGGCCTTTGGCTGCGAAAATATGGGCCTCCCCCGTGAGGAAACCATTGACCGCATCGCAAAAGCCGCAAAGGATCTGGAACTGGCGGACTACCTAAACCGGAGTATCTTTGCCCTGTCCAGCGGAGAGAAGCAGCAGATCGCCGTGGGCTCGGTCTACGCGCTTTCACCGAAGGTCTATATCTTCGATGAGCCCTCCGCAAACCTGGATTATGCGGCCACCAAACGGCTTGCGGAGATTATGGGAAAATTGAAGCGGGACGGATACACCATCTTTGTGGTGGAGCATCGCTTTTACTATCTGCGTGATTTAATCGACCGGGTATTTCTCATACAAAACGGAAAAATCGAACAGGAATTTACAAGGGAGCAGTTTTGCTCCTTACCGGAGGGAACGCGCATATCCTATGGGCTGCGGACTGCATATCCGGAGCGGGATGCGGAGCATTATCAGGAAAAAGAACGCCGCCCAATGGGGAAACACCTGCTGAGTGTGCAGGGCCTTTCCTTTGCTTATCCGAAAGAGCAGGAGGTCTTTCGGAATGTCAGCTTTGAAGCCAACGCCGGGGATGTGATCGGCATCCTGGGCCACAACGGAGCGGGCAAGACCACCCTCTTGTCCATCCTGACCGGCCTCTTGAAGCAGCGGAACGGCGAGATCACCTTTGACGGCAGAAAGCTCACCCCACGCCAGCGCCGGGCGCTGTCCTATTTGGTCATGCAGGACACAGATTACCAGCTCTTTGCCAGCAGTGTGGAGGAAGAACTCTCTCTTGGGATTCGGGAGGACTGCAAAGAGAAGGTGGACGCCGCGCTGGAGGCGCTGGAGCTGTCCGAATACCGGGAACAGCACCCGGCGGCCCTCTCCGGCGGGCAGAAACAGCGGGTCACCATTGGCGCGGCCATCGTCAAGGACAGCCCAGTGATCTATTTTGACGAGCCCACCAGCGGCCTGGACTATGACTCCATGGTGCGGGTCAGCCGCCTGATTGAGCAGTTGTCCGCTTCCGGCGTGATCGTGTTTGTGGTCTCTCACGACTTTGAGTTTATCGTCCGAACCTGTACGGAGGTGGTCCAGCTGGACGACCAGGGGGCTATTCAAAACCACCGGCTCACACCGGAGATATTGAAAGCTCTGTCGGAACAGTATTTTCATTGATGGGAGGTTGAAATCATGTTTCAAAAGGTATTTGAATACGCAGGGCCGCATAAAAAGGGCCTCTACGCGGCCACAGTGGTGGTGCTGGTCAGCGTTTTGATGGGCGTCCTGCCCTTTGTGCTGGCCTACCAGGTAATTGCTCCGCTGGTGATGGGAGCGGAACTTGACGCTTCGTTTCTTATCCTGCGGGTGGCTTTGGTGCTGGTGTGCCTGGTCTTGCAGGCTGTTCTCTATGGCTGGGGGCTCAATCTTTCGCACAAGGCCGCCTATGACACGCTGCTCCGGCTGCGGACTGCCCTGCAAAAACGGTTTGAGAAGCTGCCTCTGGGCGTGATCCAGGACAAGGGCACCGGCACGGTCAAAAAGCTGTTTGTCGATGATGTGGACAGTCTGGAGGTTCTGCTGGCCCACTCCATGCCGGAGGGGATCGCAAACCTGATGGTCCCGATTGCGGTCTATGTGGCTATGTTTTTTGTGGACTGGAAGCTGGCGCTGCTGTCCCTGGCCTCCATCCCCATCAGCCTGATCGCCATGATGACCATGTACTCGGTGGGCATGAAGAAAATGGGCCCCTACTATATGGCCGGCCAGAAGATGAACAACACCATCATTGAGTACATTAACGGCATGGAGGTCGTCAAGGTATTCAACAAGGACGCGGACTCCTATGAGCGGTTTCGCAAAGATGTTTCGGATTACCGAGATTATACCTTGGCATGGTACAAGGCGGCATGGCCTTGGATGGCAATTTACAGTAGCCTCCTGCCTTGCACTGTGATTTTGACCCTGCCGCTGGGGGCGTGGTTTGTCCTCTCCGGCTGGTCGGCTCTGCCGGATCTGATTTTGGTGCTGTGCCTCTCCCTGAGCATCGGGATGCCGCTCCTCAAATCCCTGGGTTTCCTGCCCACCATGCCCCAGCTCAACTACAAGATTTCGGCATTGGAACAGGTTTTGGACGCGCCAGAGCTTCAACAGACACCAGATAGTTTCCACGGAAAAGATGATACCATCGTTTATGACCATGTTTCCTTTGGATATACCAAGACGCAGCCCGGTCCGGATGGAAAGCCCATGGTGGTGGAGGATGAAGTGCTCCACGACATTAGCTTTACAGCCAAGGCCGGACAGAAAACGGCCCTGGTGGGAGAGTCCGGCTCGGGCAAGAGCACTCTGGCAAAGCTGTTGATCCACTACTATGACCCGCAGAAAGGCAGCATCTCCATCGGCGGACAGAAACTGTGTGACATGAGCCTGGAGGCGCTGAACAGCCGTATTTCCTATGTGGCGCAGGATCAATACCTGTTCAACACCTCTCTGCTGGAGAATATCCGCATTGGACGGTTGAACGCTACCGATGAGGAGGTCCTGGAGGCGGCGCGAAAAGCCCAGTGTATGGAGTTTCTGGAAAAGCTGCCCCAAGGTATCCACTCCATGGCGGGGGATGCGGGCAAGATGCTCTCCGGCGGTCAGCGCCAGCGTATTTCTCTGGCCCGTGCCATCCTGAAGGACGCCCCTATTGTGGTGCTTGATGAGGCCACCGCCTACGCTGACCCCGAGAACGAGGAGAAGATGGAGGCGGCGATTGCGGAACTGGTGAAGGACAAGACTCTGGTTGTTATCGCCCATAAGCTGCCTGCTATTATGAACGCCGACCAAATCTGCGTCGTAGACCACGGCAAACTGGTTGCGGCAGGAAAGCATCAGGACCTGATCCAGTCCTGCCCGGAATATCAAAAGCTGTGGAAGGCGGCCCAGGACAGCGCCGAATGGAACATACATACCGCAAAGGAGGGGAACTAAATGTTTGCACTGTTTTCAAGGATTTTGAAACTTGCTGGTCCATATAAAGGGCGTATTCAGGGCGCTTTTGCCTGCGCGTTTGTGGAGTCGATCCTGTCTAAAATGCCGATCTTCCTGGCCTTTGTGGTGTTGAGCGGCTTTGCCACCGGAACATTGACCGGACAGACCTGCCTCTATGTGGGTCTTGGTCTCACGGCGGCCGTGCTGGTGCAGATGCTGGTCCACTACCTCAGCGACAGCCTCCAGAGCGCGGCGGGCTACCTGATGTTTGCCGAGAAGCGCATGGAGCTGGGCGGACACCTGCGGAAACTGCCTATGGGTTACTTCACCTCCGGCAATATCGGCAAAATCAGTTCTGTCCTCAGCACCGATATGGTGTTTATTGAAGAAGTCGCAATGAGCACGCTGGGCAACATGATGAGCTATCTGCTGTCCTCCCTGGTCCTGCTGGGGTTCATGTTCTATCTGAATTGGCAGCTGGGCCTGATCGCGGCCCTTGTGACCATCCTGGCGTG
>ULTL01027158.1_pt1 | contig 11690 bp, 12 predicted proteins | sample 1957531 | NCBI WGS metagenome assembly ULTL01 (sample SAMEA4835732, study PRJEB28245) | human gut metagenome | biome: gut microbiome; material: fecal sample | place: Denmark | collected 2008 | reverse complement strand
GCCTTGCCGTAGCCCACCACCGCCATCTTCACCTGGGAGGGCGTGTACTCGTGCAGCGGGATGCCGCACTTCTCCGCCGTGTACAGCAGTACGCCCCGGGCGTGGGCCACGGCGATACCGGTGGTGAGGTTCGTGTTGAAGAACAGCTCTTCGATGGAGATGACGTCCGGCTTCAGCTTCCCGATCAAGTCCTCCATGTCCGTGCCGATCTGGTAAAGCCGTCTCGACAGGGGCAGCCCCGCCGGGGTGGTGATGGCGCCGTAGGTCACCATATGCACTTGTGCCCGCTCCGCCGTGATGAGGCCGAAGCCGATGGTGGCGTAGCCGGGGTCGATGCCCAGGATCCGCATGGCGCTTCCCCTCCAGTTTACATACTTTATCAGTATAGCAAATTTCGGGGAGAGAAGCAACAGAAAAAGATAGGAGTGAGAAGATAGGAGATAGGAGATGTCCGCAAAAGGCAGAAATATCTCCTATCTCCTATCTCAATGGCTCCTATCTCACTTGATGGGGATCGTGACCGGAACCTCCGCCTGGGTGGTGTGGGACCAATTGAGCTCCAGGAGCACCGTGTCCTGGTCATAGTCCCTCAGGGGTAGATAGGCCTCTCCGTGGCCGTCGTCCAGAACGCTCCAGCCAAAGTTGTCCATGTCATACTTCGTCCCGGCCTCGTCATAGTACCGGCTGGCGAACACCTGCTTGTGGATGTCCGCCGGTGCCGTCACATCAAAGGTCAGCACCCAGCCGTTCTCCCGGTGCTGCATCGCCTGCACCGTCACTCCCTCCGGCAGCCACTCCACCGTGCCGTTTTTCAGATCCGCCCGGACCCGCTCCCTGTTCTTGTCCAGCCAGGTGGCGCCGGTGATGTGGAGGGTCAAATGCGCACTGTCCGCAAAGTAGGGGCTCTCCAGCCGGAAGGACTTCATGGCCGGCGTGTCCGGGTCCCCGGTGGCGGAGACGCCGTTGGAGATGGAGTCGAATCGCTCCCCGTCCTCGTTTTCCAGGTAGAAGTCTAGGTCCTTCAGCCAGGCGGTGTTGTCCGGATCGCCCTCCACGTTCACCCGGACGTGGGTGGGATAAACCTCCACCTCCTTCACCATCAGGGTCTGGCCGTCCAGCTGGAAGGTACTGTTCACCGGGACGGTTTCTCCCCGGGCGGTGTAGGTGGGGTCAAAAGCCAGATCGAAGTTGAAGGTGGCCAGGATGTCTGGCACACGCTCCGGGCTTTCCTCCAGCATGGCGTCCTGCGGCGACTGTTCGGCATGGGGCGGCGTGGGATCTGGAAATTCTTCCTTTCCCGACTCTCCGGTGACGGCGAAGGCCATGGTGAAGCCCTCCGGCACGTCGTTGTCCTGGTAGTCCAGGGTGAAGTGCAGCAGCGTCCCCGGTTCCTGTCGGAAATCCGCACCCAGCACAGCACAGTGCTGCCTGGGGGTGAATTCCGGCATCTCGGCGGAGAGACTCTCGTACCCCTCACCTTTCAAGGTGAAGAAGATGTGCACCTGTTTCTGGTCCACGATCACGTACTCGATGGTGGCGGTGATGCCGTTCACCGTCTGGGACTGGCCCATGGGCTGGACGTAGTCGTTCTCCACGGCGGCGGAGAGCGACGGTGACCATGCCACCGCCTGGGCCAGGGCCCGGAGCAGCGGTACGTTCCCGCAGGCCCGGGCAAAGGGCGGGAACAGGTTCACCAGTAGCACAAAGGCGATGAAGCAGGCCGCCAAACTCCCTGCAGGGACACCGAAGAGCCGCAGGCGGCGGTCCCGCCTCCGGCGGCGCAGTGCCCGCTCCGCCGTGCCGTCCAGCGCCGGAGGCGTGGCCTCCAGCTCCTGGAGCAGGGCCTGATATTCCTCGTTTCGGTTCATGCGTCTCCCTCCTCTCCCAGTTCCAGGCGCAGCAGGGCCAGTGCTCGCCGCTGGCGGGTGGCCGCGGTGCCCTGGGGGATGTTCAGCGCCCGGGCGGTCTCCGCCTGGGTGTATCCGGCGAAGAACCGCAGGATCACCACTGCCCGTAATTCCTCCGGCAGGCGGCGGATGGCATCCTTCAACGGCAGGGCGTCGTAAGCGTCCGGCCCGGCGGTGTCCGGCAGGGTCTCCTCACCCGCCAGTCGCCTGCGGCGGCGGAGCTCCCGGTGGCACTCGTTCAGCACGATCCGGGTGAGCCAGGTCTCGAAGAACGCCGGCTGGCGCAGCTGTTTTAATGCCCGGAGGGCCTGGTAGACGCCCTCGTCCACGGCCTCCAGAGCGTCGGTCTCGCTGCCCAGGTACAGATACGCCGTCCGGTACAGCCGTGCCCGGAGGGCTTCCGCCCGGCGGGCGAATTCATCGTGATCCATGGCGGGCCTCCTTTCTGCTCTCTATTCCTTAGAGAATTTTGAGACGGGTTTTGTTTTCACAAAATGGGAAAATTTTTGGATGCGGGGGGGCGCATCCCCCCGTGGAAACGGCCCCCCTGCGGGAGCAGCCCCCGTGGCCGCTGTTCAGCGGCAGGAAAAGAAAACGGACCGCCTTTCGGCGGTCCAAACGCCCCCTTATGCCCGGGGATGGGCCTTCTGATACACATCCTTCAGCTGCCGCTTCACCACATGGGTGTAGATCTGGGTGGACGAGATGTCCGCATGGCCCAGCATCTCCTGAATGGAACGCAGGTCCGCCCCGTTCTCCAGCAGATGGACGGCGAAGGAGTGGCGCAGGGTGTGGGGCGTGATGTCCTTCTCGATCCCCGCCTTTTCCTGATAGTGCTTGATGATCTTCCAGAACCCCTGACGGCTCATGCGCTCGCCGTTCATATTCACGAACAGGGCCTGCTCGTCCCCGTCTGCGATCAGCTGGGGGCGGATGTCCCGCACATAGTCCTGCAGGGCCTTCACAGCGGTGTGGTACAGGGGGATGATCCGCTCCTTGCCCCGGCTGGCGCAGCGAAGAAAACCAGCAGACAAGTTCAAATCGTCCAGGTCCAGAGAGATCAGCTCACTGACCCGGATGCCGGTAGCATACAACAGCTCCAGCATGGCGTGGTCCCGATAGCCCTTGGCGTCCACGCACTGGGGCTGCTCCAGAAACAACTCCACCTCTTTGCTGGTGAGGATCTCCGGATACTTCCGCTCCGCCCGGTCTGCCGTGATCCCCTTTGCAGGATTTGCGGCAACAGCCCCGCTGAAGAGCAGATAGTTGTAAAGCGCTTTGACGGAAGCCAGGAATCGGGTCACCGACGCGGCAGATTTTCCCCGCCCGCGCATCCAGCTCATATAGTCCTGGATCATCTCACCGTCCGCCTGCCGCAGGCCGCAGCCCTGGTGTTCCGCCAGATACTCGGAAAACTGGGTCACATCCCGCAGGTAGGAGGCGATGGTGTTCTGGGAGGCATGCCGCTCCTCTGCCAGATAGATCCCGAACTCTGCAATGTCATCTCTTGCCAAGGGTGCTCCCCTCCCTCTCTCTTTCTCTCTAACCCAGGATCCGCTCCAGCAGCAGCCGCAGCAGCACCGGGGACAGCAGCAGATCTCCACACACACCCGCCAGCAGCGCCAGGCAACAGGCGCCGAATCGGGCCCAGCAGGCCCGGCCATAGACCACAGGGGCAGTCCGCCGTCCACTCCCAAAGGACACGGCCGCCAGCCCTGCCGCCGTCCCCCAGGAGGACGCCGCCAGCAGGAAATAGCAGGGCATGGTCACCAGACACCGCAGGCCGAACACCGCCATCGCCAGCAACACGCCGTCGGTCCCGAAGGCGGCTGTAAAGCAGCACACGGAAAAAGACAGAAAAAAACCATAGGCCGCCGTCACACCGGGCAGCAGCACCACCCCGATGGAGGCGAACCCCAGCAGAAACGCCATCAGCGGATACCGGAAGTAAATCACCAGTGCTGACAAGACCGTCCGGGCGGTGGGGGCCCCTCCGCCCCCTAACTGCATGTAATCCTCCAGATACCGCCGCAGCTCGTCCCCTGTGGCGTCCGGTACACGACCTGACAGGACCTGTCCCAAAAAGATGCCGGCCAGAAAGAACAGGGCCAGCAACAGCAGGCGGGGCAGCATGGGCAGCTGGACCGGCGTCCGCTTCGTCAATCTTCTCGTGTTCAATCCGCCTCACCTCACCGCATCCTATGCGGGGGCAGGCGGATTTATGTGACGGTTGACGTAAACTTTGTCTTGTACTAACTATAGTTGAATTTGCCGGTTTTCGCAAGGAATTTACAAGAAATTTCCGTTTTTTGTGAGTTATGACAAAAAATTATGTAAACTGTATTATGTAAACATTATAAAGCATCCCTCTCCTTGGCAGCTTTCGGAACAGAAAAAGAACAATATGTTGTAGACATAAAAACGGCGGCGCCCCAATATTTGCCGCCGCCGCTCCCCCTCCTGTTGAGGTGCCAAACCAGCGGCAATCTCCCAAATGCAAGAGGACAGATCTGTATTTTTGGTGAATTTCACAAGCGGACTTTTTCCTTTTTCCGGACTGGCCGGCCCCGCTTCCCTCCTTTCCGACGTCTGCGGCGGCCGCCCAGCACACCGGCCAGCAGACCGCCGCCTGCTCCGCACAGCAGCAGCAGACCGCCCCGGCCCAGCCATGAGATCTGTTTCCAGCAGAGCAGACTCACGACGATCAGCACTGCCAGAAAACCTGCGGCACACACCAGGGCACTGGGCAGACTGCCCCAGGGAGACCGGCGGGTACAGGTCAGCCCCCCCAGACAGGCAGACAGGCAGCATCCCGCCGCCAGGACTGGAAAAGCCCCTGCCTCCGGCAGCACCGCCTTTACCAGCAGCAGCGAGGCCAGCACCGTTACCAGCAGATATACCCCCAGAGACAGGGCCACCCCCTGCACAAACACCATCCAGAGCGCAGTGTCCTTCTTCCGCCCATTTCCCATAAAAAACCCCTCCCCTGTCAAGCTCTGTTGGAGCATATGACGGGGGAGGGTGTTTTTATGATGAGGTCAGTCCTTCTTTTCCTCTTCTGCGGGAGCAGCCGGCTCATCCGCAGGCTTTTCGGGGATCTCCTCGGTCTCCTTGACCTCGTCCTTCTTCTCCTCATCCTTCTTCTTGGAAGTCTGAGTGTCGCTGGACTGGACACCGGTGGTAGAGACAGCCCACTTGGTCAGCTCCATACGGACCCGGTCATCACTGGTCTCGATGACGATGGTATCAGGCTTCACCGTGACGATCTTACCCACGATACCGCCGATGGTGGTGATGGTATCGCCCTTCTTCAGACTGTCCCGCATGGCCTGAGCCTGCTTTTTGCGCTTGTTCTCCGGGCGGATCAGCATGAAATAGAAGACCGCAAAGAGAACGACCAGCATAATGATGGAGGAAGCACCTTCCATGTTCGCAAAACTCCTTTTCGTTTCAAAGTCAGAATGACAACATTATAGCAGATATGCCAGCTTTTGCAAGGGGGTCACGCGCGTTTTTCCAAATTTCCGCTGTAACGGGCCCGGAAATCGGCGAACGTCCCCTCGTCCAGGGCCTGGCGGATGCGGGCGGCCAGCTCGTTGTAGAACCACAGATTGTGCAGCACCGCCAGCCGCAGGGCCAGCACCTCGTCCGCCTTGAACAGGTGCCGGAGGTAGGCCCGGGAGAAGCGGCGGCACACCGGGCAGCCGCAGCTCTCACTGATGGGGCGGGGGTCTGTGGCGTACTTTTCATTGAGGATGTTCACCGTACCCTCCCAAGTGAAGAGTTTGCCGTGACGACCGTTGCGGGAGGGCATGACGCAGTCGAAGAAGTCCACGCCCCGGGCCACGGCCTCGATGATGTTGCTGGGGGTGCCCACGCCCATGAGATAGCGGGGCCTGTCCGCAGGCATGTGGGGCTCCACTGCCTCGATGATCTCGTACATGACCTCCGCCGGTTCCCCCACCGCGAGACCCCCGATGGCATAGCCGTCGCAGTCCAGCTTGGCGATTTCCTTCATGTGCCACACCCGCAGGTCCGGAAACGTGGCTCCCTGATTGATGCCGAAGAGCATCTGTCCCGGGTTCACCGTGTCCGGCAGGCTGTTGAGTCGGTCATGCTCCGCCTTGCACCGCTCCAGCCAGCGGGCGGTGCGCTCACAGCTGGCCTTGGCGTATTCATAGGTGGCGGGGTTCTCCACGCACTCATCAAAGGCCATGGCGATGTCGCTGCCCAGGTTGGACTGGATCCGCATGGACTCCTCCGGCCCCATGAAGATCTTTCTCCCGTCGATGTGGGAGGCGAAGGTGACGCCCTCCTCCCGGATCTTCCGCAGGGACGCCAGGGAGAACACCTGGAACCCACCGGAGTCTGTCAGGATGGGGCCGTCCCAGTCCATGAACTTGTGGAGGCCGCCCATCTGCCGGACGATCTGATCGCCGGGCCGCAGATGGAGATGGTAGGTGTTGCTGAGTTCGATCTGGCACCCCACCTCCTTCAAATCGTGGGCGGAAACGCCGCCCTTGATGGCCCCCTGAGTACCCACGTTCATGAACACCGGCGTCTGGACCACGCCGCCGTGAGCACAGGAGAATTCGCCGCGCCGGGCGCGGCCCTCGGTCTTGAGCACTCTGAACATCCAGTGATCTCCTTATATCGAAATATATCTATTCTATACTGAGGACGCCTGTTCCATTAAACTGGGCGTCCGGGTCCCGCCGGAGGTGCCGCGAGGTGCAGGCCGCCGAGCGGCGGCCCGGATTATCCCAGGCGGCAGAGCGCCGTTCCTGCGCACGGTTCCGGTGTGCCGAACTCAAAAAGCGCCCATCCTCGCAGGGGACGTCTCAAAGCATCTCCTTGATCTCCTCACAGAAGCTGGCTGCGGACTCTGTGTCCCGCATCACCAAAAAAGCCGTGTCATCCCCTGCCAGGGACCCCAGCATGAAGGTGATATCCATGTCATCCAGAGCGGCGCACGCGGCGCTGGCCAGACCCGGCATGGTCTTGACCACCACGATGTTCTGGGCGCTGTCGATGCTGGTAATGCTCTGGCGGAAGATGGTCCGCAGCTTCTCTGCAAAGTTCAGCTTCGTCCGATTGCCGGACACCGCGTATTTGTACATTCCGCGGCCCACCGGCTCCTTGATGAGGTGCATCTGCTTGATGTCCCGGGAGATGGTGGCTTGGGTGCTGGTGATGCCCCGTTCCTGGAGCCGGGAGAGCAGCTGCTCCTGGGTCTCGATATTCTCCTGGCTGATGATCTCCAGGATCATGCTCTGCCGGTCATTTTTCATCATCAAATCCTCCTGGAAGCATTTTTTGTGCGAAGATCTCACAGAAACTCCGCTCGGACAGGCGCACCAGCTTCACCACATGCTTGGACCGGCGGACCTGTACCCTGTCATCGGCCTTCAGTGCAAAGGCCCGGCTCTCGTCCACGAACAGATACACCGGCTTGCGGCCGTTGCGCTCCAGTTCGATGGTCAGCGTGTGCTCCGGAGACAGCACATAGGACGAAAACCGCATATTGTGGGTGCAGATGGGACAGACCACCATGGTCTGGGCCACCGGCTCCACCACCGGCCCTCCGGCGGAGAGCGAGTAAGCCGTGGACCCGGTGGGGGTGGCTACGATGACGCCATCCCCTGCGATGTCCGCCAGATGCCGCCCGTCGGAGGAGATCTTCAAGTGGATCACGTGGGAGATGGGGCCCTCCCGGATCACCGCGTCGTTGAGGCCCAGGTTCGTGTAGATCTGTCGGCCCTCCCGCTGGACGGAGACGTCCAGCATCATCCGCTGCTCCGTCTGGAAGTCCCAGTCCTTCAGCTTCCGCAGGGCCTCCAGCTCTCCGGCCTCCAGTTCCGCGATGAAGCCCAGCCCCCCCATGTTGATGCCCAGCACCGGGATCTTGTTCAGGGCCACCAGCTTGGCCAGGTGCAGGATGGTGCCGTCCCCGCCGAAGGTGATCAGCAGGTCGGCGGTCTTCAGCTCCGCCGTCAGGGGCCGGGTCTTGTAGTCGCCGTAGGCGCCGTCCTTCTGGTCCTTGAAGGGGGGGCACACCACCGTCTGGAACCCCATCTCCCGCAGGATGGCATCCGCCCGGCGGGTGGCCTCCATGCCCCGGTCCCGGTTGGGATTGGGGCAGAGGATGATCTTTTTCATGTGGTGCCTCCCTCTCCGTGCTCTTTCAGGGTCTGGTGGGACTCTTCCACCAGGGCCTTGAGGTCAAATGTGCGCTCCTGCCAGGGGCCCTTCTCCAGATACCCCAGGTACTCGATGTTCCCCTCCGGGCCGCGGATGGGAGAGTACGTCAATCCAAGGACTGTAAAGCCGGATTCCTTCGCATAGTCCAGGAAGTGCTCCAGCACCTCCAGGTGGACGTCTGGGTCCCGGACCACGCCCTTCTTCCCCACCTTCTCCCGGCCGGCCTCGAACTGGGGCTTTACCAGGCAGGCGGCGTGGCCGCCGTCCTTCAGAAGGCCGTTCAGGGGCGGCAGGATCAGCTTCAGGGAGATGAAGCTCACGTCCACAGAGGCGAAGTCCAGCTCATCTGGTACCTGCTCATGGGTCAGATACCGGGCGTTGGTCCGCTCCAGGCACACCACCCGGGGATCGCTGCGGAGCTTCCAGGCCAGCTGGCCGTAGCCCACATCCACGGCGTAAACCTTTTCCGCACCGTTCTGCAGCATGCAGTCGGTAAAGCCGCCGGTGGAAGCCCCGATATCGGCGCAGACCGCGCCGTGAAGGTCGATGGGGAAGGTCGCCATGGCCTTTTCCAGCTTTAGCCCGCCACGGCTCACATAGGCCAGGGTGCCGCCCCGGATCTCGATCTGGGCGTCCTCCGCCACGGCGGTGCCTGGCTTGTCCACCCGCTGGCCGTTCACAAAGACCTCGCCGCTCATGATGACCGCCTGGGCCCTCTGGCGGCTCTCCTGAAGGCCCCGCTCCGTCAGCAGGACGTCCAGCCGTTTCTTTCCGCTCATGTACTCGCCTCCCAAACTGCCCGGGCAATGCCCTCGGCGTCGATCCCGGCCTTATGCTGCAACTGGGGCACTGTCCCCTCCGGCAGGAAGGCCTTGCCCAGATTGATCAATATCAGCTTCTCCGGTGCTGCTCCGTGCTGGGCCAGGATGGCCGCCACCCGCTGGCCCACGCAGCCGGCGCCGAAGGCGTCCTCCGCCACCGCCAGCATCCGCTTGCCGGACAGCCAGGGCGCCAGCGTCTCATACTCCAGGGGGGAGATCTGATTCAGCTTCAGCACCTCCGCCTGGATGCCCCGCTCCGCCAGCAGGTCTGCCGCCTCCAGCGCCTGGTTCACCAGCACGCCGTAGGTCAGGATGGCGGCGTCCGCCCCCTCCCGGAGACGGACCACCGGCTGACCGGACCGGTCCTCCCGATAGGCGCCCTCGCCGCCCCGGGGATACCGGACCGCCACAGGGCCGGCGATCTCAAACAGCGCCTGCCGCACCATCTTCCGCAGTTCGGCAAAGCTGGCGGGGCACAGCACGGTGAATCCGGGGATCTCCGACAGGAACAGGGCGTCGAAGCAGCCGTGGTGGGTCTCGCCGTCGGCGCCCACCAGGCCTGCCCGGTCCACCCCCAGCACCACGTGGAGCTGCTGGAGAGCCACGTCGTGGATCAGCTGGTCATAGCCCCGCTGCAGGAAGGAGGAGTACACGGCAAACACCGGGATCATCCCCTGCTTGGCAAGGCCCGCCGCCATGGCCACTCCGTGCCCCTCGGCGATGGCCACGTCGAAGAACCGGTCCGGAAACTCTTTGGCAAAGGGAGCCAGACCCGTGCCGTCCGCCATGGCGGCAGTGATGGCGCAGACCCGCCCGTCCTCGGCGGCGCAGGCGGCCAATGTCCTGCCGAACACGGCGGAGAAGTCGTCTCCGCCGTTCTTTTTCAAGAGACCCGTCTCGGGATCGAAGGGGCCTACACCGTGGAACTTGTCGGGGTTCTGCTCCGCAAAGGAGTAGCCCTTTCCCTTCACCGTCTTCACATGGACCACAACCGGGCACCGGAGCTCCCGGGCCCACTCCAGCACGTGGACCAGGCGGTCCAGATCGTGGCCGTCGATGGGGCCCAGGTAGGTGAAGCCCATGTCCTCAAACAGGGTGCTTCCGGGCCACAGTGCTTTTTTCAGTGAGGTCTTGACCTTGTGGTTGAAGCGGTACAGCCGATTCTCCATGGGGTGGGCGCCGAAGAGGCTCCGGTACCACTTCTTGAAATGGTAGTATGCGGGCTTGGAGCGGATCTGGCTCAGGTGGCTGTCCACTGCCCCCACGTTGGGATTGATGGACATGCCGTTGTCGTTGAGGATGACGATCAGCGGCTCTCCGCTGGCGCCGGCGTTGTTCAGCCCCTCATAGGCCAGCCCGCCGGTGAGGGCACCATCCCCGATCAGGGCCAGGACGCTGTAGTCCTCATGCTGTAAAGTTCTAGCCCTTGCCATTCCGAGGGCCACAGACACAGAGTTGGAAGCGTGTCCGGCGATGAAGGCGTCGTGCTCGCTCTCCCGGGGCTTGGGGAAGCCGGAGAGGCCCCCGAACTGCCGCAGGGTGGAAAACAGTTCCTGCCGCCCGGTGAGAGCCTTGTGGACGTAACACTGGTGGCCCACATCGAACACCAGCCGGTCCCTGGACGTATCAAACACCCGGTGGATGGCCACTGTCAGCTCCACTGCCCCCAGGTTGGAGGCCAGGTGCCCGCCGGTCTGGGACACATGCTCCACCAGGAATTGCCGCAGCTCCCGGCACAGGGGCTCCAGCTGGTCCCGGTCCAGGGCTTTCACGTCCGCCGGGGCATGGATATTCTCTAAGATCAAGTCTGCCAGCCTCCTCTCAGCGGTGGAACAGGTGCAGAAACCGTCCCACCCAGTAGACCACGCTGGTGCTTTTGTTCAGGGCCACCGTCTTGCCCATAGCCTTGCCGCCGATGGTGAGTCCGGACACCAGCGCCGTCACCGCCACGCTCAGCAGCACGCTCTCCGGCAGGCTGAAGGCCGCCTGGAGCCGCACCACGATCACGGCAGTGGTGGTGCCGCTGACGATGCCGCAGATGTCCCCCACCACATCGTTGCAGACGCTGGACACCCGCCCGGCGTTCCGCAGCAGCATCAGCGCCTCCTTGGCGCCCGGCTCCTTGTGGGCGGCCATGGAGTGAAAGGGCCTGGGGTCCGCTGCTGTGACTGCCACGCCGATGATGTCGAACAGGATGCCCAGGCCGATAAACACCGCCAGCACCAGCCCGGCCGCCGCCGCGCCCGCTCCGCCAAGGCTCACCTCAGACGCCAGACTCAGCGCCGCCGACAGACAGATGGCAAGAAAAAAGACCTGTACGGCCCAACGGTAGGGGCCCGGTCGTTCCTTCGCCCGTCTGCGCTTTTGATTTGGGATATCGCTCAAAAAAGTCCCTCCACTTGGGAATGAATGCAATCGGCTAAGCCGGCGGCGGCGGAAAAGGTAAATCTTACGGCTTAGGTACGGGTAGGATTTCCCCGCAGCACACCTCTCGTTGCCGATGGAGGCGGTTCCCCCTTCGGTGCTGCGGCACAGTGTCGCCAACTGTGCCACCCGATCGCCACTGAGTCCGCACTGCAATCCCTTTTCAGCCCGGTATGACAGCCTAGGTGTTTTCCACCCCAGTCGATCCGTCTCGTTAGCCTCTTTTGCAAACCGGGTTTCAGGAGGCGATCGGACGGCGGCTCTGGCCAGAGCGGCCGGTCCGTTGTTCCCCCATTCACCCGCCTCACGCAAGGCAGGCTACGTCTGCACACAGCGT
>ULTL01070954.1_pt1 | contig 11697 bp, 9 predicted proteins | sample 1957531 | NCBI WGS metagenome assembly ULTL01 (sample SAMEA4835732, study PRJEB28245) | human gut metagenome | biome: gut microbiome; material: fecal sample | place: Denmark | collected 2008 | reverse complement strand
TACACCACATTAGAGGTTTACACAAAGTTTGGGATGGACTCTCTCCCCGGCTCTTTTATGCCTTTCTTTGCCCGTGTAGCTTGTATTTTTCGCCGTGTATGGCCTTGGGAGTATCCCTATATACCCAACACATTCAAGGGCTTGTACGGCCTGTTATTCCGCTTGTTTTTGGGTGTATCTTCGATTTCTATATATGGTATCGAATATATGTTCTATACTATATTTTTGTATTCACACTACCATCACACACCGGAGGGGGATAGTCGGAGGGGCTACCACCCCCAGTGACCCCCACAAGTAGCCGCCAACTTCCAAAGGCTTTCACCTGGAAAAATTTTCAAAAGTGTAAAAGCGTTTTCTCTTAGCTTTCACCACTAAGAATTTTATTTCGTATCCCCGGCTCCTCTTCTTCGGCCAAATCGACGCCTTTTGCAAAATCAGCGTCCCGTCGGATGGTCCGTCCATTCACCCCGTATTGCTTGCCGATGCGTCCGGCGGTGCCGTCTTTGATTTCTCGCCTACTCAAATCAACATGGACATCTTGTCCATGTTGTTTTTTTGCTCTAGAGTTTCCGATAGGGGCTCCCTCCGCCATCTTCTCCGCCTCATACTGTTTCCCGCGTAAGTAGGACTTCTGTTCCTCTGTCAGATTCCGGCGGCCAAGCTGATTTTTGCAAATCCAGACAATAGCGGCCCATAAAAGAAGGACGGAGCCCTGGAGCCCCGCCCTTTCGCTTTAGATATACTGAAGTGTCTTCCCATACATTCGATTTCGCCGGTTCTGTTGGGCTGTCCCGTCGCCGTCCACATAGACCTCCACGTTATTATCTTGGATGGCCCGGACGATCTGCTGGACACCGGCCATAATGGCATTGACCACAGCGTCGGTGTCCTGTGCCTCCCGGAAGGTGTCGTACATCAGATTTTGCGGTGTGACGATCTCGGGGTTGCGCTTCGCGCCGGGGTACTCGCCCACTAGGGCCGCCGTTGGTTCCGTCAATACACCGCCGCTTGCCAGAGCTGCCAGAGCGGGGAGCGCCGCCACGGCAGAGCCGCCGGATAGGATCACAGCGCCCACAGTGAGCCCGGCGATAGCAACGCCAGCCGCCAGCGGAGCCGCCCAGTTTTTGTTCGCATTCCACCAGCCGGAGATTGCCTCACCCATTGCGGACATAGCGTCCTTGAAATTTTCCCATGCAGCCGAAAGTCCGCTGACGATGTTTTTTACAAGCCCCTCCGCTGCCTTCCCGGCATTTTCAATAATGTTTGAGGCCCAACTGGCAAAGCTGGTGCTGGTACCGTTGATCCATGAGACGAGGGATTCCCCGGAAGCAGTCAGGCCAGCCGCTACGGCCTCGGGAATGTACGACAACGCCGCCCGGACATTGGTAGCCACGTTCATGCCCCAAGCTCGGATATTCCCGGCAGTGTTAGCGACAAACTGGGAGAAATTCGAAGCTGCCACCCCTAGAGCCGGGGCGGTGACAGTCTTTAGGTACGTCACCACTGTGTTATAGTTCTCCTTGACGGTCTCGCCCCAATCCGCCAGGCGGGCGGCGGTGCTGTCAGCAAAGGACCATATCCCGCCCTTTAAGCTCTCCAGCGCCTGGGGGACCAGGATGGTAACGTGATCCATCGCGTCGGAAAAGCTGGTCTTTGTCGAGGTCACCCACCCGCCTATGGCCTCCTGAGCGTCCGCAAGACCCACCTTGACATTCTGCCACGCAGTCGCAAAGGCCGCTTCCAAAGCCGCGAGACCGGACAAAGCGGGCTCGGGGACCACCTGGGGAGCCAGGACCGGGTCCTCTGCCCACACGGGGACGGGGATGGGTGCCAAAGCCCAAGCGGGGAGCGTCAGCGGCGCAAAGGCGGGAGCCGGGACGGGGCTGGGTGACCACGCCGGGGACTCCAGCTTTTGGCCCGCCACAGCGGGTACGGTGACCGTCTCGAACGACGGAGCGGGGACCGGATTCGGTGACCACTCAGGGCTGGCGATGATGTCCGGGAAGTCGATAGGGTCAACGGCGACTTCTTCAAAGCGCAGATCCCCCAGGCCGCCCGATATACCACCACCTGTCGAGCTGTCATCCAAAATATTCAGCTCATCAATGCCCAGCAGTGCCTTGCGAAGCTCCTTTGCCGCGCCGGTCACGCCGTCCATGCTGTCGGCTGTGCCGTCCAGGCTTTCGGCGTAGTCCGTCTGGACCTTCTGGGCCTGGATGACGCTGTCTTGCCCGGTGAAAAAGGCGATCACCCGTGCCAATAAGTTGAGGATACCCGCCAGCCCGTCAAGAATGGTCGTGATGACCGGGGCCAAAGCCTGGACGATGGGATATATCACGCTGGCAAGTGCGTCACTGACATATCTACACGCCGCCTATAGCCGTTGGCGGCGGCCTGGACCACCGCCGGGGTCATCGCCATAAAATCGACGTATGACACACCGGCAGAGGCCGCAGCAGACCACCACTGCTCAACTAATTTTAGGCATGGTATAAATTCTCCTTTTCAAAGATTTTTAGTTATTTCAAGTTGAAATGTTCAATAAATCGCTGGGGGTAGGGAGGCGGGAATTGCAGTACCCGCCCTTGCCGCCATAACCAGTTAGCCCAGGCCACACACTCCCACGCTGGAATTGTCCAGCGGCTCCCGTTCCATTCACCGGCCAGCGCCCCATTGTGGAGGTGTGCATACACCGTTTGTAAACTAACGCCGGTAGCGCAAGAAACCTCTTTTACAGTCAATCAAGCGCCGCCCCCTCAATCGTCATCCACAATGACGCTACCAGCAATTCGGGCCTCAAGTGCTGTTTGGTCGAGCGAATCGCCGAGCGGGGTTTCTGTCTTTGCCACAATCTCCACGCTTTCCCGCAAGCCATAAAGGGCTTTTTGCAGGAAAATTGCCGTGATGTTGTTGCAATCGTTCCTTAAACTCGCCTCTGCCAGAATATCGGAAAACGAATCCCTGCATAGTTCCAACCACTCCGCCGTTCTGGGGGGACTTTGCCGCCACATCACATCATAAAGTGCTTGTCGGCTCAATCCCATGCTCCGGGCCAATCCTGCCACAGAGGGGAATGTAGATGTTGCCTCGCACGCCTTCAGATAGAGGATGGTCCTCTCCTTCACTAGGTCTGTGTCGGCCAGTGACACAGGCCTGCTCTCTGCTGCCGTTGCCAGTTCAGCCGCTGTCTTGCCTACAAGTGCGGATAGTCGCTCATCGACAAATTCCGCGCTCTCAGCCTTGTACAGTTTCGATTGCTTCTTTTGCTCCGTCCCGGCCTCCACCATCTCGGGGAAGGTTTGGGCGGGGACATTGTTGCCGTGGTTCTTCATGGAGGAATATCACCTTCTTACTCAAAATATTGCACATGCCTTTACACGAAAAAGACATTTCACACGTACACCTTGCGTCACTGCGTCACTTCTGGAGTGACGGTCCTTGACTTATCAAGGCAAATTTAAGGATGCAGTGTGGTTGTCGTCGTCTAATAAAAATATAAAAAAGACGACGAATTTTACACCACCATTCCTTTATAGCGTCACTTCTGGAGTGACGCAGTGACACCCTTTTACAATAGGTTGATGATTCTAACACCGCGTTTGCAGTTAGATCGAACTCCCATTTGAACGCCTATTCCGTAGTCGGTATACAGGTCGTCGCGGCGGGGCTCGAGCTGGTCCCGTACCTTATCACCTGCTCCCTCAATTTGATGGTTGTACGCAAACCGGAAAAGGTCGTCATAGGAATAAAACTCCCCAGCTTTTCCCTTGTCGGGTGAGTGGCTGATGATCCAGTCACAAATCGGATTGCCCCGCAGGTCCGGCTTGCTCTCGATGAGCTCTTGCCACTCGCCAAATCTTTCGTCGAAGACGAGCTTTTTTTCGCCCCCTTTTGCGTCACGGGGCGTGTACTCCAGTGTGGCCTTGCCGTCAAACCGCTTTCCATCGGCAATAAGGTTGATGACACAATCTGCACTGCCAGAAATTCCCATTGTGCCGGATAAACGTTCGAAGGAATCAGACGCAAAGCCAGCGCCTTTTTTGTCGTGGTGGATAAAGACCACGGCAATGTTTTCCTCCAGCGCCATCCTCTGAATCGGTTCCAGCAGGGCTACATCAGCGTCATAGGCATTTACCCCGAAGCTCTTAAAGCACCCACGTGCGCGAGAATATGTATCAATGATGATAAGCCGAATTGAGGGGCGTTCCTGATGGAGCTGCCGCAGCTTGTCCACAAGGCCATCGGCAAGGCGTTCTTCGACATTGTTGGTAATGAAAACATTACGTGGAATCGGCGTTGACATCCTATCTGTCCTGAAGGACACACGGGACTTGCTGCCCTCTAGGTCAAGATATGCAACATCGCACCTTATCGTATCATGCCCTAGAAATGGGCTTCCAGTTGCCACAGATATCGCCATCTGTAGTGCGAGAAAGGTTTTCCGAATTTTCGGCGCGCCAGAGATAAACGTCATGCCGCAGGGGATCATCCCGTCGACAATAAATTCTGGCGGGCGGCGCTCCGCTTCCGTCAGGTCCGGAACGCTATAAAATCCGAACTCATCGAAAATTCCCTTCTCTGGTGCAGGTGCCCACTCTGGCGTTCGCTTTGCCAATTCCGTCAGTCTCTTTGCGGCCTCTTGTCTGCCTAGAACGGCTATCATGTCCGCAATATCGCCATGTTCCGGGATCTCCGGCCAGATCTGGGAGAGGTCCAGTACCCTCACACTCTTTGCCACCGTATATGTGTTGGTGGCGACGGTGGTGCCGTACTTCCGGCCAGGGGCGTCATTGTCCAATACGATGATGACAGCCTTGTCAACAAAAGCTGGTGTATAAAAATCTGCCCAGGTGCTTTGTGCGCCATTAGGGAGAGTAACGGCATGGACACCAAGGTCGCCCAAGCGAGCGGCACATTTTTCGCCCTCGGCAACGTAAATAATATCGGAAGATTCAACGCCGTTGTCATAAAGGCAAGGGGTCAATTTTTTGCCTCCACTCTTCCATACCCCTGTATCCCTATGCCACCACTTGACATCCTTTTTGCCGGTATCAGTGGCTCGCCTGATAACTTTTTTGAGGTCTGGTCCTTCGCAGCTCTTGTAAAAGAACTCTGCTTCGAATCGTAGGTTGTCTTTTCTTGCGGCGGGAGTACTGTGGACCCCAAACGAATCCCTCAACCGTTCTGCTGCTTCACTGATAGGAATGTTCCTGTACCGAGCTACCAGGTCCACAGCGTCGCCGTGTTCACCGCATCCGAAACAGTGCCACCCGTTCTCATACAATTGCAGGCTGGGTGTGCTGTCGCCAGTATGGAGAAAGCAGCGGATTTTACCTTGCTGATTCGGCTCCAATCCTTCACGGCGGGCTACCTCGCGGCAATCCAGTTTTTTCAGTTCTTTAAAATCCGCCACGATGCCACCCCCTTGATTTCCGTTCGTGTCGGTGGTAAAATACACACATAAAGAGGACATAGGCTCCCCAGCCGTCCCCTAATTGCCCGTTCCGCTGTGCCACCAGCGGGGCGGGTGTTTTTCTTTGTTCGCTCACTGTTCACTGGTTCACCTCCTTCTGCGCTTTCACCCATTCCCGCAGGTCATCCACGGGGATACGGACACAGCCGCCAATCCTTATCACAGGAAACCCAGGTTGCCGCATCCATTTATAAAAAGTTGGTCTGGAAACGTCATACAATTTCGCTCCCTCTGACGGTTTCACTGCAAGCCGCTCCATTATCTCGCCTCCTGCTCACTTTTCGCCTGTTCGAACATCTTCTGGGCTTTGCGCTCCCAATAGCGCCGGTTATTTTCCCGGACCTTATCGGGATTCTTTCTTCGCCATTCACGCTGATAGGAACGTCTCGCTTCAATAGCCATTTCTTCAATGTTTTTGCACATAAAGTCACCCCCCTTCTTATTCACAATTTTATCATCTTTTTGTTTATGTATCAATCATCTTATCGTTGACAAAGAGAAAGGGAAATGGTACACTGTATGTAGCGAATTTAACATTTTGAAGATGAGGAGGGGTTATGTGTCAATTCTATCAGAAAGATTGGCGACAATTCGCAAAGAGCGCAATTTTACGCAAGCAACTGTAGTTAATTTATTGAACAATAAAATATCAGTAGCTCAATTATCAAATTATGAAACAGGAAAGCGTGAACCAGATTTTTTAACACTAAGCTATCTCTCAAAACTTTATCACGTAAGTTCAGATTATCTACTTGGTTTATCAGATGAAGAGGTGCCGCAAGTGCGCGAAATTGCAGATGCAACGGGGCTATCAAATTATGTAATCAGCATTCTTTGTAACATAGACACATTTTCTGTATTTCTAAATGCAATCTTTAATAGCGACGAAATCAAAGATATATACCATGAGTGTTATTTAATTCAAAACATGATTGAGCGTATTAACAACGAGAAAAAGTTCTCATCAAATGACAGGGTGCTTTATCAACCGGATAACACAGAAAGTGTTCGCATTCATTCAGAGGATTTCTTTGCGTTTCATTCCTATAAATTAGGGTCGCACATTGCAAAAGCAATTGAAAAATGGTCAATCAAGGAGTATGGAGGAGATATTAACTTGGATTCCTCAACAGAAATATCTCTGTAATAATCATAAAAAACCGCCCCCGGTGCGGTCACACCGAGGACGGCTATAGGGGCAGTAAACTTTGAGGGCCTACTGCTCCTCCATTTTATCACACATAGAGGAGGAATTGCAATGCCAAGAAAGAGCAACACCAGGGCGGCCCAGGGCTCCGGCACGATCCGCCAGCGGCCTGACGGGCGGTGGGAGGCCCGCTTCACCATTGGCCGGGACCCCGGCACAGGGCGACAAATACAGCGGTCTGTCTACGGGGCCACCCAGCAGGAAGTCAGAAAGAAGCTGGCCGAAGCAGTAGCCGCCCTGGATGCAGGAAACTATTTTGAGCCATCAAAGATGACGCTGGGGCGGTGGGTAGAGATATGGCTCCAGGAGTATATGGGGGATAAGAAGTATCTGACGGTGAAGCACTACAAAGCCCAGTGCAGGGCCCACATCGTGCCCAGCTTGGGGGCGGTAAAGCTGTCCGAACTGACGACCCCGCAAATACAATCGTTCTATAACGGTCTCCAGCGCGGCGGCATGGCCGCTAAGAGTGTCCGCAATGTCCACGGTATCCTGACGAAATGCCTGTCTACGGCGGTGCAGGTGGGGTATCTGCGGGATAACCCCGCCTCCCGTGTCACACTGCCAAAGGTGGAGAAAAAAGAAATCCGTCCCCTCTCAGACGAACAGGTGAAGGCGTTCCTCACTGTTTCCGCTGGGGACGAATACGAAATTATTTTGAAGACGATCCTTTTTACTGGGCTCCGGGAGGCGGAGGCAACGGGCCTGACATGGGATTGCATCGACTTCAAGGCCGGGACCATCAAAGTGTGTAAGCAGCTCCAGAAGCGTCCGCAGCAGGACGGAGGCTTCACCTTTGCCCCGTTGAAGAACAACAAGACCAGGATCATAAAGCCAGCGCCCTTCGTCCTGTCACTGCTGGAGCGGCGGAGGCGGGAGCAGGTAGAGCAGCGGTTTCGTGCCGGGGAGCTGTGGACAGGGTGGAGCAATGCGGAGGAACGGAAAACGGCCTTAGTGTTCACAACAGCCACCGGCGGGAACCTGAGCCCACAGACCGTTTACAACCACTACAAAAAATTAGCGAGAAAGATCGGCGCGCCGGACAGCCGGGTGCATGATCTTCGCCACACGTTCGCAGTGCTCTCCCTCCAGAATGGGGACGATGTGAAGACCGTACAGGGGAACCTGGGCCACTCCACCGCCGCCTTTACGCTGGATGTGTATGGGCATGTATCGGAGCGCATGAAGGAGGACAGCGCCGCCAGAATGGAGGCGTACATAGCAGGGCTTGGAAACCTGTAAAGGGTCAATTAAAGGGTAAACCGCCCATTTTAGAGCAAGAAAAAACCCTGGAACCATTGCAGTCCCAGGGTTTCTCTTTGGCAGCGGGAGAAGGATTCGAACCCTCACATACGGAGTCAGAGTCCGCTGTGCTACCCTTACACAATCCCGCTATGTTCGCAACGAACAGATATTATTATAGCGGCATTTTCTAATTTGTCAATAGGAAAATGAAAATATTTCTAAAAACAAATTTTTTCCCATCGGCGGTGAAATCCGCAGGCCCGGCATTGACATTTGCGCCAGACACGCTATAATTTAATATACCATATTAGATTAGGCGGTATCGGAAATGTCTTATAAAATTATCGGCGACAGCTGCACAGATCTCCCTGACGGAGTGTTGACGGATGAGCACTTCAAAAAGATCCCCCTCATCATCCATGTAGGCGAGGATACCATCGTGGACGACGAGACCTTCTGCCAAAGAACACTGCTGGAAAAAATGAAGGCCTGTCCCCAGGCCCCCAAGACGGCCTGCCCCTCCCCCGCCGACTACCTGGCCTGCTTCGGCCCGGAGGAGGATCACTATGTGGTGACCTTGTCGGGGAAGCTGTCCGGCTCCTACAACGCCGCCATGCAGGCCAGGGCCATCTACCGGGAGGAGGGCGGCCGGGGCAGCGTCCACGTGTTTGACTCCCGCTCCGCTTCCGCCGGACAGGCGCAGATCGCCCTGCTGATCCGGGAGCTGGCCAGCAGGAAGCTCCCCTTCGCCCAGGTGGTGGAGCAGGTGGAGGCGTATATCTCCCGGATGCAGACCACCTTCGTGTTGGAGAATCTGGATAATCTGGCCAAAAACGGCCGTCTCACCCGGGTACAGTCTTTGGTCACCGGCGCCCTGCGGGTGAAGCTTCTGATGGGCGGCACCCGTGAGGGGGAGATCGAAAAGCTGGGCCAGGGCCTCTCCATCCGGCAGACGCTGGCCCGGATGGTATCCCGGATGGCGGAGAACAAGGACCACGTTGGCCGGCGGCTCATCATCGCCCACTGCAACTGTCCGGAGCGGGCGGAGCATGTGCGCCAACTGGCCCGGGAGCGGTGCCAGTTCGGGGAGATCCTGCTGGCGGCCACGGGGGGGATCGCCACCGTGTACGCCAACGACGGCGGCGTCATTGCCGCCTATTGATCCTCCGTGGTACACAGGGCGGCTGCGGCCGCCCCACCCTCTATTTGCATTCCCTTCCGGTCTGTGCTACAATGGGTGCACCATGGCGTGATTTTCGGAAAGGCGCCCCCTGTCCTCGACGGCGGGGGCGGGATGACAAGACATTCATATGAGAGAGAACGCAGACGCGCCCCGGAACATCCAGGTCCGGGGCGCGCGGGTACATAACCTGAAAAACATTGATGTGGACGTGCCGCTCAACCAGATCGTGGGGGTGGCCGGGGTATCCGGCTCGGGGAAATCCTCCCTGGCTCTGGGGGTGCTGTACGCCGAGGGATCCCGGCGGTACCTGGAGGCCCTGTCCACCTATACCAGAAGACGGATGACCCAGGCGGCCCGGGCGGATGTGGATGATGTGTGCTACGTCCCCGCCGCCCTGGCCCTCCACCAGCGGCCAGGAGTGCCCGGCATCCGCAGCACCTTCGGCACCGGCACGGAGCTGCTCAACTCCCTGCGTCTGATGTACTCCCGGCTGGCCAGCCACCGCTGCCCCAACGGGCACTATGTGCCGCCCACCCTGGCGGTGGCGGCGGGGCAGCCGTTGAAGTGCCCGGAGTGCGGGGCGGAGTTTTACGCCCCCGGCGCGGAGGAGCTTGCCTTTAACAGCCAGGGGGCCTGCCGTACCTGCGGCGGCACCGGCGTGGTCCGCACCGTGGACCGCTCCACCCTGGTGCCCGACGAGTCCCTGACCATCGATGAGGGGGCTGTGGCTCCGTGGAAGAGCCTGATGTGGTCGCTGATGACCGACGTGTGCCGGGCAATGGGAGTGCGCACTGATGTGCCCTTCCGGGATCTGACAGAGGCGGAAAAACACATCGTCTACGACGGCCCGGCGGTAAAAAAGCATATCTTCTACCACCCCAAAAACTCCAACGACGCGGCGGAGCTGGACTTCACCTATTTCTCCGCCGTCCACACGGTGGAGAACGCCCTGTCCAAGGTCAAGGACGAGAAGGGCATGAAGCGGGTGGAGAAATTTTTGAAGGAGGATCTCTGCCCAGACTGCGGCGGCACCCGCCTGTCGGAGGCCGCCCGGGCTCCCAGGCTGCGGGGCATTGGCCTGGACGAGGCCTGCCGGATGACCCTGACGGAGCTGGTGAGCTGGGTGGCTGATGTGCCCGCCTCCCTGCCCGAGGAGATGCGGCCCATGGCAGAGAGCATCTGCCAGTCCTTCCAGGCGGTGGCCCGGCGGCTCATGGAGCTGGGGCTGGGCTACCTCACCCTGGACCGCTCGGCGGCCACCCTGTCCACCGGGGAGCGGCAGCGGATGCAGCTGGCCCGGGCGGTGCGCAACCGGACCACCGGGGTGCTGTACGTGCTGGACGAGCCCTCCATCGGCCTCCACCCGGCCAACATCGCGGGCCTGACGGCGGTGATGGACGACCTGGTGGCCGACGGCAACTCCGTGCTTCTGGTGGACCACGACACACAGATCTTATCCCACGCCCACTGGCTCATCGAGATGGGACCCAAGGCGGGGGCGGAGGGCGGCCGGGTACTGGCCCAGGGGACGGTTGCCGACGTGGCGGCGGACCCCGCCTCCCAGATCGGGCCCTTCCTGTCTGGAAAGGCCGAGGTCCGGATACGGCAGAGATGCCGCGAGGAAGAGCTGTTCCAGTATGGGCGCGTCCACCTGTCCACCGGGGCCATCCACACGGTGAAGCCCCTGGAGGTGGACATCCCCAAGGGGCGGCTCACCGTGGTCACCGGGGTGTCCGGGTCCGGGAAGACGACCCTGATCCTGGAGAGCCTGATCCCCGGTCTGGAGGCCCACATCGCCGGGCGCAGACTACCGGACCACGTCCTGGCGGTGGAGGCGGAGGGCATCGGGCGGGTGAAGCTCATCGACGCCACCCCCATCGGCCTCAATGTCCGCTCCACCGTGGCCACCTACGCCAACGTCCACGACGAGCTGCGGAAGATCTATGCCCGCAGCCCCGAGGCCAAGGTCCTGGGGTACAAGGCCGGGGACTTCTCCTACAACACCGGCTCCCTGCGCTGTCCCACCTGCGACGGCACCGGCTCCATCAGCCTGGACGTGCAGTTCCTGCCCGACGTGGACATCCCCTGCCCGGACTGCCGGGGGTCCCGGTACAGCAGGGACGCGGGCCGGGTGCGGGTCAAGACCCGGTCCGGTGCGGCCTTTACCCTGCCGGAGCTGATGGCCATGGACATCCACACCGCCCTGGGGGCCTGCGAGGATTGGAAGATTGTCCGCCAGCGGCTCCAGGTGCTGAACGACCTGGGACTGGGCTACCTGACCCTGGGGGAAGCCACCCCCAGCCTGTCCGGCGGGGAGGCCCAGCGGCTGAAGCTGGCCAGCGAGATGGGCCGGGGCCAGGAGGACACGGTGTTTGTGTTCGACGAGCCCACCATTGGCCTGCACCCCCTGGACGTGCGCACCCTGTTGGGGGTGTTCCAGACCCTCATGGACAGCGGCGCCACGGTGGTGGTCATCGAGCACGACCTGGACGTGATCCGCAGCGCCGACTACCTCATCGACATGGGGCCGGGCGGGGGCGACGAGGGTGGCCGGGTCGTGGCCTGCGGTACCCCGGAGGAGGTCGC
>ULTL01001190.1_pt1 | contig 11759 bp, 8 predicted proteins | sample 1957531 | NCBI WGS metagenome assembly ULTL01 (sample SAMEA4835732, study PRJEB28245) | human gut metagenome | biome: gut microbiome; material: fecal sample | place: Denmark | collected 2008 | reverse complement strand
TGTTCAGACGTCTCTCCACTGTTTTTGGTATACGTACGGTACAGATGGAAGCGCACGGCGGGATAGGCGATGGGGACATCCTCCTCGCCTGTGGGCAGCTCCAAAATCTTCTTCACCGACAGGCTGCCCGTGGGACTGTTGTACACGTTCTCCGCCTGGAAGGTGTTGGAGGGCTGGCGCATCTCGAAAAGGGGGATGTCCGTGTCTGTGCTCTCGTCATCCACCAGGGAGGCGCCGCCGGTGTCTGTAATGCCGGTCTCCCGCAGGGTGTACTCGTACAGGCGGCCCTCCGGCGTGTATTTGGGGAGACGCTGCTGGTCCGGAGTTTCCGGCCGGACCTCTCCGTCGCTGTTGCCGATGATGTTCTCTCCCTCATACAAAATCTGGAAGGTGTAGTTGTTCAGCCCGGACCAGTCTCTGATGGTCAGCGTGGCGATGGGCTCCGCGTCAAAGTCATACGCGCCGCCCCGCTCCCGCTGGTACAGGGCAAAGGTCACGGCGGGCAGGTCCTCCGCCGGATAGCCGGCGGGCAGGTTGGTCCAGAGCTTCCGTCCCTCGATGGTCAGGGGCTTGTCCAGGCGGTTGACAAAGGTGCCGCCGGCGTTCAGGGCGTATTTGGCATAATCTTCTGTCTGCCGCCCTGTCAAAGCCGTGGTATGCGCTGTGTATGCGTCTTCGCTCTCTGTATCAGCCTCGTTCCGGGTGCCCAGACGGGTCCCCTCCCACCAGTATTCGGCGATGGCGTAGTCAAACTCGGAGGCGTTCACATTGGTGCGCTCCACCGCGGAGTAGACGATCTCAAAGCCGTACGGGTCGTATTTGGGCAGGTCTTCCAGCAGGGCCTGCCAGACATACTGCTGGGCCGTGTCTCCAGACGCTTCGGCCGGTGTCTCAGATACCTCGCCCTCGGAGCCGCCGGCATCTCCGCCAGCATCAGGCTCCTCTGTCTCCGGCGGGAGCAGGCCCTCGTCCGTCCAGCGGTAGCTGGGGTAGATCAGCTGGGTCTCTGTCTCCGTCTCACTGGTATGCACGGTCTGGTAGATGTCCAGGTAGATGTCCGGGCGGCTGCCGGCCTCATACATGTAGACGTCGTGCCACTCCTTGTACCAGACGGCATCCGTCACGCCGGTGCGGGTGTTGGTGAGGGTGATCTCCTGGGTGTCGTTCTCTAGTGCGCCGTCGTTTGCGTCATAGGAGGTCTCCTCCACCGACCGGGCATAGGTGCTCCACAGGGCGGAGACGGCCGGGGAGATCGTCTGAAGTTCAGACAGTGCGATTTCTTCCCCGTTATGCAGCCAGACCTCCTCCACCGTGTAGCGGACCACGGTGCCGTTGGTGTCGTACTTGGGAAGGTTGTGGAAATAGATCTCATGATACTCCTCGTCCGCAGTGAGGATCGGCTGGACGGAGGAAACCGGCCGGTCCTCGTTATCCTTGATCGGAACGTCCTCGCCGCCAAGATTTACATAATCTTCCCCGATGGTATATGTCCCATCGCTGGCGGAGATCACCAGCTTCACCGCCAGGGTGAGGCCGGTGCCCGCCATAGCTGCCTGAAGGGCGTCCACGCCCTCTCCGTTGCCGTCCCGCCAGTCCTTGACGACGGTCAGGTCCACGTTGCCCAGACGGCGGTTGGTGACGGTCCACACGATCTCGTTTGCAACGTTCTCGCTGTCATAGGTGGCTTCGTAGGTGTGGTTTTCGCCAGTCACTTTGTCGCGGAAGCTTCCGTCCGCATCTTGGCTTAGCTCCACTTTTCCGACTGTCCCAATCCCGGCCTCCCGGATATAGACATCTGCTGCTTTGATGTCCTCCGGGAGCGCGACCCATTCGTACCAGACGGGGTCTTCCCCATCTTGAGTCTCTCCCAGTGTAACGGTGAGGTTTTCGCTGCCGTTTCGGATCGGCTCTCCAGAGTTCCGATCATATACCGTCACCTCCACCGGCTCCCGATGGGCGGTGTCGCTGTCGTCCACCCAGTTCTTCTGGACCAGGATCCGTTCGCCGGCGCCCAGGCCGTTGGTGACAATGGTGGTGTAGTCGCCGGTCTCGCTGTCGATGGTGGTCTCGTAGGTGGGGTTTCCGCCCTCTTCCAGGATCAGGTACTCATACCGGCGGCCCTCTTCGTCGTATTCCGGGAGGCTGTTTAGGAGGGCTTCCCAGTTTTTACCGGAGATGGTGATCTCATTGTCGATCTCGTTGTTGTACGCATCACCGGGTTCAATGGAACCCTCTACAAACGCGCCTTCCGCATCCATCTCAAACGTGAGGACTTTGCAGTCTTCCGTCAGCGACTGCTCGCCGATGGTGCGGTAGAGGGCGAAGGTCACAGGCCTTTCCTCAACGCCCTCCAGCCACACCTTCTCCACCGTGTAGTCGATCCGGTTGCTGACGGCATTGGTGATGACCGTGCCGTTGTCGTTCTGCTGATAGGTCACCTGATACCGGGCTTCCCCACGACTGCCGCCGCTGGTCAGCGTGAAGGAGTCGCCCTCCAGGATATTCTCACTCTCTCCCTCATAGACCGCCGACTCCACCCAGCGGTATTCCAGCTCCCGGCCCTGGTTGTCGTATTTGGGCACGCTTTCGCTGACGGAGAGCCCGCCCAGGTTCTCCGCCGAAAAGCTCCCATTCTCTCCACCGCCGCCCAGGGTCTTGGTGATGTCGGTATTCTCCCAGGCGTCATCATCCGTGCTGCCCTTCGGCCGGGACTGGAGCGTCAGCTCCACCTGCACGTCCGTCAGCTCCGACTGGAAGGCCGCCGCCTTCCAGATCTTGGTGGCATCCACCGTCACCGTGCCGGAGAGCTTGTTGGAGAGGGTTCCTTCGTTGTAGAGATATGTATCGTTGTCCCCTCTTTTCCCATCGGCTTCTTCGCCGGTCAGCTGTTGCAGCCTGCCGTTGCTGCCCAGCACCCAGATGGTATCCGACACATCGCCGTTTGCATCCACAGCGCCCAGCACCTGGGTGTAGCGGCCGGCGTCGTCGCCGGTGAGATACTCCCGGACCACATAGATATACTCGTAGCCCTCCGCGTCGTACTTGGGCAGGTCCCCGAAGGCGATCTCCTGGGTGTTCTGTTTGTCGAGCGGTATCGTCATGACAATGCCGCTGTTGTCCCGGACGGGAGCGGCAGTGGTATAGCTCTGCCCGGCCCGGTAGCGCCAGAGCTGCAGCTCACCGTCCGGCCGGTGACTGGAGTCCGCCTGGTCCTCCCAGACCTTGGTGGCGGAGTAGTCCTTGGTGCCCGTGAGGGTCAGGTACAGGATGCCGCCGTCGTAGACCTTGTCCACCTCAGAGCCCACGTTGGGCGCCCCGGAGTTGTCATAGGAGATCTGGAACCAGTCCCCCGCATCCAGCACATTGTCTGGGATCCTGTCATCCGCGTCCAGCCGGCCGTCGCCGTTCGAAGCCTCCTCCACGGAATATTCGATGCGGCTGCCGTCCAGGTTGTACTTCCACAGGCCGGAAATGGTGATGGTGCCGCTGGGATCGCCCGAGTCCGCTCCCACATCCGAATTGACATCCAGCACTTCACGAATGGTATCCAACAGATATGTAGCCGTGGTCGCATCATATCCCGTATCCACTGAGAACAAGAAGGTCCGATAAAGGGCATCTGTGATGCCCTCCGCCGCGGTCCGGTCCCCCTGGCGGAGCTGGACGTCAAAGCTGAACTCGTCTGTCAGCACATAGTACCAGCCAAGCTGGTCTTTCGCGGAGGGGTAGTCCTCCACGTTGTCCTCGTTGACATCAACGGGAATATAGCTGCCGAAGTAATCCGTTTCCTCTTCTCCGCCGCTCCCTGCGGGGCCCAGCGCCCACTCCACGGCAAGCGGCTCGCTTTCGGTCCCGAAATCATCCTCACGGATGATTGTCTTCGGCAGTGTATGATCCGGAACGGAGACCGTGTACGTGTTGTTCCCGTTATCCACAACGGTCATCTGCGGAACGCTGGACAGGCCGACGTCGGAACAGGTATCCTCTTCCAGGGCTCTCCAATCCTCGCCCTCGATCCGAAAATACAGCAGGGGCTGGTAGTCCTCCGCCGCGGGGCGCCTGCTTTCCTCGTCGTTGTTGTCCACCCAATAGAGCGTCTTCTCTTCAAAGTCTCCGGCATCATGCCAGCTTTCCACGCTCACTACCGTATCCGCATAGATCACCGGCACCAGGGTCAGGCACAGCACCAGTGCCAGCAGGCCGCTGAGCAGGCGCCTGCCGCTTTTTTTCGGCATGCCTCGCTTCCGGGGCACTTTTCCCTTCTGCAGTCGTTTGCCTTCGTACAGCATGAATCCTCACCTCTCCCAAAAACGTTTCACCGCGGAGGCGCACCAGCCACCGCGTCTGCTTCCGCGTTCTCCGGCGGCATCCGCCGTCAGCCGCCGTTCTCCCATCCCACCGTGCGCTGCTCCGCATCCAGCAGCTGTTCATGGGCCTGTTCCGCCAGCGACAGCACATCTGCCCGGATCTGCTCCTGCGTGGCCTGATACAGCCTGCGCAGGCAGCGGGGGTTGCTCTTCTCCGCGTCCACCCGGGCATCCCGGCACAGGGTCCGGATCTCTCCGCTCACCTGGGTCCGCCGCATGGGCCGCCCGCTGCGGGTGAGAAAGACCGGGCCGGCGGTGATCCCCGTCCGGTGAAGATAGGACTCCAGCTCCCGCTGCAGGCAGGCCGGGATGGGGACCTCCTGCCGTCTGCCGCCCTCAGCGACAGAGACCCGGCCCTCCGCCACCGCCTCTGCCGTCATCTGATCCAGTTCCCCGACCCGCAGCCCCGTCAGGGCGAATGTCTTCACCAGCAGATAGGTGCGCTCCCGTCCCTGGGTCCGCGCCGTGGTCAGCAGGCGCAGATACTCCGCCCTGGTCAGCTCCGGCTGGATCTCCTCTCCGGTGTCCAGCTGGCCGATCAGCTGCAGGTCCCGCCGGCCCAGAAAGGCCAGCAGGCCGTTGGCCGCTGAGATGTGGGTGTTGACCGTGCCGGGGGAGTAGCCCGCCTTCAGCAGGGAGAGCCGCCAGTCCTCCAGCGTCCGCACCGTGACCAGCCTGTCCCGGGGCAGAAAGCGGAAAAATGCCTCCAGCTTGGGCCGGTAGACCTGGATCGTCTCCCGCTGCCTGCCACGGACAGCCAGACTGTCCAGATACCGGCAGATCTCTTCCCAAGAAACAGTCACCCCGGTCTCCTGCCCCGGAGGGGCATCCGGAAGGACCACTCCCGCAGCTCTTTCCACAGCGCATCCACTCCTTCCCGCAGCTGCAGAGCCATATTTTACAACGGAATGACTATTCTGTTGTATTTTTAAAAAGCGTACGGCAGGCGGGACTGGCCGGGGCAGAAAAAATCTGCATGAAAATTTTTCGGCCTATTTTCTGAAAAACTGGTTCGACAAGAAATCCATTGATTTTCTTTTATCTTTGTTTTATACTGAACATATTCTAACGTATGTATGGTAATATTTTTTGTCGTTTTACAACAGAATAGTCATTATGTTGTTTTCAGAGGATCAGCCGCATGCGCTGCAGCATCTGCTCGTGGACCTGCGTGCTGACGGCCACATAGATGCGGGTGGTCTCAATGGACGAGTGGCCCAGAATGTCCGCCAGGTGGGCCAGATCCTTTTCCTGCTCGTAAAAGCTCCTGGCAAACAGATGGCGCAGATTGTGCGGAAAGACCTTCTCTGGGGCCACGCCGGCCTCCCGGCAGAGGGTCTTCATTTCACGCCAGATGTTGCTGCGGTCCAGAGGCATGCCGGTCCTGGTACGGAACAGCGGGCCGCTTCGGATGCCCCGTGCCTGCGCGTACTGCCTGAGCCGCTGTGCCAGCTCCCGCGGCAGCAGGACGCCCCGGCTCTTTCCCTTCAGCCGGATCTCCGTCCGGCCGGACGCCAGGGTCTCCGCCGTGATGAAGCGCAGCTCGCTCACCCGGATGCCCGTGGTGCAGATGGTCAGCATCACATGGTAGAGCCGCTGGTCCTTCCGCCCTCTGGCGGCGGCGATCAGACGGCGGTATTCCGCTTCCGACAGCTCCCGGCGCTCCTCCCGAAAGGCCTGCCGCTGGACTCTCAGCTGCTTTACGTGGCAGTGCTCCGCCCCAAGGAACAGCAGATATGCATTCACGGCAGAGAGCTTGTTGTTGACGGTCCGTGCGCCGCACTGCTGCTGCAGGTGCTCCCGATAGGCCAGGAGCTCCTTTTTGGTGAGGGGCTCTCCCGCCAGAAACTCCCGCAGGTGCTCCGCCTCTCCCACGTACTTTTGGACTGTGGCGGGCGCCTTTTCATTTTCCAGCAGGAACTCCCGGAACGCGCGGATGGACTGCTGGGTGATGCCGATCTCTTCCATCTTGACTCCTCCAATTCCGCCCGTGCAGAGACGGGCATTTTCTGTAAGCATACCCAAAACTGCGCCGGATATGTTCCGCACATGGAGAAGTTTTCCAAAAGCGCCGAACCCGGTACAAAAGGGCAGCCCGCGGAGATCTCTCCGCGGGCTGCCGCATAGATATGATCGCTTTTATCGTCCTCCCCGGACACTGTAGGTCTCGCTTCCCCGCTCCCGCAGCTTTTCATTCAGCCACGCCCGCAGGGACGCCATGCCCTCCTCCGTCCAGGGAAAGGTCTCCGTCTCGATCTGCCGGGCCTTCTCAAAGCAGATGTTTTCATAGACCCAAGCCTGGATCGAGCCGTCGTTCACCTTCCCGGTCCGCTGGAACCGGTAGCGGAAGGTGCCGATGGAGCCGGGAAAGATCTCCGCCTTCTTCAGAAAATTCAGTGTCAGAAACGCAAACGGGTCTTCCATTTGGATGTCTCTCTCCTCCATCATGCCGCCTCCGTCTCCCGGCGGCAGACTTTGATCCCCGCAATGGTCAGCGCGAACACGAACCAGAAGATGCACATCACCCGGGGATAGTTCCACAGGTAGTCCGCCAGACCGCAGACCATGGCGCCGCACAGGGCCGCCGCGCCGGCGCAGGTGATGGTGCGGGCAGCGGAGGGCGCGCAGTGCCGGACCGTATGGGCCGCCTTCTTGATGTTCCACAGCATGGACCCCACAAAGCCCACAAAGCCCAGAAGCCCCGCCTCGATCCACACCTGCAAGAAGAAGTTGTGAGCGTGGACAAAGGGCGCCTCCGCATGATAGAGGTTGAAGTCACGGATGTAGTCCTGCACGGCGGCGGTGCCCAGGCCCGCGCCGGAGACCGGCGAGGTCCGGATGACCTCCAGTGCCGCCTGATACAGGGGGATGCGGCTGGCGGTGGACGTATCCGCCGGGCTGAAGATGGTGAGGATGCGGTTCCAGATGGTGTCCGGCAGGAAGGGGATCGCCACCACGCACAGCACCGCAAAGGCAGGGAGCAGCTTGGGCTTCCACAAAAACACCAGCACCACCATGGCGCAGGCCCCGCCCACCCAGCTGGCGCGGGAGTAGGTCATGCCCAGGGCGATCAGTCCCACGGCAAAGGTGCCACAGGCCGCCAGGCGGGAGATGGGCCGCTTGGAGCAGAGGATCAGCGCCAGCACCAGGGGCAGCAGGAGGATCAGCACCTCCGCGAAGGTGTTGGGGTTGTCAAAATAGGACTGCACCCGGCCGGGCATGCCGGCGTTCACCTCCAGGTCCACGTAGGACTCGTTGACCTCCACGCCCTGGATCCGCTGGTAGACGCCGTAGAGAGAGGACACCAGCACGCAGAACCCGCCGCCGGCGGCCAGCCGCTTCAGGTCCTCTGTGCCCCGGACGGCGCTGACCGTCACCAGCACGCAGAGGGCCGCGGCGATATGGTAGAGCAGGAAACGGAAGGAGGCAGACGGCTCATAGGAGAACAGCACCGCCAGGAACATGGAGCCGAACAGCACCACCGGGTAAAACCCGATGTGCTTCACATCCAGCCGGAACGCCTTCCGGGACATGGCCCCGGCGCAGAACAGCACCAGCAGGGCGGCAAAGCCCAGCATGCTGTAAGCGTTGTTCCAGTGAGAGAACGGAATGATCCACAGCAGCATGATGAGCCAGGACTGGGCAATGGCGGTCTCGTGGCCCATCCCAAAGGCCAGCCGGGAGAAGAAGCTGTCGTCAAACGTGGCCTTCAGGGCCAGATACAGCTTGTGGAGCAGCCAGGCGGGCAGGTTGACCAGGGCCGTCAGCAGCCGGCAGAGGAAGCTCCCCTCCCAGGCCCGGGCCACCACGCCCTCCCGGCACAGGACCCGGAGGACACGGCTCTCGTCGATCTGGCGGTTGCACCAGGCCCCCATGCGTACCAGGCAGCGGTGGACGCCGCTGTCATTGTAGACGGTGCACAGCGCTGCCCAGAGATGATACAGATAGCTTTCGCGGAGAGTGGTCATGAAGCGGAACCTCGTTTCTTCAGATGCGGTTTTTGATCCGATACAGCTGGGAGAGCAGCCAGAAGTGGCCGCCCCGCACCAGCCTGGCCGCCAGCTGCTTATTGCGGCTCATGCCCACAGGCGTCAGCGTCCGGATGGCGTGGACCATATCCGGCCGCTGGCACAACGCCCGGATGGTCTCCTGCCGCTGCCGGAGGGTCTTGGGATTGCCGGGGGCGTACTCATTGCCGATGGCGATCAGCAGCCCGGCCCAGTTGGAGTTCTCCCGCCACTGAGGACGGCCCGGCGTCAGGTCGTACCGGGCGGCCAGGTCCTCCTTCCGCTCCATGAAGCGGCCGAAGACCTGCTGGAAGTCCTTCATGTATTTGTGGGTGGCGGAGGCCGGGTTCTGGAGATAGCGGTACAGGGGCTCCTCCGTCACCGCCAGACGGCGGGCATTGCAGAAATACTCCATCAGAAACAGCTCGTCCTCCAGATAGGCGCCCTCATACCGGAGGTGGAGCTTGTCAAAGATCTCGGCGGAGAACAGATACCGCCAGATAAAGCCGTTGAACACCGGCTGGGCCAGCCGGTCCCCCAGCAGGGGGCAGACGATCTTCTCCCGGATGGCGTCCGCATCGTAGACACCGGCGGGCAGCACCGGCTCCGGCGTCTCGCTGCCGTCGGCCCACAGGTTCAGGTGGGCGCAGGCGGCGGTGTCCGCCCCGGCCCGCTCCCGCAGGTCCCACAGGGTCTCCAGACACCGGGGCTCGTACCGGTCATCCGAATCCAGAAAGGCGATACAGGTCCCCCGGGCGTGGTCCAGTCCCACGTTCCGGGTCTCGCTGACGCCGCTGTTTTTTTCCTTGTGGAACACCCGGATCCGGTCGTCTGTCTGGGCAAGTTCGTCGCAGATGACCGGAGAACCGTCGGTGCAGCCGTCGTCCACCAGCAGCAGCTCCCAGTCGGAGAAGGTCTGCTGCCGCACGCTCTCCACACAATCCCGCAGGAACTTCTCTGCCTGATAGACAGGCACGATGACGGAAATCTTTGGCATAGACGGCCTCCCTGCGCCCTGCGGCGCTCCCACGCAGACTGCGGCACCGGGATCCCGGCGCCTCCCCAGATCCTGGGGCTCTCATACGGAGCTATTGTACCTGATTTCCCCGGGAAGGTCAACGGCTTTTCCCGGAAAAGCCGGGCATACTAGAGGCGAGGTGATCCAAACATGAACGACATTGAACTGCTCCAGTACGTCCACGAGACGGCAGAGATGGGCATCCAAGGCCTTTCCAGCCTGGACGGTCAGGTCCGGGACGAGGGCCTGCGCCGGGTCCTGGGCCAGCAGAGCGCCGAATACCGCCGGATCGCAGACCAGGCGGAACAGCTGCTCCGGTCCCTGGGAGAGGAGCCCCGGGACCCGGGCCTGCTGGCCAAGGTCTCCGCAGAGGTCCTGTCCACCGTCAAGACCCTGGCAGACCCCTCCCCCTCCAACATCGCCGAAATGGTCATCCAGGGCAACACCATGGGCGCCGCCAAAAGCACCCGTCATCTGGGGGACTACAGCGGCTGCAGCCGGGAGATCCGGAATCTGGCGGAGCGGCTGCTGCACACCGAGGAAGCCAACGCCGCACAGATGAAGTCCTTCCTCTGAGGCCGGAACGGCGGAGGGTCCTTCCAAGGAAAGGCCCTCCGCCGTCTCTTTATATACGTTAGATACGTTCTCCGCCCGCCGCCTCAGGAGTGGGTGTAAAGATCCTCGCCGCACAGGAACCGCTCCTGCGCCTCCTGCAGAGGGACCTGATCCCGGTTCAGCGCCTGTACCAGCTGCTCCACCTCTGCCCGGTCCCGGCTGTACAGCAGCACCACCAGCTGGCACGCCGGGTCCCACGACTCGCCCCGGATGCCGAACCGCCGGGGATACAGGCTCTCCAGCAGCTGATACCGCACCGGCGGCCGATCCTGGGCTTTCCGCTTCCGCCACACAGACATTGCCAGTGCCCGGACCAGGTCCTTGGGGGCAGGCTTCTCCCGGGGCATCCGCCGGAAGAGCTGCCGCAGCGCCTCCCGGTCCCCATAGGCCCAGATATCCTCCGCCGCCCGGGAGAGGGACTTGGCCAGGGTGTCCTTCTCCTTTCCGCTCTCCGCCCGGGCCTCCGCATACAGCGCCTCCATGGAAAAGGTACCGGGCAGATGGGGGATGGCAGTCTCCACCAGGCAGCAGAGGTCGCAGTAACAGTCCCGGCTCAGTCTGCCGCCGATCTGCTCCACTGCCAACAGAATCTCTTCATCCATCCGGAACCATCTCCCCCAGCGTCCTTGATCCGCCGCTTTTAATATACCAGAATTTTCGCAGATTTGAAATATTTTCGACATCAATGGACAAAATCGGACCATTTCTGACCGGCCGGCCTTGACAGCCGCGGCAGGATGTGCTTCCCTATAAGCATGATCAGTCTGGAGGGATCCCATGGAATTTCGGCGCATTGAAGCAGAAAAGCGGAACTTTCTCCCCCTGTTGCTGCTGGGGGACGAGCAGGAGGACATGATCGACCGGTATTTGGACCGGGGCGTCCTGACGGCGCTGTACGACGGCGGCCTCCGGGCGGTGTGCGTGGTGACGGAGGAGGCCCCTGGCGTGTTCGAGATCAAGAATCTGGCGGTGGAGCCGGCCTTTCACCGCCGGGGCTACGGCCGCGCCATGGTGGAGCGGGCGGTGCGGGACTGCCGGGCCGCCGGCGGACGGCGGCTGCTGGTGGGCACCGGGGACAGTCCCCTGACCCTGCCCTTCTACCAAGCCTGCGGGTTCCGGGAGAGCCACCGGGTCCCCGGCTTCTTCCTTCGATATTACGACCATCCCATCTACGAAGGCGGTCGCCTTCTGTCGGACATGATCTATTTGTCCATGGAGCTATGAGCGCAAAAAGGCGGCGCCGCTGAGATCAGCGGTGCCGCCTGCTTCGCGCGGGCCGGTGCCCCGGGTCCTTACGCCTCTGCCGCGGCGGTCTTCAGGGCCTCCACCCGGTCCGTTTTCTCCCAGGCCACGCCCAGGTCCTCCCGGCCCATGTGGCCGTAAGCCGCCAGCCGGCGGTAAATGGGCTTGCGCAGGTCCAGGTCCCGGATGATGGCCGTGGGCCGCAGATCGAAGACCTTGCGGACGGCGGTCTCCAGCTTGTCATCGCCCACGGTGCCGGTGCCGAAGGTGTCCACCAGCACGCTCACCGGCTGGGCCACGCCGATGGCGTAGGCCAGCTGCACCTGGCAGCGCCGGGCCAGGCCGGCGGCCACGATGTTCTTGGCCACCCAGCGGGCGGCATAGGCCGCGGAGCGGTCCACCTTGGTGGGGTCCTTGCCGGAGAAGCAGCCGCCGCCGTGAGGGGCACTGCCGCCATAGGTGTCCACGATGATCTTCCGGCCGGTGAGGCCGGAGTCCCCCTGGGGGCCG
>ULTL01073016.1_pt1 | contig 11889 bp, 12 predicted proteins | sample 1957531 | NCBI WGS metagenome assembly ULTL01 (sample SAMEA4835732, study PRJEB28245) | human gut metagenome | biome: gut microbiome; material: fecal sample | place: Denmark | collected 2008 | reverse complement strand
GAGAAGGGCGAGGGCATCGAGAAGAAGCAGGAGAACTTCGCCGCGGAGATTGCCTCCATGGTGAAGGGCAACGGCTGATTTTTGAACCGACAGGAGCGGGTGCGAAAGCACCCGCTCCGTTTGCTTCTTCTCGATGCAGCCGTGCCAGGGGCACGGCCGCCGCGTCAGCGGCGTTCAAGCATTTTCCGAAGGAAAATCTTGGGGAGGCCGGGCTCTGCCTGGCCGACCGAAATAAAATCGGGATTCCCGCAGGGCCGGTGCCCTGCGGAGCGGAAGAAGCAGGAGAACTTCGCCGCGGAGATCGCCTCCATGGTGAAGGGCAACGGCTGATTTTTGAACTGACAGGAGCGGGTGCGAAAGCATCCGCTCCGTTTGTTTCTGCTCCGCTCCGGACAAAAGGGGAATTGACAAATTATGGAACTGCGGTAAAATGGGAGCCAGAAGGGCCTGGCCCTGAAAAGAGGAGGGAGCACTGTGAAAAAGATCATTTCCTGTTTTGCGGCAACGGCATTGATTTTCTCTCTGAGCATCCCCGCACTGGCGGCAGGTGGGTTTGAAAAAGTCAACACCTACACGCCCGGACAGTTCACAGACGTGCCGGCGGACCTCTGGTGCGCCGACAATGTACAGACCGCTTATGAATACGGCATCATGGGCGGCAAGAGCGATACGTATTTTGACACGGCCAGCAGTGTCACTGTGGCCCAGACCATCGTTATGGCCTGCCGGCTCCACAGCGGCTACACCGGGGACGGCACGGAGTTTTCTTCCGGTTCCCCCTGGTACCAGCCCTATCTGGACTATGCTGCAGATAACGGCATCCTCTGGAAATACGACGCCTACGACGTGCCCATCTCCCGGGCGGGCTTTGCCATGATCCTCAGCAGCGCCCTGCCGGATGAGGCGCTGCCGGTGATCAGCAACATCGAGGAGGGCGCCATCCCCGATGTGCCCGTGGATGCCAGCTACGCGGAGGCGGTCTATCGGCTGTACGACGCAGGTGTGCTCACCGGAAACGACAGCTACGGGACATTCGCCCCCTTCAGCTACATCACCCGGGGTGCCGCTGCGGCCCTGATCGGCCGGATGGCGGATGCGTCTCTGCGCAAAGCCGTGACTCTGGAGAAGGCACCCTTCCAGCCGGTGGCCATCAGCCAGCTCCAGAATCGGTCCAGCCTGAAGAAGAGCTGTACGGATGCGGAGTTTCAGGCGGCCTACGACGCGGCCCGGCAGGTGGTGGAGCCCCTGGCGGATCTGAGCCGGGAGGAGCAGCTGTACGGCATCGCGGTGGCGCTGCGGTACATGGCGGACAGCGGACAGGTGACCTACTCCACCTCCGCGCCCCACTACAACGACCCCTACGGCTACTTTGTGACAGGCGTCTCCTCCTGTGCCGGCTGTACCCGGGCCACGGGCCTGTGCCTGAACATGCTGGGCATCCCCTATGAGCATGTGAATGAAAACCAGTGGAGCCACCAGTGGTGCCGGGTCCCTATGCCCGACGGCTCCTACTGGATCTGCGATGCCTACGGCCTCTACTGCGGGCCGGAGCCGGCGCCTTATCAGCACCCTGTGTTCTAACGTCTGTAAAAGGCGCCCCGCCGAGGCGGGGCGCCTTTTGTGCGGACAGGACCGCACTCTTCACGGCATTCCGGCACGGCAGAGGCGAATGCGCGGAAATCCGGTGATTTGCCTTGTATTGCAGGGGAAAAACTGGTATAATACTCCTATCTTTTGGGTTATGATCATTGGGAGAACTGTATGCTGCACTATTTACAGGGCCTGCTTGCCGCACTGGATCTGACATCGCTGATGGATGCGGTGCTGCGGGTGGCCGCGATTTTTCTCTGCCTGACGGTCCACGAGACCTGCCACGGCCTGGCGGCTCTGGCCCTGGGGGACCCCACCGCCAAGTCCATGCACCGGCTGAGTTTGAATCCCCTGCGGCACATCGACTGGCTGGGGCTGCTGATGATGTTCGTGGCCGGGTTCGGCTGGGCCAAGCCGGTGCCGGTGGATCTCCGATACTTCAAAAAGCCCAAGCAGGGCATGGCGCTGACCGCTCTGGCGGGACCTGTCTCCAACCTGCTGTTGGCGGTTGCGGCTATGCTGATCAGTAAGGTGATCTACCTTTACGCTCCTTATTCCGCGGCGATGGACGTGGTATTCGGCTTCCTCCTGTACACCCTGGCGCCCCTCTCCATTGGCCTGGGGCTGTTCAATTTGATCCCCATTCCGCCCCTGGACGGCTCCAAGGTCCTGGCGGCGTTTCTGCCGGACCGGCAGTACATTGCGCTGATGCGCTATGAGCGGTACGGCATCCTGGTGCTGCTGGTGCTGTCCTTTGCAGGCATCGGCAGCAGTCTGATCTCCCGGGGCATCCTGGGGGTGTACAGCGCTCTGCTGACATTGCTTTTTGGCTGAGGTGAACGGTTTGGAAAACCCCGTATTCAAACTGGAAAAAGTGGTCCGCAGCAAGGCGGAAGAGGAGATGCAGGACTTTGAGGGCCCCCTGGACCTGATCCTGTACCTGCTGGGCAAGAACAAGATGGAGATCCAGGACATCTCCATCTCCCTGATCTGCGACCAGTACATGGCCTGGCTGGCCCGGCGGCAGGAGCTGGACCTGGAGGTGGCCAGTGAGTTCGTCACCATGGCCTCCCAGCTGGTGTACATCAAGACCCGGATGCTGCTCTCCATCGAGGATGAGGAGGCCCAGAGCGAAATGGACGCCCTGATCGCCTCCCTGGAGGAGCGGAAGCGCAACGAGAACTACGCCAAGGTTAAGACCATGGCTGCCCGGCTGGCGCCCATGGGGGAGTTCGGCCGGAACATCCTCACCCGTCCGCCGGAGCCGGTGAAGCGGGGCAAGATCTTTGCGTACGACCAGGCCCCGGCGGACCTGATCCTGGCCATGGCGGAGATCCAGAGCCGGGCGGAGCGGTCCCTGCCGCCGCCCCGGTCCGCCTTCTCCGACATCGTCCAGCACGAGCCCTATCCCGTGGAGAGCAAGGCCCGGGAGATCCTGAGCCGGCTGAAGCATCAGGGCGTCACCCGGTTCCTTCTGCTGTTCCGGGGCAGCCGCAGCCGTAGCGAGGTGGTGGCTACCTTCCTGGCGGTGCTGGAGCTGTGCCGGGCCCGCATCCTGCATTTGGCGGGATCTGAGACGGACTGCACTGTCCGACAGGAGCGGGAGATGCCCGGCGATCTGAAATTGTGAGAGAGGATCATTTCAAGATGGAGATGAAAGAGATCGAGTCCGCGGTGGAGGGCATCCTGTTCGCCTCCGGGGAGCCGGTGCAGACGGATCGGATCTGCGTGGCCCTGGAGATGGACCGCCCCACGGTGGAGCAGGTGCTCCAGAAGCTGATGGACTATTACGCCTATGAGCGCCGGGGCATCCGGCTGCTGCATATGGAGGACACCTGGCAGCTGTGCTCGGCGCCGGACTACGCGGACGTCATCCGGCGGGCCTTTGAGATCCGCAAGCCCGCCAAGCTCAGCCAGCCGGCGCTGGAGGTGCTGACCATCATCGCCTACTACCAGCCCACCACCCGGGCCTATGTGGACCAGATCCGGGGCGTGGACAGCGCCTATACCATCAGCCTGCTGCTGGACCGGAAGCTCATCGAGGAGTGCGGCCGGCTGCAGGTGCCGGGCCGGCCCCACCTATACCGGACCACCAAGCAGTTCCTCCGGGCCTTCCACCTGACCAGCCTGGACGACCTGCCGGAGCTGCCGGACCTGGGCGGCGAGGGCCAGATGCGGATCAGCGAGGACGGGCAGATCGTGGACCCGGCGGACACGGCGGCTGTCACCGGCGCTGACACGCCGGAGACGGCGGACGACCCGGCAGAAGAGGAAAACACAGAGGCCTGAGACCTTTTCAGACGACACCGGGAGGTGACGGAGCTTGCCTGCACTGTGGATCACACTGACGGTCCTGCTGGCGCTGGCGATCGTGATCTGGCGGCTGCGGCTTGGGCTGTATGCGGCCTTCGGCAGCGGCCGGGCAACAGCGGACCTGACCATTGGACCCTTCCGCATCCGGCTGACACCGGACAAAGAGGCAAAAAAAACGGCGGGAGAACCGAAAAAAACGGGAAAGCCTAAGAAGGAGCCCAAGGATCTGGCGGAGGCGGCCAAAAAAGTCCCGAAGCCCACGCTGGCGGACATCCGGGACGCCGTGGAGACGCTGTGGCCCGCCTCGAAAAAGGCGCTGCGCCGCACCCGGCGGGGCATTCGGATCCAGCCGCTGCGGCTGGCGGTGACGCTGGGCGGGGCGGAGGACCCTGCCACAGCCGCGGAGCTGTACGGCGGCCTCCACGCCCTGATTTGGACCGGGATGCCGGCTCTGGAACAACTGCTGGTGATCCCGGATCCGGCGATCCACCTTGGCATTGATTTTGACGCGGCAAAGACCCAGGCAGAGGGAGAGCTGGGCCTCTCCATCCGGCTGGGGATGCTGATCGCCGTGGGAGCGCAGCTGGCGCTGCCCGCCATCGGCTGGCTGCGGCGGTATTTGAAGCGGAAACAGCGGCAGCAGCCGCCCAGACCCGATACGACAGACAGCAAGGCGGCAGGTCCTCACGCCGCGTGACGAGAAAGGATGGTACCCATGGACGAGACAATGGACAAGAAGAGACCCCTCAGTGACCTGATGCGCTCCACGATGGACAAGATCCGCGAGATGGCGGACACCAACACCATTGTGGGCCAGCCTATCACCACGCCGGACGGCGTGACGCTGATCCCCATCTCCCGAGTGAGCATGGGCTTTGGCTGCGGCGGCGCCGACTACGGCAAGGTCCAGCCCAAGGACTTCGGCGGCGGCAGCGGCGCCGGCGTGAAGATCGAGCCGGTGGCGTTCCTGGTGATTCGGGAGGGCTCCACACGGGTGCTGCCGGTGGCCATGCCTCCCATGACCACCCTGGACCGGGTGGTGGAGATGATGCCGGACCTGGTGGACAAAGTGGAAAAATATTTCGACAAGAAGGAAGAAAAAGAACCACAGTAAACGGGTTATACTACCATCACCAAACGAATGAGGTGATGGGAGTTGCAGACCCTGCTCCGGCGGCTGGCCGCCTTTGGGATCGCCTTGGCGGCCCTGTTCAGTCTATTTCCTTGTCAGGCACACGCGGTCAGTACTTCCGCGTCTTCTGCCATTCTGATGGACGTGGACAGCGGCCGGGTGCTGTATGAGCAGAACGCCGACGCGAAGATGCTGATCGCCAGCACCACCAAGATCCTGACGGCCCTGGTGGCCATCCGGGAGGGAGACCTGAACGACGTGGTCACCGTCTCCCGGGAGGCGGCATACACCGAGGGGTCCTCCATGTATCTGAAGGTGGGGGAGCAGCTGACGCTGGAGACGCTGCTGTACGGATTGCTGCTGTGCTCCGGCAACGATGCCGCCGTGGCCATCGCGGAGCACATCAGCGGCAGCCAGGAGAAATTCGCGGACCTGATGAACGAGACGGCCCGGGACATCGGAATGGAGCACTCCTCCTTTGCCAACCCCAACGGGCTGGATGACGAGGACCACTACTCCACGGCCCGGGACATGGCCCTTCTGGCCTGTGCGGCGGTGGAGAACGAGACGCTGGTGCGGATGGCCTCCACCCGCAGCGTTACCATCGGCGGCCGGACCATGACCAACCATAACAAGCTGCTGAGCCAGGTGGAGGGGTGCATCGGCCTGAAGACCGGCTACACCATGGCGGCGGGCCGGACGCTGGTGAGCTGCGCGGAGCGGGCGGGGCAGCGGCTGGTGGCGGTGACCCTCCAGGACGGCAATGACTGGGCAGACCATGCGGCGCTGTATGAGTACGGCTTCTCCGCCTATCCGGCGAAGCTGGGGGCCTCTCTGGGCCAGACCATCCAGCGGGCGGCGGTGGAGAACGGCCTGAACGCCGCGGTGCCCCTGGTGGCGGCGGACAGCTTTGCCTGGCCCCTGGCAGAGGGGGAGACCTTGGAGATGGATGTGGAGCTGGACGGCACCCTGCGGGCTCCCGTCCGGGCCGGAGACCGGGCCGGTGAGGCGGTGTTCTCTGTCAACGGAACAGAGGTGGGCCGGGTGGCGCTGCTGTGCGGCGCCGATGTGGCGCCCAGGATGGAGAGCGCCCTGAGTATTTTGAAGCAGGGACTGCCGGGATAGAGAGGACAAGATGGAAGAACGACTGCAGAAACTGCTGTCCGCCGCGGGGGTGTGCTCCCGGCGGGCGGCGGAAGACTACCTCGCTGCCGGACGGGTGACGGTGAACGGCGAGACGGCCCGGCTGGGCCAGAAGGCGGACCCGGACCGGGACGAGATCCTGGTGGATGGCCGGCCCCTGACGCCCCGGGCGACGCCGGTGTACATCCTGCTGAACAAGCCCCGGGGATACGTGTCCACTCTCTCTGACGAGAAGGGGAGAAAGACCGTGGCGGAGCTGGTGGCGGACTGCGGCACGCGGGTGTATCCCGTTGGGCGGCTGGACCTGGACTCCGAGGGCCTGCTGCTGCTGACCAACGACGGCGCCTGGGCCCACCACCTGTTGCACCCGAGGCACGAGGTGGAAAAGACGTACCATGTCTCCGTGTTCGGCCCGGTGGCCGGCGCGGCTGCCCGGCTGGCGGCCGTCACAGACCTGGAGGGGGAGCCCATCCGCCCCGCCCGGGTGGAGGTCCTGCGGCAGACCGCAAGGACGGCGCTTCTGGCGGTGACCATCCATGAGGGGAAGAACCGGCAGGTCCGCCGGATGTGCGCCCAGTGCGGCCTGACGGTAAAACGCCTGCGCCGGGTGCGGGAGGGAGAGCTGGAGCTGGGAGATCTTCCGGCCGGCAGATGGCGGCAGCTCACTTCGGACGAGGTAAAGGCCCTGGGAACGGCGCCCTGACAGGGCGCTCCCCGGCCGCTGCTGAGGCAGCGGCTTTTTCATGGGCAGGAAATTCCCGCAAAGCATTTGAAATTTTGCGGATCTGTGGTACAATAGCCGCGAAGCGTCTATTGCACCTTTGACCGCTCCGAAAAGGCGTCCGGCTTGTCCCTGCGGGACCACCGCTGGGACAACCAGATACCGTTTCTGCCTTTGGAGCAGGTGCGGACCCCTTCGGAGCGTGCTGCGGAGCCCTGTGCTCCGCAGCTGAAGGGAAACTGCGGCCCCTGCGGGACCGCATTCGGAGGAAACAGCAGTGGCAAAGAGCATCTTACATATGATCGAGAGCAACATGTCCACGTTTTCCAAGGGACAGAAGCGGATCGCCAATTACATCCTGCAGAATTCCGATAAGGCGGCTTTCATGACCGCCAGCAAGCTGGGGAAGCTCTCCGGCGTCAGCGAGTCCACGGTGGTACGGTTTGCCTCGGAGCTGGGATACGACGGGTATCCCAGCATGCAGCGGGCGCTGCAGGAGATGATCCGCAGCCGCCTGACCTCCACCCAGCGCATCCAGGCGGCGGACGATCAATTCGGCGGCCAGGATGTGCTGACTGCCGTGATCCAGTCCGACATGGACAAGCTGCGGATGGTGTCCGACGAGGCGGACCGGACGGAGTTCAGCAAGGCGGTGGACCTCATCCTGGGAGCCCGACATATCTACATTCTGGGGACCCGGAGCTCTTACTTCGTGGCGGGGTATCTGAACTTTTACCTCCACCTGCTCACCGGCAACGTGACGCTGGTGCAGTCCAACGCCGCCGGCGAGATCTTTGAGCAGCTGCTGCGGATCGGCCCCGGGGACGTGATGATCGCCATCAGCTTTCCCCGGTACTCCAAGGTCACCATGAACACCGTGAAGTTCGCTCAGGACCGGGGGGCCACCATCGTGGCGGTGACGGACAACGAGCTTTCTCCAGTCTACCAGATGGCGGATGCCGCTCTGCTGGCGCCCAGCGAGATGATCTCCTTCGTGGACTCCATGGTGGCGCCGCTGTCTCTCATCAACGCTTTGCTGATCGCCGTGGGCCGCCGGATGGGGACGGATGTCTCCCGCACCTTTGCGGACCTGGAGGATATCTGGAACAGATACGGTGTTTTCGGGAAGATGGACGATGAGTAAGGGCGTGGTGGTGATCGGCGGCGGCGCCGCCGGCATGATGGCCGCCATCGCGGCGGCGGAGCGGGGGGCGACCGTGACGCTGCTGGAGCCCAACGAACGGCTGGGCAAAAAGCTGAACATCACCGGCAAGGGCCGGTGCAACGTCACCAACAACGCGGACACACAGACGCTGCTGGCCAATGTGCCACGGAATGGAAAATTCCTTTACAGTGCCTTTTCCCGCTTTGATGGCCGGGATGCTATGACGTTTTTTGAGGCCCTGGGCGTACCATTGAAAACAGAGCGGGGAAACCGGGTGTTCCCTGTCAGCGACCGGGCCTTTGACGTCAGTGCCGCACTGGAGCGGCGGCTGAAGGCCCTGCGGGTCCGTCTGGCCCGGGACCGGGCGATGGCGCTGGAGATCACCTCCGGTGCCGTCACGGCTGTCCGGGGAGCGCACGGCATCTATCCCGCCGGAGCGGTGATCCTGGCCACCGGCGGCGTCAGCTATCCCGCCACCGGCTCCACCGGTGAGGGGCATCGGATGGCCCGGGAGGCGGGCCACACGGTGACGCCCCTCCGGGGCTCTCTGGTGCCCCTGCGGGACTATGGCCTTGGGAGGACCCTCCAGGGCCTGAGCCTGCGGAATGTGGGCCTGACGGTGTTTGAGGACAAAAAGAAAATTTACACGGACTTCGGGGAGCTGCTGTTTACCCACTTCGGCGTCAGCGGACCACTGGTGCTGTCGGCCTCCGCCCACATGCGGCACTTTGACAAGAAGACCTATCGGCTGGAGATCGACCTGAAGCCGGCTCTGGATGAACAGGCACTGGACAAGCGGCTGCTGCGGGACTTTGAGAAGTACGCAAACCACGACTTCTGCAATGCCCTGGACGACCTGCTGCCCCAGAAGCTGATCGGCGCCGTGGTGGAGCGGACGGAGATCCCGCCTCATGAGAAGGTCCACGACGTGACGCGGGAGCAGCGGCGGCGGCTGGGCCAGGTGCTCAAGCACTTCTCCGTGGACATCGCGGGGCCCTGCCCGGTGACGGACGCCATCGTCACCTCCGGCGGGGTGAAGATCGGGGAAATCGACCCCAAAACAATGGCGTCAAAGCTTGTAAAGGGATTATACTTTGCGGGAGAAATCATGGATGTGGACGCCTACACCGGCGGATTCAACCTGCAGATCGCCTGGGCCACGGGTCGGGCGGCGGGGATGGCCGCGGCGGAGCAGGCCCCATCCGGACAAGAGGAAGAGGACACATGACCAAGACCATTCGCGTGGCCATCGACGGTCCCTCCGGCGCGGGGAAGAGCACCCTGGCCCGGAGCGCGGCCGCCAGGCTGAACTTTTTATATGTGGACACCGGGGCCATCTACCGGACCATCGGCTGTGCCGTCCGGCGGCGGGACATTGACCCCGGGGACCGGGCCGCTGTGGTGGCGGCGCTGCCGGCGCTGGACATCGGGCTGACCTACGGGGCCGACGGATTGCAGCACATGGAGCTGAACGGAGAGGACGTGACGGCGGAGATCCGTCTGCCGGAGATCTCTCGGTATGCCTCCGTGGTGTCCGCCTATCCGGAGGTCCGGGCGTATCTGCTGGAGATGCAGCGGCGCCTGGCCCGGGAGCACAGTGTCATCATGGATGGCCGGGACATCGGCACCGTGGTGCTGCCGGATGCGGAGGTGAAGGTGTTCCTCACCGCCTCTGCAGAGGAGAGGGCCCGGCGCAGGATGCTGGAACTGCAGCAGCGGGGGACTCCGGAGCCCTACGAGGACATCCTCCGCGCCATTCAGGAGCGGGACTGGAACGACACTCACCGGGCCGCCGCGCCCCTGCGGCAGGCGGAGGACGCGGTGCTGCTGGATACCACGGAGCTGGATTTTACGCAGAGCGAGGAAGCCCTGCTGCGGATCATCCGGGAAAGGGCTGGGCTATGAACGAAGAGAAGAAAGAGGTCCAGGAGAAGAGACCGCTGAACGGTTTTTTCGTATTCGTCTACTATCTGGTGACTTTGGTGGCGAACATCCTCCACCCGGTCACCGTCATCGGGCGGGAGAATCTGCCGGAGCACGGCGCCCTGCTGTGCCCAAATCACAACAGCAACTGGGACCCGGTGCTGGTGGCTCTGAAGGTGCCGGTGAACTACCGGCTCCACATCATGGCGAAGAAGGAGCTGTTCTGCAACAAGGTTTTTGACTGGGTGCTGCGGAAGCTGGGCGCCTTCCCCGTGGACCGGGGGGAAGGGGACATCGAGGCGGTGAAAAACGCCCTGAAGGCCATCAAGAGCGGGGACAATCTGCTGATCTTCCCGGAGGGTACCCGGGTGGAGCACGAGGGGGATCTGCCCGCCAAGGGCGGCGTGGCCGTCATCGGCATCCGCTCCGGGGCGCAGTTCGTGCCGGTGTATGTGGAGGGGAACAAGCGGATCTTCCGCCGGACCCGCATCATCTTCGGCCAGGCCTACCGGCCGGATGCCGCCAGCCGCAGACCTTCGCCGGAGGAGGTCCAGGCCATCGCCGACGAGGTCCTGCGCCGGGCCTACGCCCTGGGGAGGGAGACCTGATGACCGTTCTTCTGGCAAAGAGCGCTGGCTTCTGCTACGGAGTGCGCCGGGCGGTGGAGCTGGCGGAGCGGACCGGAGAGGAGACCGGCGGCTGCTGGATGCTGGGAGACCTGATCCACAACTCTCATGTGGTGGAGGACCTGGCCCGCCGGGGCGTCCGGCGGACGGAGGACCCCGGCAGCCTGAAGGCCGGAGACACGGTGGTGATCCGGTCCCACGGAGAGCTGAAGTCCGTGCTGGACGACCTGGACCGGCGGGGCATCCGCTGCGTCAACGCCACCTGCCCCAACGTGTGCCGCATCCAGCGGCTGGTTGCCCAGGCGGAGGCGGAGGGCCGTCGTCCGGTGATCATCGGCGAGCCGCGCCATCCGGAGGTGATGGGCGTGGCCAGCTGGTGCCGCGATCCCCTGGTGTTCGACGGGCCGGAGGCTGTGGAGGCCTGGCTGGCGGAGGATGAAAAAAACCGGGAAATCCCTGTCACCGCAGTGGCTCAGACCACCTGCATCCGTAAACTTTTTGAAACTTCTTGGAAAATCCTAAAAAAAGAGTGTACAAACGTAAAAATATTTGATACAATATGTACTGCTACGCATGAACGTCAGTCTGAGGCGGCTGAAATTGCCGCCAAAGCCGACGTGATGGTTGTGGTGGGAGACCGTAAAAGTGCCAACACCAAACATTTGACGGAAATTTGCTTGAAGAGATGCCCCCGTGTGGTCCAGATCGAACGCGCGGATGAGCTCTCGCCGGATTTTTTCGCTGGTTGTTCTGTTGCGGGTCTTACGGCTGGCGCCTCCACGCCTGCGGGCATCATTAAGGAGGTATATGCAACGATGAGCGAAGAAATCAAGGCGGCCGAGGGCAAAGAGGAGTCCTTCGAGGAGTTACTGAATCAGTCTTTTAAAACTTTAAATAACGGTGACCGGGTCACCGGCATCGTTACCGCCATTACTCCCACTGAGGTACAGGTGGACGTGGGCGCCAAGCAGGCGGCGTACATCAAGCTCAGCGAGCTGAGCGACGATCCCAACGTCAAGGCCGAGGACATCGTCCACGTGGGCGACCAGATCGAGACCTACGTGGTCCGGGTCAACGATGTGGAGGGCTATGCGGAGCTGTCCAAGAAGCGTCTGGACGCCGCCAAGGTCTGGGAGAACATCGAGCAGGCCGTGGAGGACAAGACGGTCTTGGAGGGCACTGTCACTGAGGAGAACAAGGGCGGCATCGTGGTGTCCGTCAAGGGCGTGCGGGTGTTCGTCCCCGCCTCTCAGAGCGGTCAGCCCCGCGGCGCCGA
>ULTL01072400.1_pt1 | contig 12049 bp, 8 predicted proteins | sample 1957531 | NCBI WGS metagenome assembly ULTL01 (sample SAMEA4835732, study PRJEB28245) | human gut metagenome | biome: gut microbiome; material: fecal sample | place: Denmark | collected 2008 | reverse complement strand
ATGGACAGGCTGGTGGTCCGCTCCACGCCGGGCCGGGGCACTACCGTGGTGATGCGCAAGCGGCTGGCACCCCGGCTGAAGAGCGGGACATGAGCGCCACGCTGGAGCTGCTGCGGGCGGCCCAGGAGGGAGATCGGGATGCCTGCGAGCGGGCGGTGATCGAAAACAACGGCCTGATCTGGAGCGTGGTGCGGCGCTACTACGGCCGGGGCGTGGACCCGGAGGACCTGTACCAGCTGGGGTGCCTGGGGTTTCTGAAGGCGGTGCAGGGGTTCGACTTCGACTACGGCACCTGCTTCTCCACCTACGCAGTGCCCAAGATCGCCGGGGAGATCCGCCGCTTCCTCCGGGACGACGGCGCGGTGAAAGTGGGGCGCACCATGCGGGAGCAAGCGCAGTCCCTTTACACCATTCGGGAGCGGCTGCGGCAGACACTGGGCCGGGAGCCGGTGCTCTCCGAGCTGTCGGAGGCCTCCGGCCTGACGCCGGAGGAGATTGCCCAGGTGGAGATCGCCACGGACACGCCGGAGTCTCTCCAGAGGGAGACCGCCGATGGCCTCACCCTGGAGGGCCTGCTGGGCACGGAGGCCCCGGAGGAGGGCATGGTGGAGCGGATCGCCCTGCGGGAGTCCATCGATCAGCTGCCGGAGAAGGAGCGGATGGCCATTCTCCTGCGGTACTTCAAGGGGCTGACCCAGGAGCAGACCGCCCGGATCCTGGGGGTGTCCCAGGTGCAGGTATCCCGGCTGGAGCGCCGGGGCCTGAAACGGCTGCGGGACGCTCTCTCGCTTTGAAGGAGTCCTCTCCCTGGAACTCCGTCATGGTGTTCCAGTACCGCTTGGGCATGTGGGTCATGCGGCAGCGGGGGTTCTCCCGCTCCCGGATGGCGATGGTATCGTAGAACCGCTTCCACAACAGGCGATAGCGGGCCTCTGCCTCATCCGGCGGCGCCATCTGGAACTGCTCCAGGGGCCGGATGGCGGAGCGGCCTGCGGCGTAGAACAGCGCCTCCCGGTGGGTGCGGTCGTAGAGGAAGAACCGCTCGTTCCGGTACCGGGCGCAGAAGTGCTGCCGCAGCAGGGGCAGCACCCGGTTTTTCGGCTCGATCTCCCCACCCAGCACGCCCCCCAGGTCGGAGAAGCGGACGAAGCCCTTGTACTGATGGACCTCGCCGTTCAGGTGCCGCACCGCCCGCAGGACCGGATACAGCGTCTCGTCGGACAGGTCCCGGAGGAACCGGGGCCCCTCCTCCAGCAGCTTCACCACCAGCCGGTACAGGTGGATCTCCCGCTCCGGCAGGCAGGTGAGGAAGCCCCGGCGCAGCAGGTCTGCCGCCTCCGGAGACAGCTTGACCACCTTCCGGTACACCCGGGCGGCGTGGTCCCGGTCCGTCAGCACTGTCCGCACGGGAAACAATGTAGATTGAATGTCCTCACCGCAGGTGATCGCGGTGAGGACTTCTTTTTGGGCATAGCTCTCAAAGACACAGGTGAGGAGCCCCTCGAAGCTGCCGTCGTATTCATAGATCATTTCCGTCATGGGGAGACCTCCCTCACACAGGGGCAAACAGGGACAGCTGCTCCAACTCCGGCTGGGGCAGGGAGGGCCGCTCCGCCGCGATCAGGTTCCGCAGCAGACTGTCCGGGGTGAACCGCAGGCCTTCCGCCATGCGGCCGGAGGCGGTGAGAAAATACTGGGCCCGCTTCATCACCACCCCCAGCTTGGGCAGGTCCTCGATCCGCAGCTTCCGGGTCCGGCGGGACACCAGGATGCGCTTGGCGGAGACCATCCCCACGCCGGGGATCCGCAGCAGGGCCTCATAGTCTGCCCGGTTCACCTCCACCGGGAAGAAGTCCAGGTGCCGGAGGGCCCAGCTGCACTTGGGGTCCACCTGGGGGTTGAAGTCCGGGTGGCTTGCATCCAGCAGCTCCTCCGCCCGGAAGCCGTAAAACCGCAGCAGCCAGTCCGCCTGATACAGCCGGTGCTCCCGCAGCAGGGGCGGTTTCGTGTCCTTCGCGGGGAGCAGGGCGTGCTCCACCACCGGCACGTATGCGGAATAGAACACCCGTTTCAGCCGATAGCGGTCGTACAGCCCCTGGGTCAGCCGCAGGATGTGAAAGTCCGTGTCCGCCGTGGCGCCCACGATCAGCTGGGTGCTCTGGCCGGCGGGGGCGAACCTGGGGGCGTGACGGTATTTTACCAGCTCCTCCCGGCTCTGCTGGCCCCGCACCCGGATCTGCCCCATGGGGGCCAGGATGGCCTGCTTCGTCTTGTCCGGGGCCAGGGCCCGGAGGCCCGCCTCCGACGGCAGCTCGATGTTGACGCTGAGACGATCCGCCAGGAATCCCAGCTGCTCCACCAGCTCCGGCGCCGTGCCGGGGATGGCCTTGGCGTGGATGTAGCCGTTGAAGCGGTACTGCTCCCGCAGAATGCGCAGGGACCGGATCATCAGCTCCGTGGTGTAGTCCGGGGAGCGGTACACGCCGGAGGAGAGGAACAGTCCCTCGATATAATTCCGGCGGTAGAACTGGATGGTGAGATCCGCCAGCTCCTCCGGGGTGAACATGGCCCGCTTCGTCTCGTTGCTGCGGCGGTTGACGCAGTATTTGCAGTCGTACACGCACCGGTTGGTCAGCAGCACCTTCAAAAGCGTCACGCACCGCCCGTCAGCGGAAAAGGAGTGGCAGCACCCGGCGATGGAGGAGGTGGTGTTGCCGATGTATCCCGCCCTGGCCTTCCGGTCCCCGCCGCTGGAGGTACAGGCCGCGTCGTACTTGGCCGCGTCCGTCAGGATGGTGAGCTTCTCCAGAACATCCATCTTACCGAAGGGCAGCCCGCCGCCGGGTATGGCGCCGGGCAGGGCGCTCGATGGCGTCGATGACCCGGAAGAGCTGAGAGGTCAGAAAGACCACGCCTACCAAAATAAAAAAGAAAGTCCAGCCGCTCATGGAAAACCCTCCTTGTTCGAACTTTTGTTCTAATCACATTGTAACTCGAACAAATGTTTCTGTCAAGCAAAATCGAACAAAAGTACGATAAAGGTCCTGACAGGGCAAATGGGCCGGCAGATGGGGATGCGCCACACAAAAAGGGACCGCCGACAGGCGGTCCCTTGGGGATTCAGCACTTGGACAGGTCCCGGAGGAAGTCCTCCACCGCCGTCTCCGGCGTGGCCCAGCTGGTCACCAGGCGGATGCAGGTGTGGCCGGCATCCACCGGGTGGTCGGTCTCAAATTCATAGCCCATCTCCTGGAGCTTTGCCACCGTCTCATTGGGCAGCACCGGGAACTGCTGGTTGGAGGGGGAGCTCACAGGGAAGGGGTATCCCAGGGAAGTTATGCCGTCCCGGAGCCGGAAGGCCAGCTCGTTGGCGTGGCGGGCCAGGTCGAAGTACAGGCCGTCCTCCAACAGCGCCTGGAACTGGACGCCCAGCAGCCGTCCCTTGGCCAGCACGGCGCCCCGCTGCTTCATGTGCCAGCGGAAATGGGGCAGGGGGTGGGTGAGCACCAGAACCTCCCCGAACAGGGCGCCATTTTTCGTGCCGCCGATGGTGAAGCCGTCGGTAAGGGCGGCCAGATCCGGCAGGGTCAGGTCGTTATCGGGGGAGGTAAGGGCGGAGCCCAGCCGGGCACCGTCCAGATAGAGGAACAGTCCGTGGGCATCGCAGCACTGCCGCAGGGCGGTCAGCTCCGCCTTTGTGTAGAGGGTTCCGATCTCGGTGGTGTCGGAGATGTACACCAGCCGGGGCAGCACCATGTGTTCCGTGCCGTTGTGGCCTGCCAGAACGGATTCGATCAGAGCCGGGGTCAGCTTGCCGTCGGGACTCTCCGCGATACAGACCTTGTGGCCGGTGGCCTCGATGGCCCCGGTCTCGTGGGTGCTGACGTGGCCGGTCTGGGCGGCGATCACCGCCTCATAGGACTGCAGGAATGCGTCGACGGCCACCAGATTCACCTGGGTCCCGCCCACCAGAAAGTGGACGGCCGCGTCCGGGGCCGCGCAGAGGCGGCGGACCGTGTCCGCCGCGGTCCGGCAGTACGGGTCCAGGCCGTAGCCCACAGTCTGGACGGCGTTGGTATCCGCCAGGTCCTGGAGGACTTTGAAGTGGGCGCCTTCGCTGTAATCGTTCCGAAAACTGTACATTGTGTGTTCCCGCCTTTTTCAATCGTGATAGTGTCATGATACCGCCTGGGGCATGGAATTGCAAGTGCGGGTGAAGGCTCTGTGCTAAAAGAAAAAAATCTGGAAATACTGGCGGCAGGAGGGAACTTTTCGGCGGGACGGCCCGTCTGTATTCCCCGAGAACTTCAGAAAGGAATCCAATGCACATGAAGAGATTTTTGACCCTGGCGCTTTCCGCGCTGCTGGCCGCGGGCCTGCTGACTGCCTGCGGAGGAACCTCCGACGGCTCCGCCGACACCGCCGAAGTGTCCCTGTCCAGCTTTTATGCCGGTCTGGCAGAGGAATACGGCTGGACGGAGGACGCTGCCTCCAGCGGCGAGGAGGACATCCTGATGATGGACGTGGAAGGCGATCTGCTGGAGAGCTACTACCCCGGTCTGGCGGATGTGGCCACGGAGCAGCTGATCGCCAAGGCCCCCATGATGAGCGCCGTGGTGAACGAGATCGTCCTGGCCCAGTGCGCCACCGAGGAGGACGCCGCCGCTGCCGCCTCCATCCTCCAGGACCGGGTGGATGCCCAGGCAGAGGGCGGCGCCTGGTATCCGGAGTCCATGGAGACCTGGAGCGACGCCCAGGTTGTCCAGCACGGGACTTATGTGGCCATGATCGCCACGGCAGAGCATCAGGATGAGATCACGGAGCAGTTCAATGCCCAGTTTGCATAAGAAGGAGACCGGCCGCGGCAATGCCGCGGCCGGCCGGATGAAACACAGAACAGGGAGGGGACGCCGATGGTATTCAGCAGCCTGACCTTTTTATTCCTCTATCTGCCGCTGACGCTGCTGGTGTATTTCCTGGCGCCTCTGAAATGGCGGAACTTCATCCTGCTGCTGGTGAGTCTGCTGTTCTATGGCTGGGGAGAGCCGGTCTACATCGTCATCATGTTTGTGTCCATTGCCATCGACTATACCCACGGCCTGCTGGTAGAGAAGTACCGCAGCGATGACAAAAAGGCCCGGTGGTTCGTGGCGCAGTCGGTGATCTTCAACCTGGCACTGCTGTTCTTCTTCAAGTACGGCACCTTCTTTGCCGAGAACCTGTACGCCCTGACGGGCATCCTGATCCCCAAGAGCGTGGAGCTTTTGGGAGTCACCATCCCCCTGTGGGGCGTGCCCCTGCCCATCGGCATCTCCTTTTACACCTTCCAGACCATGAGCTACACCATCGACGTCTACCGGAAAGACGCACCGGTCCAGCGGAATCTGGTGGAGTTCGGCACCTTCGTCACCATGTTCCCCCAGCTGATCGCCGGGCCCATCGTCCAGTACAAGACGGTGGCGGCGGACCTGGTGCACCGGGTCCACACGTCGGAGAACTTCGCCCTGGGCGCCCGGCGGTTCTGTGTGGGCCTTGCCAAGAAGGTGCTGCTGGCCAACTCCATCGGCGCCCTGTGGGAGGAGTGCCTGGCGGCGCAGGGAGCCGGGACGCTGACGGTCCTGGGGGGCTGGCTGGGCCTGGCCGCCTACGGCTTCCAGATCTACTTCGACTTCTCCGGCTACTCCGACATGGCCATCGGTCTGGGGCGCATCTTCGGCTTCCGCTTCAATGAGAACTTCGACCACCCCTACTGCGCCGACTCGGTGGGCACCTTCTGGCGGCGGTGGCACATGTCCCTGACCACCTGGTTCCGGGACTACCTGTATATCCCCCTGGGAGGCAACCGGGGCGGTACCGTCAAGACCATCCGGAATCTCATCATCGTCTGGTTCTGCACCGGCTTCTGGCACGGAGCCAGCTGGAACTTCGTCCTGTGGGGCCTGTACTTCGCCGCCTGGCTGATCTTGGAGCGGTACGTCCTCCGGGGCGTGCTGGAGAAGACCCCGAAGGTCCTCAAGCACCTCTACACGCTCATCGTGGTGTTCGTGGGCTGGGGCCTCTTCGCCATGGTGGACCTGTCCGTGTGCGGGGACTACCTGGCCACCTGCTTCGGCGGCGGGCCCCTGTGGAGCGCTGCTGACGGCTTCCGGCTGCGGAGCTATGCCGTGACGCTGATCGCCCTGGTGCTGGCATCCACCGCCCTGGGCCAGCGGCTGTGGGCCAAGCTGCCCCGGCGGGCGGAGGCCCTGTTCACCCCGGTGCTCATGGGACTTTCCCTGGTGGTGTGCACCGCCTATCTGGTGGACGGCAGCTACAACCCCTTCCTGTATTTCCGGTTCTGAGAGGAGGCAGATCATGACAAAAGCATATGCCCGGCTGATCACAGCCCTGTTCTGCCTCTTTCTGGGGGGATTGATGGTGTGGCAGTTCCTGCTGCCGGACCGGGAGCGGTCCGACGTGGAGAACCGGACCTTGCAGCAGGTGCCGGCATTCTCCTGGGAAGCGCTGAAGGACGGCACCTACACCGCGGAGGTGGAGGAATACGTGGCGGACCAGTTCCCCCTGCGGGACGAGTGGACGGGCTTAAAAGCCCGGACGGAGCAGCTCATCGGCAAGCGGCTGTTCAACAACATCTACCTCTGTGAGGACGAGACATTGATCTCCAAGGTGGACGATCCCACGGACGGACTGGAGAAGACGAACCTCTCCTACGTCACCCAGCTGGCGGGGAACACGGACGTCCCCGTGTACCTGGGGCTGATCCCCTCGGCGGCGGAGGTGTGGCGGGACAAGCTGCCGGAGGGAGCGGCGTCCTGGGACCAGAACGCCTATCTCGTCCAGGCGGCGGACACGGGCCTGCCCCTGATCGACTTCTCCGCCGCCCTGACGGCCCACGCCGGCGAGCCCATCTTCTACCGGACGGACCACCACTGGACCAGCCTGGGTGCCTTCTACGGGGCCAACGCCCTGCTGGAATCTCTGGGGAGAGAACCATTAAAGGAACAGGACTTTACACCGGAGACCGCCAGCACGGACTTCAACGGGACCCTGTACTCCCAGTCCGGCATCCACTGGCTGACGCCGGACACCATGGAGTACTGGGTGGAGGAGGACGGCCTCACCGTCACCTCCTGGCGCACCGGCAGTTCGGAGCCCAGTCAGCTGTATGACCGGAGCTATCTGACGGAGAAGGACAAATATTCCTCCTTCCTGGGAGGCAACCAGCCCCTGTGCGTCATCCGCAATGAGAACGCCAGGGACGGCGGCAGGCTCCTGCTGATCCGGGACTCCTACTCCGACGCCCTGGCCCCCTTCCTGGCCCAGAGCTTTGCCGAGGTCCACCTGCTGGACCTGCGGTACTACCGGATGTCCCCCGCCCAGTACGCGGCGGAGAACGGCATCGACCAGATCTGCGTGGTGTACAGCGTCCCCAACTTCATCACGGACCGGAACCTGGTGTTCCTGGCCCAGTGAACACGCACAAAAAAGAACGCCCCCACCTGGGGGCGTTCTTTTTTGCTTGCGGGTATCGGGACCCTTCCGGCAGATTGGGGAGACTGGGGGTTACGCAAACTCCGCCTCCGCCGATTGCAGGCACTCTGCGCGGAGTTCGGCATGGAGCTCCTTGAAAAGATCCGTCTGGACGCCGTCCTTCACATAGAGATCCAGTGTCTCGGTTGGAAAGTCGGGGAACAGGTCCGGGCGGTCAAAGGTGTCGCTGCCGTAAAAGCCCCAGGATCCCACGGGCTGCCAGCTGCCGTTTTCATAGCGGAACGTGATGGAGGCGGGAAACAGGGAATACCAGTCCTGTACCGGGAACCCGTCTTCCTCAAGAAAGCTGGTGCAGTAGACGAACAGGTGGAAGGTGTGGGTGTCCTGCCCGGAGGTCTCCTGCAGCACCTGGTGGGCCTCCGCACAGCCGTCGGAATCCATGGGCAGGATACTGCTTTGATAGTGGAGGATGGCGGCGTGCAGGGCCTCCTCCGACGGGGCGCTGGAGGACTGCAGCAGGGAGGCAGAGACCGGGTGCTCCGCAAAATACGCCTCCGCCTTGGCCCGGCACTCCTCCTGAAGCGCCGCCCAGGCCTCGTCGTCGTTCACCACCATGTCCGCCAGCTCCTCCGGGAAGATGGCCCGCAGATCCGTGGCGTAGGAGGCGGGCTCCTGATAGTCTGTGACCTCCCAGCCGCCGTTTTGCCAGGAGAAGGTGACGGCGGCGGGGAACTGGCCGTTGGTGCCGCTCTGCCAGCCGGTGGCGGTGCGTTCATAGGCGCTGTACCACACCAGGAGGTAAACCGTGCAGACGCTGCCGTCCTGAACAGTGTCCAGCACCCGATGAGCTTCTGTGGAGAAGTTATACTGATGGGCGGTGGCGTTTACCCGATGGTTCAAAATCGCCGCCTGAATGTCCGCCTCCGTGGGCCGGGCGGGGCTGGGGTCCGCGGAGGCGGAGCCCACATAGCACCCGTCGGCATCCGGGCAGTCCGGGTTGGGGGTGATGCCGTTGCGGGAGAGGAAGTCCTCCAGCACCGCCTGGGACTGGTCCCGCAGCAGCTCATACTGGGCCATGCTGGTGGGATCCTCCACCAGGAACTGTACATCTGTGGGGGTGGAGAGGAGATAGATGTAGGCGTCGTCAGAGCCGATCACATAGCTGGAAGCTCCCAGGATCTCCGACCAGTCCGCGTCCCCAAAGGCGGACTGGAATTGTGTCCGGGTGAGGGCCCGGACATCCCAGACCCGCCCGGTGTAGGGATCTGCGTCGTGGGCCAGACGCTCGTAGACGTCAAACCCCGGCACGGATTCTCCGGACCAGACGGAATCCCGGGCGGTGACCACCGCCATGTCCGCCCAGCCCGCCGGCACCCACAGAGAGAGGCCGCCGGCCGTATAGACCGTGCCGTCTCCCTGGGCCTGGCCGGCCAGGAGCGATTGCCGCTCCGCCTCCGCCTGGGCCCGTGTCCAGGCGTTCCGCAGACGGCTCTCTGCCATCTCGCCCTCTTCCGTCAGGCCATAGTCAGATTCTTCCAGCCGCTGCAGGCCGTCTGCCAGCAGCCCGCCGTCGTCGGTGTTCGCCACAGACACGGCGTATTCTGCCATGGCATCCAGGGCCGCATTCTGCTCATCCACGGGGAAGGCTCCGATGAGATTCAAAAATACATCCTGGCCGTTGTAGAACATGTAGTAGAGGTCCACCGGCCGCACCTCCGACGGGGTCAGCAGGCCGTTCTCCAGCGCCACCTGGGCCATGAGACCGGCGAACATGGGGTTGTCGCTGCTCCGGCCCACGTCATTGGGAATGGAGCTCTGCAGCAGGACGGGGCCGCTGTTGGCCATGGTGTGGAACACCAGTACCGGGGGCAGGGTGTTGAGGCCGCCCACCCAGCCATCCTCGTCCATGTACATGCCGCCGGCCAGCATCACGTTTTCCGGCGTGGTGGTGTGGAGCTCATAGCGAAGGCCGTACACCCGCAGCCCCAGCTCCGGGTAGGCGGGCACCGTGTCCGTCAGCACCAGTTCCGTGATCCGCCAGTCATCCCACTCCGCCTGAGTACCCGTCTGCTGCCACTGGCTGTCTACATAGGCCATGGCGCCGGTGTGGCTGCGCCAGTAGTCCAGAGCGGAGAGGACGGCGTCTTTCGCCGCCGAGAGCACCGCCTCCGGCACGTCGATGTTGTCGGCCACATGGTCCGTGTAGGTGGTGTTGTCCTGGTACACCAGGATGTTCTCCCCGTCGAAGTAGAGGTAGCGGGTGAAGTGGTAGGGCGTCCCGCCTTCAGGGTCCTGGACCATGCCGACGATGGTGAGGCACCGACGGCTGGTGTCGACGGTGCTGTTGTCCCACCAGGCCATCTCCGGCCAGGCCGCCTGCAGCAGGTCCGTCAGATTCGCCTCGTACAGCTGCTCGTCCCGCTGGAACACCAGCTGGGCGCCGCCGGAGATCCCGTCGCCGTCGGAGAGCAGCTCGTTGGTGCCGTCCCCGTCCAAATCCAGGATCGCCGGTTCCGTGCCGTGGACCCGGGCCAGCAGGACGGGATCGCGGTTGGAATCGAAATAGTAGTAGTCGTGGAAGGTGACGCTTGTGTGTTCGTCCAGTTCGCCGGAGTAATGGAGCACCAGCCCGTTGTGGCCGAACAGGTCCTTGAAGAAGTCCACGGAGACGGCGTAGCCGCCGGCATCGTTGTAACTCAGCGTGTTGTGCTCCGGGAAGGTGAAGAAGCAGTCCACATTCCACACGTCCACACGCCCTCCCTGCCCGATTTCCATGTCGACGATTTCGGCAGCATAGAGGTTGCCGTCTGTGGAACGGTAGATATAGACGGAAACCTGCCCACCGTCCTCGCTGTCCACGCCATACCCGCCGCCCCGCTCCGCACAGTCGCCCGTGTGCCGGGTGACTTCCACGGCTTCCGGCTCATAGGGCGTGAGATCCGTCAGGGGGATGGTCAGCACCGGATCCCCCTCCGGGTATACGGTTGGGATGGCGGGCTTCTCGCTGGGAAGGTTGGACACGAACCAGTAGGAGCCGTCGTCCTGGGCTTCCAGGGTCACGCACTTCCAGCCGTCAACATGGAACGTGTCCTCGTAGTAGAGCCGAATAGTACTTCCTGCCCGCTCCCCGGCGGCAATCTGGACGTCGGAGAAGTAGTTGGTGTCTCCGTGGGAGTGGTAATAGGCGTCATATTCCGGGAGATACTGGAAGTACTCCAGGCCAATCCCCTCCGTCTCATCCAGCGTGAGGCCGGTGTTCTCCAGCAGCACCTGATCGATGGCCTCCACGGACATCTTGTCCACAGGGCAGATCAGCCCTCCTTCGGTGTCAAAGCTGCCCACCTGCTGCAATTCCGCATCGGACATAGGCTCGTCGATCCCCGTGCCGCAGTAGAACAGCTCAAAGAGGTCGATGTCCTCAGGCCGCTCATAGAGGGAGGTGAGGAACTGGTTGTGGATATTCAGTCCCACCACGTTGTCCACAGTGTCGTTGTTGAAGAACTCCTCATTGAAATACGCCAGCTCGTCGCCGGTGAGGGGGACAGGGTCCGACTCCGCCTTGGCCCCGGTGAAGGTGACGGCGCAGACCCCGGCGACCAGGGCCAGGGCCAGGAACAGCGCCGCCGCCCGGGTCTGGTTCCCCCGGGCGATGCGGGTGATCCGGTCCTTCAGCTGCCGCTTGCCCGCCGTCATGGTGGTGGCGGACAGCAGCGGGGCGCCGGGCCCCTTCCGCACCGGGATCAGGGACAGCAGCGTCCGGCCGTAGGGGATGCGCTGGTCCTCTCCCAGGGCCCGGATGGCGGACTCGTCGCAGGCCAGCTCCCCGTCGGTCTTGGAGACGGCGGCGGCCGCCCACACCAGGGGGTCGAACCAGTACACCGCCAGGCACACGCACCGCAGAAGGGACCACAGGGGGTCCCCGTGCCGGGCGTGGGCGGTCTCATGGGCCAGCACGTGCCCCAGCCGCTCCGGTGAGGCAACAGCGGCGGGGGTGAGATAGATGGCGGGCCGGAGGAACCCGAACAGGCAGGGGGAGGGGAGCCCTTCCGCCACCAGGTACACGGGATACCTGCACCCCTCTGCGGCGTAAGGCGTCCGTGTCCGCCGGAGCTTCCGCCAGAACCGCAGGTTGGTCACCAGGAACCACACCGCCATACCGGCCACGCCTGCCAGCCAGAGGATCGTCAGCAGTTCCGCCGCCGTGGGCGCCCAGGCGTACCGGGTGGCGGTCTCGCCGCCCGCATCCGGCACGATGGCCCCGGCGCCAGAGTCTACTACCACCGGCCAGCCGTCCTCCGGCTGGTAGGAGGTGGAGGGGATTACGGCCTCTGGCAAATCGGTCGGCAAAATGGTCACGGGAACAGTCTCCTGGGGCAGGAGATAGACCTCCCGCTGTTCCAGCCGCTCTGCCACCGCCTGTCCCACCGGCTCCGCCGCCGACAGGACGGAGAAGTCCACTCCCGGCAGGCTCACCGGCACCAGCAGCCGGAGCAGCACCAGTCCCCACAGGGCGTACTGCGCCCGGCGGGAGATCCGGTCCCGGAACGCCAGCCGCAAG
>ULTL01072276.1_pt1 | contig 12105 bp, 14 predicted proteins | sample 1957531 | NCBI WGS metagenome assembly ULTL01 (sample SAMEA4835732, study PRJEB28245) | human gut metagenome | biome: gut microbiome; material: fecal sample | place: Denmark | collected 2008 | reverse complement strand
GCAGCCCATAACAGAGCGGGAGTACCGCGTCGGCGGCTGCACCGCTCTGCTGGACGCCATAGGCGGAGCCATACACCACATCGGCAACGTCCACAAGTACGCCCGGAGCGAGGATGTGCCGGAGCACACGCTCTTTGTCATCACCACCGACGGCATGGAAAACGCCAGCCGCGTCTACACGGCGCAGAAGGTGCGGGAAATGATAAGCCACGAGAGGGAGAAATACGGCTGGGAGTTCCTCTTCCTGGGCGCCAACATCGACGCCGTGGAGACAGCGGGCCGCATTGGCATTTCCCCCGACAGGGCGGCCAACTACAACTGCGACAGCGAGGGTACCCGCCTCAACTACGAAGCAATGGACGCCGCCGTCTCAGCCGTACGCAGCAGCGCACCCCTGGACGCGCGCTGGAAGGACGCCATAGATGAGGACTTCCGCAAACGCGGCAAGAAATGAAGCTTTGACCCGGATAGGCAAAGAGAGCACCCCCTGAGTTTGAGCCAGAGGGTGCTCTCTTCCTCTCGCTGTCCCCTGGGGGACCAGCAAGGCCGTGTATTCCCGCCAATGAGCAGGGCTTTCAGGTGCGCCCTGTCATCCGTCAGCAAAAATCGGCAGGCTGCTGCAAGGCGTCCACGGATCATGTGCCCGGACGGAGCAAAAGCAGCAAGCCGTACGATGTGAAGAGCGTTGTTTTCAAAAAACTCAATATAACGCAGAAGGACCGCCTGAACAGGCGGTCCTTCTGATGAAGGTGGTCGGAGTGGTGAGACTCGAACTCACGGCCTCCAGCTCCCAAACGCTTGAACCAAATTTTTTGCGGTAATTTGTAGTGCTTTCCGGCACTTTCCGCTCGGTATCAAATATTTTTTGACGCTCTTAAATCCGCTGTTTCCACGTGTTCCGGTCCTGACTGTGGTCAAATATGGGGTCAAAAACGCTTCCTGACCAGGGGCGGCAGGTGGCTACCGGTCCTGGCTGGGAAGCGTTTTTTTCGTGGATCTGGGTTTGGGGTATTGTACCTCTGCCAAGGGTGTTAAGCAAGTCTTTTCTGAGTAGCTGGTGTATCAAATTTTCACACGCCTATTCAAAGAATAAGGACCGAAGGCTATCCCCTATCTGCTCAACAGCCACTGAATGCCTGCAATGGTCCGTTCGATCCCCTGGACGAAGTGATTTCCGGGATTCAGCTGGAACACCGTGTCGATGCCCTTGTTCTGGTAAAAGGTCTGGATCTTCTCTGTATTTTCCTGAACTGTTTTCAGAATCGGATTACGGGTCTTGGCCTCTTTGTCTCCCAGGGAGAAGTAGATGCAGTCCGGCCGACGCTTCGGCTCGTGGGAGAAGATGTACTCTTTGAAACCAGGAAACCACAAGGAGCCAGACATGCACCCCACCCGTGAGAATACATCTGATTTGCCAGCGCCCGGCCCACAAGGCCAGAGGGCTGCTATGGGAGTTTGTAGGTGGCAAGGTAGAGCCAGGCGAAACCAAGGAACAGGCGCTCATTCGGGAATGTCAGGAGGAGCTGGCCGTCACGCTGAATGTGGGCGAAGTGTTCATGGATGTGGTTCACGAATACCCGGATCTGACAGTTCATTTGACACTGTTCCATGCTGCCATCCGGGAGGGCGTCCCCCAGAAACTTGAGCACAATGACATCCGCTGGATCACGGTGGATGAGATTGATCAATTTGCGTTCTGCCCAGCGGATGTAGAAATCTTACGGAGGCTAAAAGATGCCTACTAAAACCTATCACAAACTGGTGCGTGACCGTATCCCAGAGATCATCGAAGCTGATGGGAAAACCTGCGTCTGTGAAACGCTTTCTGATGAGAATTACATATCCCTTCTGGATCAGAAGCTAAACGAGGAGCTGGCAGAATACCAAGAGAGCAAGTCCCTGGAAGAACTCGCTGATCTACTGGAAGTTATGCAGGCTGTCGTGAAGGCACGTGGTTGGACATTGGAAGAACTGGAGCGGGTACGGGCAGAGAAAGCGGCCAAACGGGGCGGATTTGAGAAGAAAATCTTGCTGAAGGAAGTGCAGGGATGAGCGGTTCAGCGATCCAGGATTTAGTTGCAGAAAAGATAAAAATACTTTACAGCATATCTCAGGAACTGGAAGACCTGTTTCCTGGAAGGCACTATACGCCAGACGGCCACATGATTGGGAGTATTGGTGAAGCTTTGGCAGCCTGTTGCTATGGGCTAAAGCTATTCGAAGCATCGGAGAAAACACATGATGGACAAGCCCCCGATGGACGCCTGGTTCAGATCAAAGCAACACAAATTAATCGTATTGCTATTTCCAGTGAGCCGGAATGGCTGCTCGTGCTGAAGATACATAAAGACGGCACTTTTTCCGAGGAGTACAACGGGCCCGGCAAACTGGCCTGGGAGCATTGCGGGAAAATGCAGAAAAATGGTCAGCGCCCTATTTCTCTGGCAAAACTGCGGCAACTTCAAACAAGAGTCCCGCAATCTGAACGACTAAAGCAAATAATGTGAGGTGACCTCCATGCCTACCTACCGCTCCGCCTCCGGCAGCAGTGCTGAGGATTTGTTCATCGAACTATTCTCCGACACCTTCGGTGCTGAGAAGGCTGGCTATCTCTACTCCCAGTATCCCTTCTCTGACATCTACCAGAACAGCCGGTTTGCCGACTTCCTGATTGAAAACAGCGGGCGTAAGGTGGCCATTGAGATTGATGATGAGGCCTCTCACAATCCTAAGCTGATCTCCCAAAACAAGTTCTACGACGACCTGCTCAAGCAGAACAGCATGATCTACCTGGGCTGGGATGAGTTCATGCGTTTGGTCTCCTGTACAAAGATTTTATCGAGATTATAACAGGAGGGGTGCGGCTCCACAACCTACGCAGCGTAGACATGCAGCCAGGAGCGGCAGAGAATACCGGCGGCTTCATGGAAACGGCCACGGCCAAGCCGGAACCGCCTATAACGCACTAAAAAGCAAACCTCGCCATATTCAACCAGCAGTTCAATGACAATTGATCAAGTTTGGAGTATGCTTGACCCATCAAATCGTTCCGCCGGGGAGTGACATAAGGAGGTATGATCCATGAATATGAAAGATGCGTTTCGATTCCAGAATAAACTGAAAGCTCTGATGTGTGAGGCCACTGCCATCCTTCAGGACCGGCGCAATATCGTCAAGGTCAAGACCACTCATCTTCGGAGCAAGGTCATGTCCGATACTCAGGATGCCGTAGTGGAGGAAGCTGCTCCCAGCGAGTATGCCGGCCACGCCAACGAGGTAGCCGCCTTCCTCATGTCCCTGCTGGAGGAGCGGGAGAAATTGTGCCGGGCTATCCACGCCGCCAAGAACGCATTGGATTTGGATATGGACAGCGAGGTGGGCCTGAACCGGCAGCGTCAGGAATTGGCTGAGGTATTCCGCCATATGACCATGCTCCGCAACAGTGAAAAGACCATTACCGGCGGAGGCTCCGGCTTCCGATTCAACGGCGAGGGAAACCAGGTCTCCTACCGCTGTGATGCCACGCAGGTCACAACCATCGACTTTGATCGGAACAAGATCCGAGGCATGGCCACGGCGCTCAGCAAGAGGGCTGACGAGATCTCCATGTCCCTGGACAAGTGTCTGGTCAACACCGAGGTATCCTATGAGCCGCCCTTTGACATGAATGACAGCTTTGAGGACATCCTCAGCGACTTCATCGAAAAGAGCACGGCTGCATAAATGCCGTCACCACACCTTCAGGTGTGGTGGGCGTGGCAGAATGGATAGGCAGTGATGATCGGTTCAGGCGCAGATGAATTATGATGCTGCGCATCCCCCGGCAAAGAATGGACTGCATCTGATGAATGCAACATGAGCTCATAACTCATTGTGAAAGGCTCGTCAGTCGCCTCCATCCTCGTCCACCGAAATACTGCCATCTCTAACACACATCCATTGTCAAAAGCAGAATTCGACCTTACGCTTCTCTGATACTTGCCATAATGGCGTGATATTCTATTTATAAAGTCGCTTGTTCACCCACGGGCTGCGGCCGTCCGGCAGGACCGCGGCAGGCCTATGGGTACAGGCGGATAAGGATCTAAGCGGTTTTGAAATTCTGCCATGCCCACTGTACCTGAGGAAATGTCCCCATAAAAAGACCTGAGCAGCAGGCGGCTGCCTGCTGCTCGCAAGAAACGATATGAGAAGTGGAGATGATGATCTCGTTCATCGGCACCTGGAGCAAAGCGCTCAGTGCATAGAGGTTATCTACACTGGGAAGGCTCTGGCCCCGCTGCCATTTGTAGATGGCTTGCGGCTCCTCAAATCCGAAATAGTGCTGGAGATCTCGGACTGTCATGCCGCGATCCTTCCGGAGCCGGCAGATATTTGCCCCGGTAGCCACAGGATCGATGACAGGAAACTGAATCATGGACATATGGATCGCCTCCATTCACCAGGATGATCTCCACCTTAGCGGAGTATTTCAGCATACCTGATGTGCTCTAAAATAGCAAGCGATCTTTGCCATTTGTAATGAGATTGTTATACAAGAGTCTACGATCGGAACATCCTCGGTGCCGTCCGTATATCAGCCAGCGATTGCTGTGCTGTGCCCTCTGGGGTGCTCACACCAAGACAAAAAGAAGGAGATGATCAGCTGTGACGCAGTTGGTTCCATTGGACAAACGCAGTAAGAAAGCCCAGCGGGAATACCACGCGAAACAGCGTGGCTCCTGGCACGGGGTCAACCCTATCACCCGAACCGTACAGAGCAGGAAGACTTATGACAGAGCAAGAGTTAAACAAGCGGATCGCCGAGATCTTGGGATCTACTAAAAACGAGCCCGGATGCGGTCGACGTTCCGGCCGCCAATATCGCCGTACCCAATGTGTCAGGCACTCAGACCATCTTCTGTTTTTGATTCAGCACAGCAGGTATGCACCAAACATGGGGTATATCATGGGAGACTATGAGGGATTAAGAACATTACTTCATTCTGGACTGCACATTCAGTATATGAAGTCCAGCGATCGTCAACAGTACCTGAAGCGAAGATCCAATCGAAAAGCCCGTAAGTATTTCGGCCTATCGAAGAAGGGCAACCAGTATCGCAAAGTGTTTGAATACTGGTGGACGCTCTATTAAATTTAAGATTGGTCAAAGATCGACTCATAGCAGGAAAAATCCTGCTTCACGACCTACGCAGCGTAGACATACAATCAGGAGTGGCCGACAACGGCACCGATAGAAACGGAGAAAATGCGGAAGTTTCCCCGTTAGGGATGGGTTAGGGATTTGGCGGTTTCGGCGGCTGCGCTCACTCATCCCCCGACCGCTGTTCCACCACTGAAACCGCCGCAAAACAGCAATCTCCAAAACCACAAAAATCAAACTTAAAATGCAGAAAAACCGCCTGTTTAGGCGGTTTTTCTGCAAAATTTGGTCGGAGTGCGGGGACTCGAACCCCGGGCCTCCTGCTCCCAAAGCAGGCGCGCTACCAACTGCGCAACACCCCGATATGAAGTTGTGGGACTGCCCGGGCGTATCCTCCCAACCTGGCGCGCTACCGGCTGCGCAACACCCCGTGGAAGTTTAATTATACTATGACCTTTGAAAATCCGCAACCGTTTCTTCGTTGAAGTTTTCCTCGGAATATGTTATCATGCTTGCGGAGCGTGATTTGACTTGAGAATGAGAAAAAAGCCCAACCTCGTGCCGCGCTGGGAGAGGTGCGCGGGGCTGCTTGAAAACACTCCCGAAACTCACCGCGGGCGCTGGCTGGAAGATTTTCCGGGGCATGACCGGCTCTGCCTGGAGCTGGGCTGCGGCAAGGGCCGATTCACCGCCGGTATGGCCGCCGAGGAGCCCGGCGCGCTGCTCTGCGCAGTCGAGAAAGTCCCTGACGCCATGGTCGTCGCCATGGAACGCGTGAGGGACGCGGGGCTCACGAACGTCCGCTTCCTCGACCGCGACGCCGTGCTGCTGCCGGAGTTTTTCGCCCCCGGCGAGGTCTCCCGCATCTACATAAATTTCCCCGACCCCTGGCCCAAAAAGAAGCAGTTCAAGCGCCGCCTCACGGCCCCGGGTTTCCAGAAGCTCTATTTCGACCTTCTGCCCCCCGGCGGCGAGGTCTGGCTCAAGACCGATAACGTGCCGCTATACGAGTGGAGCCTCGAACAGTTCCAGGCCTGCGGCTGGACGCTCAAAGAGGTCACGCGTGACCTCCACGAGCACGGCATTCAGGGCGTCATGACCGACTACGAGGCCAAGTTCCACGAGCAGGGCGTCAAAATAAACCGCCTCGTGGCGGTGCGCGGGGAGGTATGGACATGCGGCTGATATCCTGGAACGTCAACGGCCTGCGCGCCGTTATGAAAAAGGGCTTTGAGGACGTCTTCTGGGGCCTCGACGCCGACGTCTTCTGCCTGCAGGAGACGAAATTGCAGGCCGGCCAGATAGAGCTCGACCTGCCGGGTTATGAGCAGTTCTGGTGCTACGCCGAAAAGAAGGGCTACTCCGGCACAGCCGTATTCACGCGGGTGAAGCCCCTCGGCGTCTCCTACAACCTCGGCCACGAGGAGCACGACTCCGAGGGCCGGGTCATAACGCTCGAATACGAGGACTTCTACCTCGTCTGCGTCTACACTCCCAACTCCCAGGACGGGCTGAAGCGGCTCGACTACCGCATGAGCTGGGAGGACGCCTTCCGCGACTATCTCGTGGAGCTCGACAGGATAAAGCCCGTCGTCGTCTGCGGGGACATGAACGTCGCGCACGAGGAGATAGACCTCAAAAACCCCAAGACCAACCGCATGAACCCAGGCTTCACGGATGAGGAGCGCGGCAAGATGACCGAGCTGCTCGATGCCGGCTTCACGGACACTTTCCGCCACCTCTACCCCGAGCTGGAGGGGGCCTACACCTGGTGGAGCTTCCGCGCGGCGGCCAGGGAGCGGAACGTCGGCTGGCGCATAGACTACTTCCTCTGCTCCGACAGGCTGGCCGGGCGCATAGACAAGGCCTACATCTGCCCCGAGATAATGGGCTCCGACCACTGCCCAGTGGGGCTGGACCTCAAGTGAGCGCGGGCTTTTCCATAGGCCCGCTCCACTTTGCGGGCAGGGCCGTGCTGGCGCCCATGGCGGGCGTCACGGACTCGGCCTTCCGCGGGCTCTGTCTTGAGCAGGGCGCGGCGCTCGTTTACACCGAGATGGTCAGCGCCAAGGCTTTGTGCTATAATGACCGCAAGACCGCCGCGCTGCTGCACGTGCCGGAGCTCGGCAGGCCCGTCTCGGCCCAGATCTTCGGCCACGAACCGGAGGCCATGGCCGAGGGCGCCAGGCGCGCGCTCGACATCTCCGGGGCCGAGATAATAGACATCAACATGGGCTGCCCCGTCGGCAAAGTCGTCAAATCCGGCGACGGCTCCGCCCTCATGCGCACGCCGGAGCTCGACGCGGAGATAGTATCCGCAGTGGCCCGGGCCGTGCCCGTACCGGTGACGGTGAAGATACGCAAGGGCTGGGACGGCGGGAGCGTCAACGCCCCAGCTTTCGCCCGCCTCTGCGAGGAGGCCGGGGCCGCCGCCATAGCCGTCCACGGCAGGACGCGGGTGCAGATGTACGCCGGAAAGGCCGACTGGGACGTCATAAGAGATGTGAAGCGGGCCGTTTCCGTGCCGGTCATCGCAAATGGCGACGTCTTTTCAGGCGCAGATGCGGCGCACATACTCAGCTACACAGGCGCGGACGCCTGCATGGTGGGCCGGGGCGCCTTCGGGGACCCCTGGCTCTTCGCCGAGATAAACGCCGTGCTGGAGGGCCGGGAACCGCCCGAGCGCCCGCCGCTCGCTGAGCGGATGGCCACAGCCGTGCGCCAGGTCGAGACCGCGGCGCAGGAGAAGGGCGAGCGTCTCGCCTGCATCGAGGCCCGGGCGCGCCTGCCCTGGTACCTCAAGGGCGTGGCATATTCCTCCGCCTGGAAGCAGAAGCTCGTAAGGATATCAACACTGGATGAGCTGCGCTCCATAGCGCGCGACATAGCGCTGGGGCGTCCGCCCATAGACGAAATTATTTAGAGAGTGATTTCATGACCCGGGAAGAAGAGCTGGAGATCATCCTCAAGGTACGCTCCGGGGACACGGAGGCCTTTGAGGCTCTGGTGCTGGAACATCAGAATAAAGTATACAGTCTGGCTCTGAGGATGGTCGGCAACGAGGAGGACGCGCGCGACATGGCTCAGGAGGCCTTTATCCGCGCTTTCAACTCTCTGGGCAGTTTCCGGGGAGAGAGCAAGTTCTCCGTCTGGCTCTACAGGCTGACCAGCAACATATGCATCGACTTTCTGCGCGGGCGCGCCAAGCGCCGCACCGTCTCCCTCAGCTGGGAGGATGAGGACGGCGAGGAGGGCGAGCTGGAGATCCCGGACGAGCGCTTTTCGCCCGAGGCGAGACTTGAACGCACTGAGCTGCGTGAGTCCGTACACCGCGGGCTGGAGCAGCTCTCGCCCGAATACCGCGAGATCCTGCTGCTGCGCGAGATAAACGGTCTGAGCTACGACGAGATAGGCCGCGCCCTCGGCCTGGAGGAGGGCACGGTGAAATCCCGTATCTTCCGCGCGCGCAAAAAACTTTCCGAGTTTTTGATACGCGAGGGGAACATTCCTGGGTCCCTCGCGTCAAACGAGCGGAAGGGAGGTGCGAACGCATGAGCGAGTGTGACAAATACCAGGAAATGATAAGCCAGATGCTCGACGGCGGGCTGCCGGAGCCTCATAAGACCGAGCTCGTAAAGCACCTCGGCTGCTGCCCTGATTGCCGCCGCGTATACGATGCGTTCAGCGCTATTTCCCTTTCACTTGGGGAGACGGCCGCGCCCGAGGGCTTCGCCGGGGACGTCATGGCCGCCGTGCGCACCCAGGGCGTACACGGGTCGGGGCGGTCCAAAGCGCCCGGAAAGAGCCTGGCCCGCTACCTGGCCCTTGCCGCCTGCCTGGTCCTGGCCGTACTGGCAACAGTACGGCTGGCTTTGCCGTCCGGAGTCCGGACAGACGGCGCCGGCGCCGGCGTGCCACAGGCCGCGCAGTTCGGCGTGGCCGCAGCGCCGTATGAAGTTGACCCCCGCGACGCGGCTGGCGACGAGGCTCTTCCTCCCGCCGACAACAGCGCGGAAAACACTGAGAGCGAGAACCCGGCGGAGACCGGGGTCGCGGACGGCGCCGCCGTCCCGGAGCTCTTCTCCCAGTCTGGAGAGGGCGTTCTCTCCCTCGACGCCGGAAGCATCAGCTCAATAGATATCAGCGCAGAGGGCCTCAGCCGCACCATCACGGACGAGGACGACATTCTGGTCATCGCCTCCATGCTCAGCCCCGCGGGCGACGCGCAGCCCCAGGCACTCGGGGACGTCTATTGCAGCGTCGGCCTCAACTACGACGAGGGCTCGTCTACCCTGAACGTCTACATGGCCGAGGGCCTGCTACTCTGCGAGACGGGCGACGGATTCACCTACTCCGCCGCGGGTTCCCCCGAGGAATTCATCGCGGCACTCGATTGAGTCGGGACTGCATATTTTCCCTCCCTATTCGCCTCTTTGGGCAAATTGGGAGGGTTTTTTTATTTATTCCGCAATATTTACATATTATTTTCCCTTGAAAGACTCGAAACGCTGTGCTATAATTCTACACTGAAATCTGATTACTCTCTTTCAAGAGGATAGAAAAGGAACTTGGTGGAAAAAGTGAAACAGCTCAAGGTATCCAACAACGTTATAAGGCGTCTGCCTCGTTATCTGCGCAAGCTGGACGAGCTCAAGACCGCCGGGGTGGACCGCATCTCCTCCGGCGAGCTCGGCAGGCAGATGTCGCTGACCTCCTCCCAGATAAGGCAGGACTTCAGCTGCTTCGGAGAATTCGGCCAGCAGGGTTACGGCTACAACGTCACCGGCCTGCGCGGGGAGATCGCCTCCATTCTCGGCATGAACCGCGACTTCTCCGTCATACTCGTCGGCGTCGGCAACATTGGCCGCGCGCTCATCGAGAACTTCTGCTTCGAACAGTACGGCTTCCACATGCTCGCCGCCTACGACGTCAGGCCGGAGCTTATTGGCACGGATATATCCGGCATCCGCATACACGATATTTCCGAGCTGCCCCACATTTTTGACAACAACAAGGTAGATATGGCCGTCCTTTCCGTCCCCAAGCTCATGGCCAACAAGGCCGCGCACGAGCTCGTGGAGCACGGCGTCCACGCCATCTGGAACTTCACCAACGTCGAGCTTGACGTGGCGGAGTCCGATGTCATAGTCGAGAACATCCACTTCTCCGACAGCCTGCTCGCCCTCGGCTACTACCTCTCCGAGCGCATGGATTCCGAGGCGGCGGCCGCGGCGAAAAATCAGAAATGATGAGGTGCCCCCGTGCGTAAACGTATACTAGCCCTTGCCTTCTGCCTGCTGCTGCTCTGCGGCGGCGTCACCGCCTCCGCGGCGGGCAGCGCCTCCGACCCCCTCGTCTCCCAGAGCTATGCCGACAGCTGGGCGGACAGCCTGGTGCGTGACGCAGCGGAGGGCATCGACAGCGCGCTGCGCTCCGCTTTCCAGGGCGCTTCCGGGCAGTCCGGCGGCCAGGCGCGAGTTTCCCTCTCCTCTGGTCAGAGGCTCAGCCTCCGCGAGGGCGCCTGCCTGACCCTCCTTTCCGGCGCGGCCACGGTCAAGATAAGCTCCGGCTCCTTCCTGAACGTCACCGTCGGCGGCGAGGCCTCGAACGGCAAGGTCAACCTAAACCAGCTCTACATCGTTTGCGAGGGCGGCAGCGCCACGGTCACGGCTTCGGCCTCGTCCTCCCTGCTCGTAGGCGGAAGCTACACCCGCTCCGCCGCGCTCAGCTTCAGCGACGTGGCCTCCGACAGCTGGTACGGCCGCTACGTCTACTCCGCTGTGGAGCTCGGCCTTATAGACGGCATCACAGAGACGACCTACGGCCCCGACGAGAGCTTCACCCTCGCCCAGGCCATCAAGATCGCCGCCTGCATGCACCAGCTCTACCACGACGGCGCAGTCACCCTCACGAACGGCAGCCCCTGGTACACCACCTATGTGGCCTACGCCGTCGAAAACGGCATCGCGCCCGCGAACTACGGCTCTCTCTCCCGCGGGGAGTACGACTCGCCCATCAGCCGGCGCGACTATGTCCGCCTCTTCTACAACGCCCTGCCCGTCTCCGAATACACGGAGATAAACTCCGTCGCGGACGGCGCCATACCCGACGTCGCCGTGGGCAGCATAGGCTCCGCCGAGGTCTACGCCTTCTACCGCGCAGGCATCCTGGACGGCGCGCTGGCGGACGGCTCCTTCCTTCCCGAGAGCGGCATAAAGCGCAGCGAGGTCGCCGCCATAATCGTCAGGATGTTCGACAGCGCCGAGCGCAAGAGCTTCAGCCTGGGTTAAAATCAGCATACAGACAAAAGCCGGCCTTGCGCCGGCTTTTTTTAAAGGGGTTTTACGTATGTCAGACACCATAGCCGCCATAGCTACCGGCGGCACAGTTTCGGCTATAGGCATAGTCCGCGTCTCCGGGCCGGGAGCGCTGGCCGCGGCTGACGCTGTGTTCCGCCCCGCCGACGGCAGGCCCATGTCCGCGCACGCGGACCGGCTCCTCGTCTACGGCCGCCTGCTCGACGCGCGCGGGCGCGTCCTGGACCTCTGCCTGTGCACAGTAAGCCGCGCGCCGCACAGCTACACCGGCGAGGACACCGCAGAGCTCCAGTGTCACGGCTCCCCCGTCGTGCTGCGCGCCGCGCTGGAGGCTCTCTTCGCCGCCGGGGCCAGGCAGGCCGGGCCCGGCGAGTTCACAAAGCGCGCCTTTTTGAACGGCAGGCTCGACCTCACCGAGGCCGAGGCCGTCATCGACATCATCGAGGCCGGCACGGCCGAGGCCGCCGTCAACGCCGCAGGCCAGCTTGGCGGCGCGCTCAGCCGCAGGGCAGAGGCGGTGTATTCGGACGTGGTTGACATAATATCTCACTTTGATGCCGTGCTGGACTACCCGGACGAGGACATCGAGCCCTTTGAGCTGCGGGCCTATGCTGAGAGGCTTGACGCGGGCGCGGCGGAACTGCG
>ULTL01030570.1_pt1 | contig 12109 bp, 8 predicted proteins | sample 1957531 | NCBI WGS metagenome assembly ULTL01 (sample SAMEA4835732, study PRJEB28245) | human gut metagenome | biome: gut microbiome; material: fecal sample | place: Denmark | collected 2008 | reverse complement strand
TCTTTGTCGGCGATAGGCTGTAAAACCGTATCGAACCAATTCCCGCATAACGCAAATTAACGCGCTATTAATTACAAACCAACACTTTACGCCTCTCGTTGCGCTATCCTGCTAATCTCTTGAAAGTTTATTTTATTCTCGAGGTTTTGCAAGAACCTTCCCACTCTGAAATATAGCTACAGCACCACGCTTTCCTTTTTTTTTAATTTTACATTTATTGCTTAGTTCCCAGGTGCGGGGGACTGCAGGAGCTATGTCCCATCATAAAGCATGCGATTCCTAACCCTTTTAATCTCAGCTATATTTATGAAAAACTGTTTCAAAACCGTTTTGGCCGCTGTGGCCGTGCTTGTTTGGCTGGGCGCCTCTGCCCAGGACGATCCTTCGAAGGAGACTGTCATCATCAATCCTTTTACGCACACCTCCGCTGTCAGCCAGGCAGCCTGTGACAACATCCGGGCGGCCGTCCTGTCGGGTTTTGCCGACCGCGGCCGTTTCCACATCGTCGACGCACTGACCGACGGTACGCTGTCGAAACTCTATGCCGACCGCAACGTCGAGGACGTGGTGAACGATGCCAACTGGAAGAGCGAAAGCGAAGCCGCCTACAAGGCGTTGGGTGCCAGGAAGGTCGTCATCGGACAGGCCAACAACGTTTCGTTCTCGCAGTTCAAGTCGGATATCGACGGCAAGATGTACAACAAGGCCGAGGTGACCTATTCGCTGAAGGTATATAACATTGCCGACGGCGCCATGATCGGTTCGGAAGACCTTTCGGTTTCGGGTATCGACGCCGATTCGAAGGACGGCGCGTTCAACGACGCGATGAAAGACCTCCGCAAGGGCATGGTCGGGTTCGTGGACAAGCATTTCAAGTTCGAGACCTATATCCTCGAGCTGGGCGAGGCCGACAAGAAAGGCCGTGTCAAGGAGCTTTATATCTCGGGCGGTACGGAGATGGGCGTTGCCAAAAAGACCCGTTTCAAGGTGTTCCTGGAGCGTAAGATCGGCCCGAAGGTAACCAAGTCGGAGATCGGCACCATCGTGGCTGTCGAGGTGATGGACGGCGTTACCAAATGCCAGGTCGCTTCGGGCGAGGATGCCATCAAGGAGAAATTCAACAACGGCGACAAGCTGGTCGTCATCCTCGACAAGCAGGGGACGGCGGCGGGCGGTTTCTTCAAAGGGCTCGTCGGTGCATAAATTTACCGCATATAATTCTTCTGGAAACGATCTCCGGGGTGTCGCTGACGGTACCCCGGGGATTTTATCCGTTCAAACTTAAAATATTTATCAGATGTTTAGGAAGTCCGTATTGTCAGTCATCGTTGTTCTCTTGTCGGCGCTTTTTCCCGCCTCCGCACAGAATTATACGACCGATGCCATCCTGAAACGCACGACCGGAAAGATCGCTACGCTGGAATGTTCGGGGATCGCCCGTACGAAGAAGGAGGCGATCGAGATGGCTAAGAAATCGGTGATCTACACTTATTTATATAACGGTATAGACGGCCTGAACGACAACAAACCCCTGTTGGGCAGCAAACCCTCGGCCGGGGCGGCCCAGTATGTCGGACAGTTGCTCGGGACGACCCGTTATGCCAACTACATCCGCAGCTGCACCATCGCCGACAAGACCAACAAGACCGCCGCCAAGGACATCCAGGTCTTTGCGACGATCGACCTCTACACCGAATCGCTCGAGCGCGACCTGGTCAACAACGGTATCATCGGGCGCAATGCCGCCGATATAGCGCTCTCCGAAACCCAGGAGATGATCGCCATGCCGACGGTGATGGTCGTGCCCTTCCGCAAGAGCGGCCAGTCCTACGAAGAGGCCATCCGCGACAATTCGGATATGCGCATGGCCATTTCGAAGGTCAACGAAGGTTTCATCAAGCAGGGCGTGGAGACCAAAGACCTGCTCACGTCGCTCAATAACGCCAATACCTATCAGGTGCGCATGGGCGACGGCATGTCGCTCGACGACGCGATCCTCATCAACTCGGGTGCCGACGTCTCGGTGAGCGTCGATATCAACCAGGATGTGAACGACGGCGGGGTGCGCGTGTCGCTGACCCTGCAGGCGATCGAGATCGCCACGGGCAATACGCTGGCCACCAAATCCGAAATTTCGGGGCGCAAACGCACGACGGCCGACGTGCTGTGCGGCGTGATGGCGCAGGCGATGGTCGGCGACTTCATGAAGCAGATATCCACACGCATGGCGACCAAGATTTCGACCGGGCAGAGCGTGGCCGTGCGCTTTACGATCGACCCCGGATCGGCCATCAACATGGATACCGAGATCAACAACATCATGCCGTTGTCGGACATCCTCGTTTCGTGGGTGAAGCGCCATGCCAAGAACGGCAAGTACCATACGCAGGGCCGCACGAGCACGCTGCTGGCCTTCAGCGATATTTTTGTGGACAACTCCATGGAGGACGGTATGCAGTCGGACGTCAATGATTTCGCGCTGGCGCTCTACCAGTACCTCAAGGGGCTGAACCTCTCCGTGTCGCGTACGATCACGGGTAATTCCATCGACGTAATCATCTACTAAACAACAGACCATGAATCTGCTTCGTAAACTATCGTTCTCCCTGGTGTTCGTGCTGGCCGCGCTGTCGCTCCGGGCCCAGGCCGTAATCGACCTCTCGGCCTATATCGACGACGAGACGGCCGCGCAGCTCGGTGACAACAACGCCGCGGCCCTCAAAAACAAGATCAGCAAGATCATCACCCGCAACGGCATGGCCGATGCCGCGGGGCTTTTCGTCGTCACGCCGACGCTTACGATCACCGACGACGGGGCGGTCGATACGGGGATGACCACGCTGCACGTGCTGCGTGCCGACCTGACCCTGTCGGTCAAAAATCTCTTCGAAGATACGGTTTTTGGCAGCCAGACCATATCGCTCCAGGCCAATGGCAAAAGCATGGAAGCCTGTATGCGGTCGCTGATCAATAAGGTGAACGTCAACGACGCGCGTTTCGCCAAGCTGATCGGTGACGTGCAGCAGGGCATCGCCGACTATTATACGCGCCAGATGCCGAAGATACTCGCCAAGGTCAACTCACTCGTCGCCCGTGAGGAGTACGAGGATGCGATGGCGGCGCTGGCCGTGATTCCCGAGAGTGTCGACGAATACGAGGCGGTCGAGGAGCTCAAGGTGCAGGTCTACGACAAACTGCTCGCCGGCGAGGTGACCCGTGCCGTTGCTCAGGCCGATATTCTGGTGCGCCAGGGCGATATCGACGGGGCGCTGGAGTTGTGCCGTGCGTGCAACCCCGTGAGCCCGAACTACGGTGAGGTGATCCGGTTCCTCAACCGCCTCGATGCGCAGGCTGCGGCGGCCGAAGCCGCGGCGATGGAGCAGGAGTTGCGGAAAATGGATGCCGAGGCAATGCGCGCGCGGACGCAGCAGGAGGCTGCCGTCGAGGCGCAGAGCCTCAAGGCCGAGCGTGCCGAGTCCTCTGCCAAGAAGGGCAAGTCGCTGGGCGAATGGCTCTTCGGACTCTGACCGAACGATTGTCTGACTAATCTGGAAATACGATGAAAACCTGTCCTGTCTGCGGAAATAGAATGGAGGATTCGCAGCACCTATGCCCGGATTGCGGCGCCAACTACGTCGAGGCCGTCGTCGACGATATTGCCTCCGGTGCGGGGGCGGATTCCCGGCTGATGCTCGCGAGCCTCGAAGAGGGGCTTGCCGGGCTGGATGCCGTGCCGCTGCCCGCCCTGGGCGATACGGCCCGTAAGATGCTCCCTGCGCTGTGCGCTGCGGCGCTGGTATTTTGCCTGCTCGCCGGGGTCGCTACGGGCGCCAATATCTTCTACCTGCTGGCCGCCGTCGCGCTGGTGCCGCTGGCCGTGTCGCTGCTTGCCCGTATGCAGGGGAAACTGCGGTTGAGTGCCGGCGAAGTGGTCGTAAGGGCCGCCGCGCGGGTCTTTGCCGAGGATGCCGCTTCCGTGCGGGAGCGGTTTGCCGGAGATGCCGAGGTGCTGGCCCGGCTCGATGCCATGCAGCTGCGGCTGGATGACGCCCTTGCACGGCAGGCGTCGGCGCATGCGCAAAACCGCCGCAAGGTGACGGTCATTGCAGCCGTCGTGCTGATTTGCTGCTCTGCGGGTGCAGGGGCGTTGGCCGTGCGAAACCATGCGGCCCGCAAGGCCCAGGCCGCCTATGCGGCGCAGCCCGAGTGGGTCAGGTTGCGCGACAGCTACGCCGACGCGGCCGGGGACGACGAATATGCGGGCAAAGACCTGCGGATCGCCGTCGTGCGTGCCATGCTCGCCGACGGGCAGGGCGCTGCGGCCGAGGATTTTTTCTTCGCCCATTGCCAGGGCAAGGTCGGGGATGCCGATTGCGCCATGTTGATCGCCGGCCATTACAAAGCGAAGAAGGATGCCGTTGCGCTCGACGCCTTTGTCGGCAAGGTGTCGCTGCGCTACGATTCCGATACGCAAAAGGTTAAATCCCTAACGAAGTGACCCGATGAAGCGTTTATTACCTATTTCGCTGCTTTTGGCGGCACTCTGCATCTCGACGGCGGCTTTTGCCCAGAAGGACAAGGTCGTCGAGGCGAGCAGCAAACGGAAGCCGGCATGGATCGGCAGTTCCGACCGGTCGCATTTTGCGGTGACGGAAGTGGGGGAGACCCTTGCCGCCGCCTCGGGGAAATGCATGGCCTCGATCCGGCAGTATATCGTCAATGCCGTGGCCGTGAATGTCTCGTCCGCCGAGAAGATGGCGACGCGCCAGATCACGCGCGACCAGCTGGTCACGGCGATGAGCGACTATTCGTCGGCGCTGATGACCGAGGCCGGACAGCTGCCCTACCTGAACGACATCACCCTCTCGAACGCCGAGGCGGTCTACTGGGAGCGGATATACAGCAAGAAGACCAAGACCTACCGCTATGAATATTCGGTGCTGTACCCCTTTCCGGAGCAGACGCGGCGGCAGCTGATCGAGGCTTTCGTGGCCATCGACGACGCCAAGCAGGCCGAGTATGAACGGCTGCGGCGCGAACTGGGCACGATTACGGACATAGACCGTATCCGGCTGGCGGTAAACGAGCTGGACGGGTTGTACGACTATTTCTTCGACGCCACCCGCAAGGGCGATGTCGAGACCCTGCGGCGCAATTACCGGGCACTGTACAATGCCGTGTCGATCGAGGTGGAGTCCGAGGCGCCGGGCGAGTGCGTCTATTCCCTGCGGCTCGACGGCCGTCCGGCCACGACCGCCGTGCAGCCGCGCCTGAAAAGCGAATCGGTGCTGGAGATGGCCGTCAAGCCCTATGGCGACGGCCGCTACCTGCTCTCCTATGACCCGCAGTACGCTTCGCCGACCGATATCAACAAGATCGAAGTGCTCTACCTGTTCGGCGGTGCGCGCGTGTCGCAGACGATCTTTTTCAATCCGGCCGGGGACGCCGTTTCAGTCCGGCCCAAGGGCACGCTCAGGATCGAACAGTCCGGCGGGGTGATCCGCGGGACGATGCAGCTGCGCGTAAGCGGGACGGCGGCCGAGGTGCGGCGGATCGTGCTGTTCAACCCGGCCGACGGGGCCCGGATCGTGGCTGAAAGGATCGAACCCCCGCAGCTCGCCGGGGGCGATTGCAGCGTAACGTTCGAGGCGCAAGGCTCGATAAGCCCCGCAACCGACGGGGTGGACGTACTCAGGGGAAGCATCGGATTCGGGAATTCCGCCGACGGGAAGGCCTCCGAAGCCGATTTTACATTGCACTATAAACTTACAACCAAATAATCCGAAAGATGAAAAGAACCCTTATTGGAGCTATCGCTCTCCTGCTCGCTGCCGACGCCGTGTCGTGCAGTTCGTCGAAAAAGGCCTCCGGGCCCGCTGCCCCTGCGGGCATGGTCGAAGAGGCTATTCCGCTCAGCGGCGCACAGTACCGCAGCAATGCCGAATATTACCGTGCCGTGCAGAACGGCGTGAGCACCGAGCGCAGCACGGCGCAGAAGATCGCCATGCAGAATTGCCGCCAGGATCTTGCCGCGGCCATCCAGGCCGATGTGAAGCTCGTCATCGAGAACTATGTGAAGAACCAGGATACGGGCGTTGCTGCCGAGCACAAGTCGCAGTATCAGGAACTGGCTTACACGGCCGTCGGCCAGCAGTTGCGCGACGTGCAGGTCGTCGAGGAGAAGATGTTCCGCCAGGACAACGGCTCGTTCCGTTACTATGTCTGCATGCAGCTTCCCAAGGCTGCCCTGGAGGCAGCCATCGAGGATGCGATCGCCAAGGATGCCAAACTCAACCTGGAATTCGACCGCGCCCAGTTCAAAAAGATCTTCGAGGAGCAGATGGCTGCTTTCTCGCAGCAGTAGCCCTGTTGGCCGGCACCATGTCCAATCGAGAGACGGCGCTCCCCTCGGCCGAGGGAAGCCGCCGTCTTTTACCCGTAACCGCTCCGCCTATGAAACGCTATCTGACCCTGTTGCTGTCGCTGCTTTTCGTGCTTCCCCTGCCGGCGCAGTCCCGCCGGGAGGCGTTGCTGGAATACCAGGCGCGCCGCAGGCAGGCCTATACCGAATTCCGGGACAACTACCGCAAGGCGTGCGCCGACTTCATGCGCAAGCGCTGGGAGGCTTTCCGCGCCGAGGCTCCGGTACCCGTGCCCGAACGCCGGGAACCCGATGTCCCCGTTATGAAACACCCGGATGTGCCCTCCGCGCCGACGCAGGACAGGATGCCTTACGACAAGGTGTTCGGCCTGCCCGGGCCGGCTCCGGAGAAGCCCGATGCGCCCGGGATTGCGGAAACACCTGTGCAGCGCGGCAAACCCGCTGCGGAAAAGGGGGCCGGGGATAACGGTGCGCAGCAGGGGCGGAAGCCCGCCGCGGGGACGGACGACGCGGCTCCGGCAGTGGACGTTTCGCATCCCTTCAAGTTCACATTCTACGGCACGGGCTGTTCCGTATCGCTGGCTGCGAAACACCGCTTCAACCTCGCCTCGGTGCAGGAGAACAGCGTGGCCAATGCCTGGGAGGGTGTTTCGGGAGGTGCATACGATGCCGTGGCGGCGGAGTGCGTGGCGCTGAAAAAGGCGCTGGGGCTCAACGACTGGGGCTATTACGACCTTGTGCGGACACTCGCCGACGGATTCTGCGGCCCCAAAACGAACGAATCGGTCGTCCTGCAATCGTTCCTGATGGCCGAGGCGGGCTATAAAGTGCGCATGGCGCGCGGCGGCGGCCGGCTGTTCCTGTTGCTGGCCACCGACGGGCAGGTCTATGCCCGTCCCTATTTCAATATCGACGGCCAGGTATTTTATATCCTGGACGATGTCCCGCGGGCCGCGTCGTACAATATCTGCAATTTCACGATCCCCGGGGAGCGGCCTTTGTCGCTGGCGATGCCCGCGCCGCCCCTCTTCGCGCAGAACCCCGCGGCGCCCGCCGTCCGCAATTTCGACGGCGTGGTTTCGACGACGGTGACGGTAAACCGCAACCTGATGGATTTCTATACGAATTATCCGCCCTGTCACTGGAGCGTCTATGCGGCCACGGCGCTTACTGCCCCGGTGTGCGGGCAACTCTATCCCCCGCTGCGCGCCGCAGTGGCCGGGAAGGGCGAGCGCGAGGCGGCGGAACTGCTGCTGCACTACCTGCACAGGGCTTTCCCCTACAAGACCGACGAAGCACAGTTCGGCATCGAGCGGACACTCTTCGCCGAGGAGATGTACTACTATCCGTACAGCGACTGCGAAGACCGTTCGATCCTCTTTGCGCGGCTGGTCAAGGATCTGCTGGGGCTGGATGTCGTGCTGCTCTATTATCCGGCGCATATCGCCGCGGCGGTATGCTTCAAAGGCGAGGTGAAGGGCGACTACATGCAGCTCGGCAACAAACGCTATGTAATCTGCGATGCGACCTATATCGGTGCCGGCGTGGGCGAGGCGATGCCCGACCTGAAGCGTACGCCGGCCCAAGTCGTCCGGATTGATTAACCCTTTAAAACCGATTCGCGATGTTTTGTCCCAATTGTGGAAAGAAATGCGGTGATAACGACCTTTTCTGCGGGGGCTGCGGCACCAGGCTCCCCGCCCGCCCGGTGACGGCATCCCCGGCGGCAGATGCGGCACCCGTTGCCCCGGCTGTCCGGGCTGCGGGCGATACCCCGGCGGCTTCGGCCTCGCATGGCGCCGGAATCCCCTCGGGATGCGGGGCGGCATCCGCCGCAAGCGCCCGGGCAGCCGCCCGGGCCGGAAGCGGCGCGGCCGCGGGCTCGAAGGAGCCGGCGGGGCCTATGGCCGAGGGCGTCATCTTCACCAACCTGCAGGCTCTGGCCCGCAAATTCGGAACCGATGCCGCGGCGGTGCGCAAGTTGCTCCCCGCCTATGCCGAAGCATCGGCGGCACACGGCATCCGTTACCGCATCGTCGATGCCGGCGACTATGTTTTTCGCAACCCCGAGGCCGGGCGCAACCGCGCCGTGACGCTTTCACCGGCCGATTCGTGGGTCGAACACGGTTACCTGCTGGCGGACTATTACCGTTTCGGGCGCAGCACGGCCGACGATGAAACCAACTACCTGTTCATCGTCGGAGGCGCCGATGTCATTCCCATGCCCGTCCTGCCGCAGTATATCACCGATCCCGATTACAGCGATACGGATATCGACTCCGATATCCCTTATGCCTACCTGCTGGGCGAGCGGACTTACCCCATGCTGGGGACGGCCGAAATTTTCCAGTACGAACAATATTTCCATACGGGACGCCTGCCGCTGGCGCATGACGCGTCGCTGGACGACCTGGCCGGATACCTGCGCCGCGCGGCCAAAGCCCCCGGTTCGATGGCCGTGGGCAGGGCTTACGGGCAGACCGACCTCACGTGGCTTTCGGCCTCAGCTTCGGTCAGCGAGCCTTTCCGCCGCAACCGACTCTTCCGGGGCGACGTGCGGCTCGATGAGCGTATCTATATGCAGAACCTTTTTGTCAGCCCCTGCGTCGAGCGTTCGATCGTCGACAAGGTTTTCGACCGGGGTGCGGACTTCTACTATTTCAACCTGCACGGCAGCGATGCCCCGACCGCATGCAGCTTCTATGCTTCCTACCAGCAGCAATGTTACGAGGCAGTCACGCCCCGGCAGCTGGCGTCCGCTGAGAAACCGAACGTGGTGGTGACCGAGGCGTGCTATGGCGGAAAATTCCAGGATTACGGCCGCGGCGAGACGATGCTGCTCGCGGCGATGGGCGACATGACGCTGCTCTACCTGGGGTCGTCGCGCATCGCGTGGGGTGCTTCGAAGAGCAGTTCGGCAGCCGACCTGGACAATGCCGACCGCCTGACGAACGTCTATATGGCCAAATTGCTCGAGGGGTATACGGCCGGCGAGGCATTCTACATGGCACGGCAGAGCTTCTTCGATTATAACGACGGTTACTTTACGCCCCACCAGGCACTTACGATCGTCGAGTTCAACCTTTTCGGCGATCCGTTCCTGCATGTGGGCGTGCGCCGGGAGGGGGCGAAGGCGCATCCCCGGGCGGTCAAGGCGCTGGCGAAAGGCGCAGTCAACGCGGTCGTCGAACGCAAGTGCGTCTATGAAGCCGCTCCGGCCTCGTTGCTCGACCGGGTGCGCAGCGCCGTCGACCGCAACCTGTCGCTGATCCGCGCCGCTGTCGACCGGCAATTGTACGAACAGCTGGGGGTCGAACCGCGCAGCCTGTCGACCGTCACCCGCATGAAATACGGCAACGGCGACGAGTTTTATGCCTTCAATTACCTGCAGACGGACGGTACCATAAAGAGCTGCCATACGGCGACCGCCGACCTGAACGGAAACGTGAAATCAATCATATCAACCAAATAGAACGACTACTATGAAATGCCAGAATTGTAATTCCGAACTCCTGGAGGATGCGAAGTTCTGCACGACGTGCGGTACGCCCGTCGCCGCTGCGCCCGCAGGCCCCGTGTGCCCGAAATGCAATGCCCCGATGCTGCCCGACGCCAGGTTCTGCACGACGTGCGGCGCGGCGGTCGAACCCGCTGCTGCACAGGCGTCCCAGGCGCCGGACGGGCAGGCTGCCGGAGGCGGCGAGCTCGCCACGGTGAAACAGAAGATTTTCTGGAATATCCAGAAAGGCGAAGTCGCCTGCCGGGTCAATGAATCGGAGTTTATCCGCTACGATTCGGCGCAGGGGCTGATCGTAAACGACGGCACGACGGCGTATATCAAGGCCAACGGCAAGGTGCTGGCCGAAATCCACGGGGGCATCTACGATTTCGTAGACCCCGACGAGCTCAAGCGCGTACTCGAAAGCCGTACGGGCGGGGCTGCGGGGCTGATGGCCGGCAGCGGCCGTTTCCTGATAAACGCCCTGCTGGGACGCCGCGTGAAGGACAAGTTCGACGACAAGGACGCTCCCGAACGGCAGCGCTCGCTCGATGCCGTGATCGAGAGCATGAAACGGCACGAGGCTTTCTCGCTGCTGCTCAAGCTCGACAAGAGTTTCTCGCTGGTATTCGGTTCGGGAACGGCCGAGGATATGGCCGAGTTCAGGCCGATGTCCGTGCGCACGAAACTGCTGGACTTGCAGGTCGGTCTGCGCGTGATTTTCCGTATCGCAGATTTCAATCGTTTCGCCGAATATTTCCTGACGGACGAGCCCGTCGCCACGACCCGCAGGATTGCGGAGAAGTTGCAGCCCGTAATGCAGAATGCCGTGCAGGCCGTGATGCAGGATCGCCAGGTCGAAGGCACGTCGATCCCGGCGGAGGTCGCCGAGGCGATCACGGCCAGGATTGCCGCTTCCGGCGACCAGTTCTACGGCCTTGCGCTGGAGCGCGTGGCCGAAGTGGTGGCTTCGAACGAAGACCTGGAACGCCTGCGCAGCCTGAGCCGCGAACTTTACCTTTCGGAGCAGGAACTCGACTACCTGCGCCGCACCAACGATTTCCGCAACCGCCTGGCTGCGGAGACCAATTCGCAGGCTATTGCCGATGCACGCAGTGACATGCAGCTCTATGAGGGGTTGCAGCAGGTCAATAAAGACCGCCTGCTGGCCGACGACGAGCTGGATAAGTTCTACACCGTGCTTTCGCGCGAGAAACGGATCCGCGATGCCCGCAGCGAGGACGAGGTGGAGGCTGCACTGGCCGACATCGAAAAGACCGGGCTGCTGCGCGAAGAGGACGTCGACAACCTGCGCATCGACGTCGCCGAACGCCGTTACCGCCGGGGCGAGGCGATCAAGCTCATGCAGTTGCGCGACCGGATCGAGTTCGAGAAAGTCCGCACGGCGGGCGAAGGGCAGGTCGCCGTGGAGCAGATGCGCCAGGGGCTGGAGTTGCAGGAGCTGACGCTCGCGCATCGCAAGCGCGAGGACGAGTATTCCGACGAACGCCGCGCCCGGGAGCGCGAGTTGCAGCGGGCAGACCGCCAGTCGGAGATAGAACTGGACAATGCCGAGATGGATGCCCAGATCGAACGCCTGCGCAAGGTCAAGGAGCTCAACCGCGAGGACAAGAAGATGGATTTGGATCACGAGCGCGAGATGGAGCGCCTGAAGCAGGAAGCCCTCGACAAGAAGGCGCGGATGACGGCCGAGCAGCTGATGGCCGTGGCTGCGGGCGAGAACCTCGATTCGCAGGCCGCGGTGAAGTTCGCCGAGTCGTTCTCGGCGGGAAAGAACGCCGAACAGGTGCAGCAGGCCGCCGATGCCCGTATCGCCGATTCGCAGCGCCACGAAGACCGTATGCTGGAGATGATGCGCGAGATGAAGGATATGGCCACGACCATGACCGGGCACATCGTCCAGAACAAGGATGCCGAACGCGACCGTTACCGCGAACGGATGGAACGCCAGGAAGACCGGGTGGACAAGACGCAGGACAGTGCCCTCGAATATGCGACGCGCAACAACCAGCAGGCGGCCGCGAAGCCCCAGGCGCAGGCTCCCCAGTCCGTCGGGCGGGTATGTCCCGACTGCGGTACGGTAGCCGTGCAGGGCGTGCGTTTCTGCGCCAACTGCGGGCGGGATCTCAAATGAGCACGGCCATGGAGAGATACCAGGGAGTAATACTGATCCGGTTGCAGAATGCCGGGTCGAAATCCGAAGGGCA
>ULTL01040215.1_pt1 | contig 12366 bp, 6 predicted proteins | sample 1957531 | NCBI WGS metagenome assembly ULTL01 (sample SAMEA4835732, study PRJEB28245) | human gut metagenome | biome: gut microbiome; material: fecal sample | place: Denmark | collected 2008 | reverse complement strand
CCTACACGAAATTTTATACGAGCTATACTTTTCTTTTTTAAATATCAACTTCGGATAAATCAGAAATAACAGTGATTATTTCAAAAAAATATTATACTTTTGCGCATTAAATCTTCGTGGAAGAACAAATAAAGTTTAAGTAATATAAAAAACAATTTCTAAAATGCGAAACAAAGGAGCGATAACATTACTCACGATAGCGCTCGCGCTAGTGAGTGCTTACCAGTTGTTTTTCACTTTCAAAACATCCCAGGTGGAGAAAGCAGCTCGGGTATATGCCGCCGGCGATCCCGAAAAAGAAAGAGCATATCTGGATTCTATTGCTAACAAGAATGTGTACAATTTTTTGGGGTTAGCAAAATTTACGTACAAGGAATGTAAGGAATTGGAACTTCCGTTAGGTCTTGACTTACGAGGCGGTATGAACGTTACGATGGAAGTTGATGTAGTTGACGTAGTAAAGAGCCTTGCAAACAACAGTCAGGATCCGGCTTTCTTAAAGGCATTAGATGAAGCGGTAAAAATGCGTACGACAAGTCCGAAAGATTTCGTGACTTTGTTCGGGGAAGCATTTGCCAAAATCGCTCCGAATGCACAATTAGCTTCTCCGGATATTTTCGGGACAGTCGAATTAAAAGATAAGATCAAAATTGGTGCCAGCAACAAAGAAGTATTGGATGTCATCCGGAAAGAAGCTGAAGGGGCCATTGACAATACGTTCAATATTCTCCGTACCCGTATTGACCGCTTTGGAGTAGCCCAGCCGAATATCCGTAAAGCAGATATCTCAGGACGAATCAACATCGAACTTCCGGGTATCAAAGATGCTCAGCGTGTAAGAAAACTTTTACAGGGAACAGCTGCTCTTGAATTTTACGAGACATACGAAAACGCCGAGTTCTTCGAAAATCTAAGCAAAATTAATGAAAAAGTCAGGGAATTGGAACGCTCTGCTGACGTCTTAGGCCTGAATAAAGATACCCTTTTGGTAAGTGAAACGATTGAGAAAGAAACTGTAACTACGGATACAAATGATGAAGGATTAAAATCACTTATCGAACAAACTTCTAAAGATTCGCTTAATTCTATAAATGAAGAGGAAATGAGGAAACAAAATCCATTTTTCTCTCTTCTCATTCCTGCACAGGCCCAAGACGGTTCTTTACGCCCGGGCTCTACGATAGGATATGCGCTTCTGAAAGACACAGCTGCCGTGAACGCTTTATTGGCGCTTCCGCAGGTAAAAGCATTGATTCCCCGAAACGCCCGTCTGTTATGGGAGATGAAGCCCATGGGAGATATGGTTGCCTTACATGCTATAAAAATTACCACCCGTGACGGAAAAGCTCCCTTGGATGGAGGAGTAGTGGTAGATGCCCGTAAATCTTTTGACGACCATAATGGAGGTGCGCCCATTGTATCGATGAATATGAACGGTGAAGGTGCTAAGACATGGGCCCGGCTCACCAAAGACAATATCGGACGTAGCATCGCCATTGTGTTGGACGGATATGTATGTTCTTCACCGACTGTTAATTCAGAAATCAAAGGAGGTAGTTCTCAAATTAGCGGTGGATTTGATGTAAAGGAAGCAGAGGACTTAGCTAACATTTTGAAATCCGGTAAATTACCGGCACCGGCACGGATTATTGCCGATGAAATCGTAGGACCGTCTCTGGGACAAGAATCCATTCAAACCGGTATGTGGTCCTTTATCATTGCTTTTGCATTAGTATTGTTTTACATGCTTTTCTTCTATAGTAAAGGCGCTGGCCTTGCTGCCGACATCGCATTATTGGCAAACTTGTTCTTCTTGTTCGGTATTTTGGCTTCTATCGGAGCCGTACTTACCCTGCCGGGTATTGCAGGTATTGTATTGACGATGGGTATGTCTGTAGACGCGAACGTATTGATTTATGAACGTATAGAAGAAGAAAAACGGGCCGGTAAAGGCTTGAAATTAGCCATTAAAGAAGGATATAAGAACGCTTATTCCGCTATTATAGACGGTAACGTAACGACCTTATTAACCGGTTTTATTCTTTATTATTTTGGAGAAGGACCGATTAAAGGTTTCGCAACGACTTTGATTATCGGTATTTTCACTTCTCTATTCTGTGCGATCTTTATCACGCGCTTGATCTTAGAACGGGCTTCTAGCAAGAATGATAACGTACCTTTTACCACCGTTTTCACCCAGAACTGGCTGAGAGATGTAAAATTCCCCTTCTTACAAAAGCGGAAAATCTCTTATATCCTTTCTGGAACGGCCATCATTCTTTCTATCGCTTTCTTATCCACAAAAGGATTGGATAAAGGTATTGACTTTGTAGGAGGTCGTACTTATACCGTTGTTTTTGACAAACCCGTACAAGTAGAAGAGGTTGCCGAAAGCTTGGCACAAGTATACGGAAGCGCTCCCGAAGTGAAGACATTCGGTGGTGAAAACCAAGTGAGAATTACCACAAAATACAAGATTGATGCGGAAGGGACTGAAGTAGACGATGAAGTCGAAACTTTATTATACGAAGGCTTAAAAGATTATCTGCCGGAAGGAACCAGCCGGGATCAATTCCTGGAAGTAAATCGGCAGATGTCGGAAAAAGTAGGTCCTGCCGTAGCAGAAGATATTACCCGCGCCGCAATTTGGTCGGTAGTATTAGCTCTGATCGTTATCTTTGTCTATATCATGTTCCGTTTCTCACAATGGCAATATGGCGCTGGTGCGGTTATCGGTTTGGCTCACAACGTAATTATCGTCATGGGAGTATTCTCTATATTCTCTGGAATATTACCTTTCTCTCTGGAAATAGACCAAGCCTTTATCGCTGCCATCCTAACGGTAGTGGGATATTCCATCAACGATACGGTGGTCGTATTCGACCGTATCCGGGAATATCATACTCTTTATCCCAAACGGGATGATTTGTCTGTGACAGACGCAGCCCTGAATTCCACGTTAAGACGTACTTTCAGCACTTCCTTATCAACAATTGTCGTGTTGCTGGCGATCTTTATCTTCGGAGGAACTTCTATTAAAGGTTTTATATTCGCTTTGTTGGTCGGGATCTGTGTAGGTACATATTCTTCTCTATTTGTAGCTACTCCGATTTCTTACGATCTGAGACGGCGATTCGAGAAAAATAAAAAGTAAAATAAAACATATTACTTAAAGGAAGCCACCTCAGGGTGGCTTTTTTTATTTTTAACGAAGTTGTTAAAGTAAAGCGATCTGTAAACAAATTACAACCTTTTTTTTATATTTGTAAGAAATGCTTATTCTACAATTTTAAGAGTTTTTACCACCCTATGAAGCAGAGACCAATCTATACAGAGCCTGAAAATTGCCAAGATTGTTATAAATGTATACGAGAATGTCCGGTAAAAGCAATCCGGATTGAAAACAATAAGGCTTATATTATAGCAGAACGATGTATTTATTGCGGGCATTGTACACAAATATGTCCCACCGGTGCCAAAAAAATCAGAGACGGGGTACCGGCAGTCAAAGAAATTCTCAGACAAAACAAGCAAGTCATCTTATCTTTGGCCCCTTCTTATGCCAGCGAATTTGGAAACTTACCGGTTTCATCTTTAATCGCAGCCATTAAACGCCTGGGGTTTAGCGGCGTATCGGAGACGGCTTTGGGAGCAGAATTGGTATCTGCTGCTGTAAATGAATTTTTATTGCATTCTCCCCGCAGTATTTATATTTCTTCAGCTTGTCCGGTTGTCGTAGAATACATCCGGAAATATGCCCCTGAACATATCTCTTCTCTCACGCCGATATTTTCTCCTTTACTTGCCCATGCCCGATTTTTAAAAAAACAATACGGAGAAGAAGTCAAGGTTATTTTTGCAGGCCCCTGTATTGGTAAAAAAACGGAAGCCGATAATTTTAAAGATCTGGTAGAAATCGCTATTACCTTCAAAGACTTAAAAATGTGGATGGAGAAAGAAGGTATCCAACCGGAAAACGAAAAAGGAGAAGAAATGCATTTTATCCCCTATAATTCTGGCAAAGGAGCACTTTATCCTGTTGAAGGAGGGATGTTAGCAGGTATTGACGGGGAAGACAAAAAGGTCATCAAAATGGCATTCTCCGGTATGGAAAACATACAAGATGTCATTCGCAACCTGGATGACTCCCCCCGCAAAGACACGCTCTTTCTGGAATTATTATCTTGTAAGGGAGGGTGTATTAACGGACCGGGTAAACTGAGTTCTTCCTCCCTGGCCATCAAACGGTACGACGTTACCCGCAAAATCAACTCAGCGGATAGGGATAAACCCTTAAACCTAAGTGATCTCACGAATTATTACACGGTAGATCAGCAGATTGAAAAAGAACATTATACGGAGAATGAAATCCTACAAGCATTGGCTGCAGTCGGAAAAACCTCCGCTGCCGATGAATTAAATTGCAGCGGTTGCGGTTATGACAATTGCCGGGATTTTGCCCGGGCATTATTGGCAGGACGGGCGGAAGAAAACATGTGTGTATCTTACATGCGGAAAATAGCTCACGACAAAGCGACTGTCCTTTTACAAAAAATACCTGCCGGCGTCATTCTGGCCGATCTGGACTTGAAGATAGTCGATATGAACCGATATGCCGCCAATCTACTGGGGGAAGAAACGACATTGGTATATGATGCTTCTCCCGGTTTGCAAGGAGTTGCCTTGGAAGCTATTTGTTCTTTTTCGGCTTTATTCGGAGCAGCACTTTCTACCGGAAAGGAAATTATAGAACGGCAAATCAGAGAAGGAGATAAAATATGGATGCTTTCCATCTACAACATACAACCGCATCGTTTAGTATTCGGTTTACTTCAAGACTTGCGGGAACCTTACGGCAAAACAGAATGGATGATGGGGAAAACCAAAGAAGTAATCAGCAAACACATGGAAACCGTACAAAAAATTGCCTGCCTCCTAGGGGAAAATGCTTCTTATACAGATGCAACCTTACGGGCTATCATGGAAACGATGAAAGGGAAAGAATAATGCATAAGAAACGGTAAATACAAAAATACCATGACGAAAAATCTGCCTGAAATTTTTATAGAAGTGGATTATTTCCAAAAAAATAAAGCCGGAAACCAAGTGTGTGGAGATAGTTTTATGTCGCAAAAATTAAAGGGAGAAGGGCGAATTATAGGGGTTTTATCGGACGGTTTAGGGAGCGGTATTAAAGCCCGCGTCCTTTCCGCTATGACAGCAACCATGGCGATGAACTACACGGCCTTGAACGAAACCATTCTCCGTACAGCCCGGTCGATTATTGATACCCTCCCCAAAGACGAAGTAAAACAAATTGGTTATTCTACATTTTGTATTTTGGATATTGATTGCTTTGGCAATACGAAAATAATTGAATACGAAACGCCTTCTTTCTATCTTTTCAGGAAAGGGGAAAGTATAAAAATTCAAAAACAAAGAATCCCTATTGAACGCCCGGATTTAGCTGACTCGTATCTTTGGATTTCTGAATTCCGCCTAGAAAAAGAAGACCGTTTGGTTTGTTTTACCGATGGGGTAAGCCAATCCGGAATGGGTTCGGAAAAACTTCCTGCCGGCTGGGAATCCCAAATAGAAGATTACATTCAAAATCTGTTGCTGCGTCAAGTCGGTATTTCAGCAGAAGAATTGTCCCGCCGTATCGTCATTCAGGCAGAGAAAAACGACGGCTACAACTTAATCGACGATGCCAGTTGTTGTGTTGTATACAACCGCACCCCACGCAATCTGCTAGTATGTACCGGTCCACCTTATGATCCACAGAACGATAGCTACTTGGCCATACGAGTAAAAGAGTTCCGGGGCAAAAAAGTGATCTGCGGAGGTACCACAGCTTCCCTGCTGGCCCGGGAGCTACACATTCCCATAAAAACACTCCCCCAGCAAGCTGACACAAAAGAGCCGCCGATTTCCAGTATGGACGGCATCGACTTAGTGACAGAAGGAATCCTGACATTAAGCCGGGTGGAACGGATCCTTTCGGAAGAAGAGCATGGCAAAGCACAAGCAGAGGGTGCTGCGGAACAACTGGTAAAATTATTACACAATAGCGATCAGATCACTTTTATTGTAGGTACTTGTATCAATATTGCCCATCAGGATCCGAACTTACCAGTAGAGTTGGAAATCCGAAGAAATGTAGTCAAGAAAATCAAATATTTATTAGAGACAAAATTCCTGAAAGATGTGGAAATTAGCTACCTTTGAGCCTTTAAATCAAAACCGGCATTTTTGCCTGAAAAGCTAAATCATAAATTGTAAACCGATATCATATGTTATACGATAACTTTGCGATGCTCACCAAACGGGAGTTACTGATCAGAATTGTAAAATTATTAAAAGACGATGAGTTAGTTACAAAGCTGAAATACTTACCCATAGAGATGCGTCCCCGGAATAAAAAACCGGTCAGATGCTGCGTACATAAAGATCGTTATATCCTGAAACATAAAATCATTTCCATACTGGGATTTGACATTGTAGACGAAGAAATTGACTTGATTCATTTATCGGAGTTTGCCCGGATGGCCATGGCAAATAAAAATACCAAAGAAAATATCCTTTCGGTAGTACATGAAGCTTGTAGTGCCTGCATCCAATCACAATATGCTGTTACGAATCTTTGCCGGGGATGCGAGGGACGTCCCTGCGTGATGAACTGCCCCAAAGCAGCCATTTCTTTCAAAGGAGGCAAAGCTACCATCAGTACGGAAGATTGCGTCAGCTGCGGTCTATGTCAGAAAGTGTGCCCTTATCATGCCATCGTATATACACCGGTGCCTTGCCAGGATGCCTGCCCCGTAAAAGCAATCGATAAAGATGAAGAAGGGATAGAACACATCGACAAAGATAAATGTATCTATTGCGGTAAATGTATGCAAGCCTGTCCTTACGGAGCAATTATGGAACGTTCTAAGATTATCGATATACATAAAACTCTTACTCATCCGAACAAAAAAATCATTGCTATCGTTGCCCCGGCTATTTATGGTCAATTCAATGCTTCAGCAGGGCAGATTCTATCGGCTATCAAGCAAATTGGTTTTGACGATGTTATCGAAGTAGCCTTAGGAGCTGAAATAACGGCCAGCAAAGAGGCCGAAGAGTTACAGGAAAGGATGGAAAAAGGCTCTGCCTTTATGACCTCTTCCTGCTGTCCAGCTTATACGGGCTGGGTAAATAAGCATGCCCCTTTACTGAAACCATATGTCTCCGACACTCGCAGTCCCATGGTTTATGCCGCCCGCTACGTGAAAGAAAAATATCCGGAGGCCGAGGTCGTTTTCATCGGTCCCTGTCTGGCCAAACGTTATGAAGCAGATTCCGTACCGGAAGTGGACTATGTCATGAGCTTCGAAGAATTAGGAGCTTTTATGGTCGCCTATGATATCAATGTAGCCAATTGCAGTGAAAAAGATCTCAATGAAGGTGTAACCCGCTATGGAAGAGGCTTTGCTCAAGCCGGAGGTGTCCGCGCGGCAATTGTCAATGCCGTAGGAAACGGAGTAACAACCTTGGCTATAGAAGGATTGGATAAGAAAAACCAAGCCTTGCTAAAAACCATGGTCAAAAAACCGGAAGCCCAATTTGTAGAGGTCATGGCTTGTGACGGAGGATGCATTAACGGTCCTTGTTCACTCGCTCCTCTTACTCTGGCAAAACGGCAAATCAAGAAGGTCTTGGATCAATAAAAAGCCTATTAAATTACACATTAGGGCACGTCCCTAATGTGTAATTTTTATCTTTAAAAGATTACCCCTGTCTGCTCACCTCCTGACTTTAGGAAGATTCTCACTTTAAATAATTTGTTTTATACTCCTTTGATCGGTGTTACAGAGTTTGTATTTTGTTTTCTAAAATATTCAAATTTAGAATTATACTCCTTATTCTCTATCTTTTTACAACAAAAGATTCAGAGGGTTCTATTTGCATAAATATCTAATTATAAACATCTTAAATTCTATCTAAAACAATAATAATTTTTCAGAGGTATTTCAAAAATTTGCATATTTCAAGGTAAATTATAATTTTGTTATCTCATTGTCCGAAAGGGCCTCTGATGCTGCGGACAATTATCTAAATAAACATTATTTATTCACAAGCCAACTAAATTACAGGCTGAAAAATCACAAATTATGATGAAAAAATCCTTCATGTGGGCCATTGCCCTTCTTCTCGGAGAGATCTGCCTCTTCACTGCTTGCAACGATGACAAAAATGACAACACACCGTTTGTCGAACCGACTGTAACGCTCACTGCCGGAGAAGTCACTACTAGCACTTTGGAATTCGCAGTTAAACTCGAAGATGCAGACAAATGTGCCTATCTTTACACAGAAAGCAGTGCCTCCGTACCGACTGTAGAAGAAATCCTCGCTTCCGGCAAATCCGTATCCGCATCCGGTAAGGTTTTGATCGAGGATTTAAATGCCAGTACAAGCTATCGCATTTCGGCCGTTGCCACACGGGAGGAATTCACGGGAGAAATCGTATCGATTGAAATGCAAACCTCTGCCCCCGATCCAACGCCTGTGCCAAACATTACCCTAACGGAAGGTAGCACAACAACCAATGCACTCACCTTTAACGTAACCCTGACCGATGCTGAAAAAGCTGCTTATATATGTCTTGAAAAAAGTGAGGGATTGACACTTCCCACTGCTGCAGAGATTATCAGCGATGGTACAGTTATTCCCCAAGCTGGCGAAGTGACTGTCAGCGAATTGAATGCGAACACAACTTATATCATCGCAGTTGCCGCAGCCAATAAAGAAGTATTTTCCGAAGTGAAGTCGATTGAAATGACTACGGACGTCTTAGTAACGGGTCCCGCTGTGTTCGACCGTCAAATCGTCGGTGCCCATTACGGAGATACTCACGATACCGGTTATTCCGAATTCTATTTCGTCTTAGCAGATGCCGATGCTACGGAAAATAACGGAGTCTATACCACCACCGGCGCCGGTCGAACGATGAGCTTCGAACTTTACCAATTCGCTCCCTCCAATCTTGACAATATTACGATTCCCGCCCGGACCTACCGTTATAATACGAATTACGGCATGAGTACCTTCTCACCGGAAAAGACCTTCTGTATGGTTAACGACGGTAAAGGAAACATTACAAAAATCGAATTCAAAGCCGGTACAATTGAGGTAAAACTCGTCGGTAGCAACTATACCATTACAGCCAACCTCACCACCACAACAGATGAGGAATTTACAGCCAGTTACAGCGGTACATTGAATATCGAAAACAAAGCGGAAGTTCCCGAAGGTCTCCCTCAGATTGAAAAAGATATTACAGGAATGAATTTCATCCGCGCACTGGCTAAATATTATAGCTACGGAGTAGATAATTGCATCTTAAATCTCTACGATGTTGAGCCGACAATATCAGGCGACTCGGATTATCTGTTGAATGCCGGACATGCAATATCTCTCGACCTTTCGACAGCAGTTTCCGAACAAATGGCTCTACAGGAAGGTATTTATACCGCTTCCGTAGATTACGATCCGGGTACTTATCTGCCAGGGTATGAAAAAGAATTCATGGGTATGGTGTTACCTTTAGGTACTTACTGTGAAGAACGTAACGATAATTACGAATCTATCTACGGTTTTATTACAGGCGGTACGGTGACGATCTCGAAAGTCGCTACAGGTTACCGTTTGGTACTTGACTTTACCACCAACAAGGGACATAAAATCTCCGGAACTTATGAAGGCAAGGTAGAATTCACCGACAAGCGTTCGACAGAATCACCCAAGCCCATTACAGAAACAGCCAAAGCGTTGAAACTCCGCCGTCACTAATGCTGTAAGAGGTCAGTTTCCTCAAACAAAACAACAGAGGTTGTCCAAATTAAAAATTATCGTTTTGATTTTGGACAACCTTTTTTATTGCCTTCCCTCTAAAAATAAAAGCCATAGGGTATCCTATCCGTCAAAATTAATCTTTTCACAAAAGATATTCTATTTATTTCTTCTAAACAAGCGTCTGAGTACACTTGCTAAATCTTCACCCTCACCGTGATGAACCGTCGAAATACTTCGGAAAGTTCCGGTTTCTTCTTCTCCGATTCCCATCTGTACCGGATAGATCAACACACAATTATTCATCTGAAAATACTTATTCATATAAGCCGGAATCAAAGCCATTTGTCTTGAATAAGAAGGGAAATTACGCCGGCTCATGACAACTAACAAAGCGTCATCCGGCTTCACATCCCGGGATACGATCAGAAAATCATCCCAATCGGTGAATTCTACAAATTCCGCACTGATATTATGTTTGGCTTTTACATCTTTCAAAAGGGAGAGTAAAGCCGCACTTCCGTAAAAAACGATCTTACTATTTGTATTGCGAACCACATTCCACACCCTCACTAACCAATAGGGAAAACCCACTTCCAATTCCGCATTTTCCGGAATCAGCATAATATATCTTTTCAAAGTCGCCAGAGGTTGTACCGGCCGGTACACAAAAGTAGTGGTCGCACATTTTGCTACAATCCCCTCGACTAAATCTCCCAGAAAAGTGTTAGAAATATCAGATGCCTTCCGCAAGCCCAAAACAATATCCGTAATTTTATGTTCCTTTACGACATTCTTTATCCCGTTCACGACATTTATATCGTAACGCATCAAAGTATGAATCATCTCATCCGTTGCCGCAGCCGTTTTAGCTGCTTTATTCAAAAGCGTCTGGGATCTTTTTTCCGCGGCCATATCATTACTGTCCGATTTAATAATACTGAGAGCCATCATTGTCGTCTTACACTTCTTCGATTTAACGGTCACACCCAAGCTTATCAATTCTTCTACAGTTTCCAAATTGCTCAAAGGGATCAGGATCCGATCCTCTGTATCGCTTTTATCTACCAACTCTTCTCCCGCCATTTCCGCCAAAGCCACATTTTGAGCGCCTTTCTGTGTTACAAAAGAAGCGATAGTACAAGTAACCAATATCATTATAATGGTTCCGTTCAACACACTCTCGTCCAGCAACCGGATAGGTTCTCCTGTAGGTGAAGTACCCAGAATTACCTGATACCCTACCATTACAGCAGCTAATGTCGCCGCCGCCTGAGCATTAGACAAGCCAAACAAAAGACGTCCTTCATCACGGGTATAATGAAGACTCTTTTCCGTTACCCAAGCAGCCACATATTTAGAAACCGTAGCAATTACGCACATCACAACAGCAACCCACAAAGAATCCCAACCGGTCGCAAAAACCCGATAATCGACCAACATCCCCACCCCGATTAAGAAAAAGGGAATAAAAAGAGCATTTCCCACAAATTCCACCCGGTTCATTAAGGCAGAAGTATTGGGAATCAAACGATTTAAAGCCAAACCCGCCAAAAAAGCCCCGATGACATCTTCCAAGCCTGCCACCTTAGCAAGGAAAGAAGCCAGAAACACTAAAGCCAATACAAAAATATACTGAGCGATATGATCTTCATAGCGTTTAAAAAACCATCTCCCCACTATAGGGAAAATAATTACCACGACTGCTATAAATACAAGGGTAGAGACCGTCAGTTTTACCCAAAATTGTCCATTTATATCCCCCGTGGACATCCCCACAATTACGGCTAAAACTAATAAGGCCAACAAACAGGTAACAACCGTACCTCCGATAGAAATATTTACAGCCCGGTTTTTCGTCACACCATATTTACTGACAATCGGATAAGTCATTAAAGTATGGGAAGCAAACATACTGGCCAATAAAACAGAAGTAGGCCAGCTAAAATTCAAAAGATATATTCCGGCAAGTGTTCCCATAATCATGGGAATAAAAAAAGTCAGCAAACCGAAATACATACCTTTACTATAATTTTTCTTCAAGTCGGCTAAATCGATCTCCAAACCCGCCACAAACATAATATAAAGCAATCCCACTTTTCCGAAAAGCTCTATGCTACTGTCCCGCGCCATAATTCCCAACCCATTCGGTCCGATAATTGCCCCCGCAATGATCAGCCCAATCAGATCCGGTATCTTTAAACGATACAATAAAATAGGAGCTAATAAAATTATAAACAATAAAACCGAAAATATTAAAACCGGATCAGTTAATGGAAATTGCAACATATTCATACGTAATTAAGGAACAGACTATTTTTCCTCCGCTCGCAGGAAGTTATACGCCTCATGTTTATTTAACATTTTCACCCGCCCAAACAGTCAGATTCAGAAATAAATTCTCCTGCATCCCGCCAAATTTAAGCTGAATAGCAAAGTTATTCACCTTCAAGATACAAAAATAATAAAAAAGAAAGCGTTCCGATTCCGGCACACCCTTTTTTCGGACACAACTTTTGTGATTAGGAAA
>ULTL01052827.1_pt1 | contig 12370 bp, 14 predicted proteins | sample 1957531 | NCBI WGS metagenome assembly ULTL01 (sample SAMEA4835732, study PRJEB28245) | human gut metagenome | biome: gut microbiome; material: fecal sample | place: Denmark | collected 2008 | reverse complement strand
GAGCGTCGATTACCTGAACGAGAAGTTCGACACGCTCGCGCAGGTGGCGGAGAGCACGGGCGCGTCCCTGTCGTCCATACAGGAGCAGCAGGAGGGCTTCGCGAAGACCATGGAGGGGCTTACCGGCTCGTCGGTCGAGGCGCAGGAGGTCGGCGTTGACCTCACCCGCTTCTTCGGCGACGCGAGCGGCAACACCTACAGCGCCGCCAACGGCTTCATAAGCGCGTACGGGAGCAACCCCATGTTCCAGAACAACGTGTCGCAGAACATCGCGCAGGGCATGGACACCGGTCAGGCGTACGCAGCGGCCATACAGCAGACGGTCGGGTACGCCGCGCAGACGAAGGGCGGCGACGTGGAAGCGCTCATCGGCGCGGTCATGAGCGGCGACCGGGACAAGTTCAACAGCGTGGTGGGCGAGCTGAAGAACGCAAGCGGCCTCGGCATCGACGGCATGGCGAAGCAGATAAGCGTGCAGCAGCAGCTCGCGTCCCTGTTCGGCATGAAGCAGCTTCCAATGAGCCTCATAGAAGACCCCGATGGGGTGTTCGACATGCTGTCCGACGTTCTCGTGGGCGGCGCGAACCGCGCCCAGCAGGAATCGGTGGGCGGCGACGGCGTGAACTCCATGCTCGAACGCGCGAAGGAGCTTGGCGGAAGCACCGAGGCATCGAGCATCAACACGTACTCCGAGGCGGGCATCATCGAGGTCAGCGGGATGTCCAACTACGTGAGCGGCCTTAGCATGGGCGACAAGAAGGGCGACGCGGTTCTGAAGGACATCTTGTCGAAGGACTACGCGAGCCTGTCGGACGACGAGAAGGCCATCTTCATGCAGGCCATGGAGCTTTCCGGCGAAGTGACCGCAGAGGACATGGCGGGGATGACCGACGAGGGCATGGCCCGCATGTTCAGCGACACCGCGTGGTCTTACGGCGAGTACGGCAAGGACTGGCTCGGCAACCAGACGGGCGCTGCGTCGTTCCTGTCGGGCAAGTTCGACTGGCAGGACAAGGGCGCGTGGTACGGCTACTCCGATTCCGACACGGGAGAAACGCCCGTGGCGCTGACCGTGAGGTGGCAGGACGACGCTGAAAAGGTGCTCGCCATCATGGTCGAGAACGGGCGCGAGCAGATGCAATCGGACAACGGGGGCATGTGATGGCTACGGCGAGGCTCGGCAACTACGCGTTCGGCATCGACCCCAGCACGGCGAAATGGGGCTACGAGCTGAAGACGAACAAGATTCAGACGAAGGGCGGCACCGTCGTCCAGATCATCGCGCGCAACATCGGCGACCTCACCATCACCGGCTACCTCTCGGCGCGCGGCCTCACGAACGAGAACCGCTACCAGCGCATGGAGGAGTTCCAGCAGAAGATGGCCGACATCATGCAGTACCATGTGGACACCGGCAACCCGGTCACGTTCTACTTCCCGGTGCTCGGATGGAACGGGAAGGTGTTCCTGAAGGACGTGTCGAAGTTCAGCTACAGCCCGAAGGTCGCGGCCATAAGCTACCAGCTCACGTTCTTCGTCGATACCGGCTTCGACACCATCAAGGAGATCGTGGCGACCGACGCGCTCAACGCCATCCCCGACGGCGTTGGGTGGACGCGCAGCGTGTACAACACGCCCGACACGAACAACTGGGAAGACATGCTGAAGGCGCTGAAGCAGGTCGTGGAGAACAGCGGGAGCTACGACGCTTACGGCGCGAGCCTCTACGAGCAGTACGAGAAGATCAGGCAGAACGACGACGGGGAGGTCACGACCGACGACGGCGTGGTGCGCCTCGAAGTGTCGGGCGGCACGTCGGAGATGGTTCGCTACGTGTGGAACGAAGACGGCTCCTACAACAGGGTGAGCTGACATGGGAACGTTCAACGGGACGCTGACGTACAACGGCAGGAGCAAGGATGTCATAGTCGAGGACTTCGCCTTCGGCATGTCGCTCGGCCTCACGGCAACGTCGTACGCGCGGCAGGGGCAGACGGCGTACCCCCGCAACTGGCGCAAGAGCGACATAACGCTCGGCCTCGCGTTCAGGAGCCGGGAGGAGTACTTGGAGTTCTCGCGCTGGATAGCCGAGTACCACATGTACCTCACCTCGATGACCAAGCCGAGCCACATGGTGCTCTCCATACCCGTCATAAAGAAGTCCTACTCCATCGCGTTCACCAGCTTCCCGGTTGACGTGAAGTTCGGCGATTCCGTCTACCAAAACTCCTACCAGTGCGTCATCGTCAAGGACGAGACGGGCGAGGAGGGCAACGAGAGCGAGAACACCGGAGGCGTTGGCGACATCCCCGCCGACAAGGTTGAGCAGGACGATATCAAGGCGCAGGGCGACGCTGCGTTCCGTGGGGAGGCGACCGGGGCATGACGGCCATACTCGCCTACACGCCGATGGTGAGCGCGCAGGTGAGGGCGCAGACGGCGAACGGCTACAAGTACTACGACCTCACCGACGACATCACCGACTTCTCCGTGACGCTGAACACCGACGGCTGCTCCACGTTCTCGCTCACGCTTCAGAACAAGGGCGGCAAGTACGACGGGGCGTTCAAGCCCATGGACGCGATAGCCATATACCTCTCCAAGGCGAACCGCTACCAAGTCCTCGCGGGCTACGTCACGAAGGTTCCCATGTTCATGCTGAACTCGCAGCCCGTCACCATAACGGGCAAGGACGTTCTATGGCGCTTGCAGGCCCTTTACTGGGACAGCGGCCTTCTCGCGTCTCGCGAGCTTGTCACTTTCCAGAGCGCCGAAAGCTCCGATCAGGACGGCGGCTACTGGCGCGCCGCAGCCAACGTCCTGATGAGCGTCGCCGGTTGGCCCGCCGAGCGCATCAGCGTGGGCCAGATACCGACCGAGGTCATCGAGTGGGCGCTGTCGATGTACGATGCGAGGCTGGCCGACACGCAGGGAGCCGACATGGTGAATCAAATCTACTCGATGTTGCAGGTGTCGGGGCCTACCTTCACGGAGGCGACGGGGGACATCGGGGGCCTCGGCGGGGACGTGTTCGACGGCGACGTGACCGAGGCGCAGAAGAAGATCGTCGAGGTCGCGAAGAACTCCGAGAGGTACGGCATAACCACGCAGGGCGGCTTCTGCCAGAAGTGGGTTGACGACGTGTTCGACGCTGCCGGAATCAAGATACCCCGCAAGTCTTCGGCGCGCGAGGCGGCGCGGGCGTGGGGCGCATCGACGGATTGGAGCAAGGTCAAGGTCGGAGCAGCCGTGTTCGGCTACGGCTGGGACAACTCCGGCAACCCCGGATGCGTGTACGGCCATGTGGGAATCTACGTCGGCAACGGCGTGGTTCTCGACAACATAGGGTACGTGCACGAGTGGTCGCTGACGGAATGGGTGAACTCCGGCAACACCTACGTGCCGCAGGGCACCGGGTGGGGCTGGAACGGCGGCGTTATACTCGACGAGGCCTATCCGTGCAGGCCGGGGCTTCTGCCATGACGGCCATACTCACCTACACGCCGATGGTCAAGGCCGAGGTGGCGGTGCGCCAGCAGGACGGCTCCGTGCGCGCGTACGACCTCACCGACGACATCACCGGCTTCAAGATAAACCTGAACGTCGATAGCTGCTCCACGTTCTCCCTGTCACTTCAGAACAAGGGCGGCAAGTACAACGGGGCGTTCACGCCCATGGACAGAATCGTCATACGCCTGTCCAAGGGCGACGAGTACCCGGTCTTCGCCGGGTACATCACCAAGTGCGACTTCTGGCGGCTCTACAACGCCGACTTCGAGATGTCCGGGAAGTGCGCGCTCTACCGCCTCCAAGCGCTCTACTGGGACGCGGGGCTGTACGAATCGCAGCAGCTCCTGTTCACGAACAGCTCGACGTGGAAGACGCACGAGGAGTACTGGCGCGTGGGGGCGAACGTGCTCACCAACGTCGCCAACTGGGACGCGTCGAAGATCGCCATAGGGCAGCTGCCCGACGACGTGATCGAGTTCGCAACGTCGATGTACCGCGTCAAGCTGGCCGACACCCAAGGCGCGGACATGGTGAACCAGATTTACAAGATGCTGCAAACGTCAGGCCCCGCCATAGGCTCCGGCGGCTCGTCGTCAGCCGGAGGGGGAACCGCTTCGTACGAGGCGGTCGAGAAGGCCGTGCAGTGGGCCATACAGATATGCAACGACGACAGCCACGGGTACAGTCAGGGGAACCGCGACGGGAACCCCGATTACGACTGCTCGTCATTGGTCTTCTACTCGCTCCTCGCCGGTGGATGGACGCGCGAGGAGCTTGGAAGCTGGACGTTCAACACGACGCGCATGCAGGAGGTTCTTCCGCCCATCGGATGGAAGATGTACCCGTACGACGGCAACGTCGGCTCGCTGAAGCGCGGCGACATCATGTGGCGCGCAGCGCACACGGAATGGTACATCGGCAACGGAGAGACGGCGGGCGCTCACAGCGCGGAGGACGGCGGCATATACGGGCAGGGCGGAGACCAGACGGGCGATGAAATCTCCGTGGTGAAAATCTCCGGCGGCTGGACGCACTTCTTCCGCTACGAGAAGGCGGCGTAGCCGAGCGCCCGGCCCTGTGCTATCATTTCAGCGTCAGACACACAGGAGGCGGCAATGGCAAGATTGAGCGGGTTCCATCTGGAGGGCGGCATCGACAAGACGATGCTCGACCTCGTGCGCCCGGTGAACAGCCTTTACCTCACCGTCGGCTCGGAAGACCCGAACACCGTCTTCGGCGGCACGTGGGTGAAGCTGACGGGCGGCGTGCTCGCGTGCGCCGGGACGGCTGGGTACGCTGCGGCTGGTGCCGTAGGCGGCTCGAAGAAGATAAGCGTCGGCCAGATGCCGTCGCACATCCATTCGGGAACAAGGTCTGTCACGACCACGTTGAGGGAGAACGTGGAAGGCAGCGAGAACTTCGCCCTTTCCGGCGTTGTCGAAGATTCGCTATACACGTTCGACGCATGGACGAACGCAACAGGGGGGCGGACTACTACCCGCTCCACATCTCCGTCAACGTCTGGAAGAGGACGGCGTAGCGCGGGGGGTGGTCGCATGACCGCCCTCTCATACAGCCAGAACGGCGCTAAGAAGAACCTGTGCCCGTACGCGGTCGGAGACGTGTACGTAACCATGTCGGCGGTCAACCCGGCGACGCGCTGGGGCGACACGACGTGGGAGCTGGTCGCAGCCGGTACGTTCCTCGTGGCCGGTGCGGCCTCGGGCACCTACAAGGTCGGGAAAACCGGCGGCGAGGCGGCCCATAAGCTCACCGTGAACGAGATGCCGAGCCATGCGCACAACGTCGAGTGGCCGAAATGGACTGGAACGGACGGCTCTCCCGGCAACGGCTTCGCGTACACCGGCAACACGGCAATCGTCGCGTCGGCGAGCGTCGGCGGCAATGCCGCGCACAACAACATGCCGCCTTGGCTCGCCGTGTACATGTGGAAGCGAACCGGGGGGGTGGGGCAACCGCAATGTAGCCCCGTGCGGGGAGGCGGTGCCCTATGCGGCTTAACGTCCCCGGACACGGCTGCTACTGCCCCGTCCAGCCGAACGGCATCTACATCTCGACGGAGAACGTCAACCCGTCGTCCTATTGGCCCGGAACCTCGTGGAGCCTTTACGGGAAAGACCGGTTCCTGCTCGGCGCAGGTTCGTCGTACGTCGGAGGGGCGACCGGTGGCGAGGCGGCCCATAAGCTCTCCGTCTCGGAGATGCCATCTCACAACCACAACCCATCAGCCGACATGCTCATCGTCGGAGACCTCGGGAACAGGGCGTTCGCGCAGGGAGGGTACGGATACGCCCCGAGCGGCAATCTGGGAAGGCTCGTCAGCGTCGGCGGCAATGCCGCCCACAACAACATGCCGCCGTACGTTGCGGTGTACTTCTGGCGCAGAATCTCATGACCGAAAGGCGGTGATGGCATGACCGTTACCGCCCATGGCGTGAAGCTGAAGGCGAACGGCGCGACCGTGACCCTTCTTGACATGTTCTTTCCCGTGGGGAGCGCGTACCTCACCTACGAGAACAAGAACCCATCCTCGTTCCTCGGCGGGACGTGGGCGCTGTACGCGACCGACAGGTACCTTCGCGGCGGCTCCGCGTCCTCCAAGGCGGGGGCGACCGGCGGCAGCGACACCATAAGCGTGTCGCAGATGCCAGCGCACAGCCATCTCTACGTGAGCACCGGCAAGTTCTGCTGGAACGTGAGCGGAGTGGCGAGCGCGCCCGCATGGGGAGACGGAGATGCCAAGACCGGCACGACCACTGGCACGACCGGGTGGGGCACCGTTCTACCCATCGTACGCAACCGTGTTCGTTTGGAGGCGCACGGCGTAGGGGAGGTGCCCCATGCGGCTTAAAGTCGTCGGCACGGGCTATTACTGCCCCCTGCCCGTCGGCAGCGTCTACTTCAACGTCTCCAACATCGACCCGGCTGGCTTCTGGCCGGGGACGGTTTGGGAGCGCATCGCTTCCGGCACGTTCCTCGCGTCGAGCGGCGGTGCCGCGTCGGGTGACTATGCCGCAGGCAAGACGGGAGGGGCGGCTTCCGTCGCCCTCACCACGGCGCAGATTCCGAGCCACCAGCACTCCATATACAACGGGTACGACGCGGGCGGCGGAAGCTCTCCATGTCTGTACTTCATCAACGGCAGCAACACGTTCTGGTCTAACACCTTCTCCGGCGACACGGGAGAAGGAGGCGCGCACGAGAACCGGCCTCCGTACCTCGCGGTCGATATGTGGAAGAGGGTTTCGTAACGAGCGAGAGGCGGTGATCTTGTGACCACCGCGCTCGGCTTCAAGGCGAGGGCGGGCGGCTCGACCGTCTCGCTCCTGAACCTGTTCTTCCCGGTGGGCAGCATCTACCATTCGACCAAGGCGACCGACCCGTCAACGTTCATGGGCGGGACGTGGAGAAGGTTGCAGGACGTGTTCCTGTACGCCGCAGGCTCCAAGTCGGCAGGCTCGACCGGCGGCGAGGAGAGGCATACCTTGACGAAGGCAGAGATGCCGCCCCACAACCACGACACGCAGGGATATTGGCGCACCGGCAGCGGAACGCAAGAACAAATGTGCATATCGCGCGGCATGATGGCGGGCGACCCGGTTGACAGCGATGTCATGCATTTGGCGGGGGGGGGCAGTCGCACAACAACATGCCCCCGTACCTCGTCGTGTACATGTGGGAGCGCACCGCGTAGCATCTTCGGGCGGTGGTCTGCATGGCTAACCTGTCCGTCCTCAAATGGCGCAACGGAGCATCCGTTCAGCAGTTCTGCCCGTTCCCGGTGGGAGGGGTTTACATCAGCGCATCCAACGTCACGCCGTCCGCTCTCTGGCCGGGGACGACTTGGACGCGCATCGCTGCGGGCACCTTCCTCGTGTCGAGCGGAGGCGCGACGACCGGCGATTACGCCGTCGGCAATACCGGCGGCGCAGCCTCCGTCACGTTGTCGGCAGACGCTTTGCCGCAAATCTATCTGCAATCGAAGCAGCGCGACAATAGCGGCGGAGCAGACGCTTGGGGCATTACGAGCGAATACGGTAAGGTCAAGTGGGAAGATAAGTACGTTCGGCTCCCCGGAAGGAACAAGCCGCATGAGAACAGGCCCCCCGTACCTTTCCGTCGATATGTGGAGGCGCACCGCGTAGCCTCCGAGAGGAGGCATGAGATGTACCTGAAGTACCGTAACTCGTCCGGCGTTCAAACGCCCGTGCTCAACATCGCGCAGATACCGACCATCCCGTACTCGAAGCAGGGCGTAGCGACCTTGTGGAGCGGCATCCATCTTTTGAGCAACGGCAACGTGTACGCGTTGAGCGCGAGCGCCGCGAGCTACCAGTGGCTCGACTTCGAGTTCATGTACGAAGACGGCGTTTGGCTCCCGACCTTCCGCGTGTACTCACCGAACGGCAAGACGGTAGACCTCCATTTCGGAACCGCGATTGGGGGGCAACTCGTGCCTTTGGCGCGCGAGGGCCGCCATATCCGGGACGAAGGTGACGTTCTCCGATGTCGGCGGAACCTGCAACGGGTCTAATTGGCCCGTGAAGATAAACCTGCGCACGATCAGGGGGGGGCATAGCCGCCTCCGTGATGCGCCATGCGGCTTAACGTCAAGGGGAAGGGCTACTACTGCCCGCATCCTGTTGGAACGTGGCTGCACTGCGAGTTCGACCCCAACGGCGAGTGGCCCGGCACCACATGGGCCAGATACGAGGAGGCAACCTACCTCGTCTCTTCCGGCGACAACTTCAAGACGCTCACGAACCGTGGGGAGAACTCGCACATCCTCACCATCGAGGAGATTCCGAGCCACAGCCACACCGGCGACGGCGGCAACAACTGGAACGTCGAGCTGTCGAAGGGCGGCAACACGGGGAGGTACGCCGCTGTTTCTGGCAACAACTGGATTGACAGCAGTTCCGTCCACACGGGCGGAGGCCAGCCCCACAACAACATGCCGTACTCCGTATGCGTCCCGCTGTGGAGGCGCACCGCGTGATCTGTGCGGGGCGATGCCGCTATGACGGTCAAGGTTCAGAGCGGCGGCGGTAAATCGGTCTTGTGCCCGTACGACGCGGGAGACCTGTACTTCACGCTGTCGGACACCGACCCGTCAGCAAGATGGCCGGGGACGAAGTGGGAGCTTTTGGCCGCCGGGACGTTCGTGTGCGCGGGCGCGGCCTCCGGAGCGTACGCAGTCGGCAGCACGGGCGGCGAGGCCGCGCACGTCCTCACGGTCGATGAGATGCCCCGGCACACGCACTCCCCCGACAATCCGAACGGGAAGAAGTTCAACATGAGCGCTTCCGGGGACTACAGGGTGGACGACGGCACCGTGGCCTACACGGAGGGGGCGTGGTCGAACTGGGTGCAGAACCTGATTTACTACACGGGCGGCGACAAGCCTCACAACAACGTTCCGCCGTACATCGCAGCCTACGTGTGGAAGTGCACGTCGGGGGGGGGCTTCTCGCTCTGAAGGAGGCGCATCGTGACTAGCATCCTCTTCGGGCCGAAGCGCTCCGTTTACTGCCCGCACGCCGTCGGCGAGTTCGTGTTCTGCAAGGGCGACCCGAACGCGGAGTGGCCCGGCACCACGTGGGAGCGCCACGACGAGGGCGTGTACCTCGTGGCGGCTGGCGGCACGTACCGGACGGGCGGAAGGTACGGGGAGAACGCGCACGCGCTCACCGCTGCGGAGCTTCCGTGGCATGCGCACGCGCTCCTGTGCAACCTAGCCTCTGGTTCGAGCATGTCGGGGGTCGAGTTCTTCCAAGGCACCGGTACCTCCGGGTGGGGCTTCATCAACGACGAGGAGAACCACAGGGACGACGTGCCCATGGCGCAGAACCGGCCTCACAACAACATGCCGTTGTCGGTGGCGGTGCCGCTGTGGGAGCGAACCGGGTGACGCTTGGCTCCCGCTGGGGTATAATCATCGGCCATGAGACGAAACGGCTACATAAAATGTCTGGCGGTCGCCGCGCTGTTCGCGGCGATCATCGGCTATTCGGTTTTCTCCGATGTGCCACAGACGGACGCAGAGCCTCCCAGAACCCCCGTTTGGCTCGAAGATGAACCCTATCTCGACTTCGACGCTAACGACCTCCCAGCGCCCGCCACAGAGGCCCAGAGGGCCATACCGACGGGCTACAACATGCCGCTGTACCTTCAGGACGACCAGCAGTGGGGAGGAATCGAGTACGCAGGCTCGTCGATCTCGCAGGCCGGGTGCGGCCTCGTGTGCGCCGCCATGGCGATAGAGTACCTTACGAACCAGATCACCTACCCGCGCGACCTCGCGGCGGTCGTTGGCGACACGTGCCTGACCGATGGGGTCAACGACCCCGGCAAGTTCTGCGCGTACGCGGAGGAGGCCTACGGCCTCGACGGCTCCGAAATCTACTGGACGCTCGACGAGGCGCTGGCGGAGTGCGCGGACGGCGCGGTGGTGTTCGCCGGTATGACCGGTCAGCTCGGCGGCCAGGGCAACTGCTACGGCGGCCACGTCGTGCTGCTGTGGCAGAGCTTCGACGGCGACGTTCGCATCCGCGACCCCAAGAGCGGCGACAACTCGCAGCGCCCTTATTCCGATGAGGAGCTTAACGCCACGCAGTGGCTCTACTTCTACAGTCTCCGCTCGATTAAATAATCGAGGTGCCGAGCTGCATGGAGGGGGAGCGCCGCGAATGGTAGAATGTCAGCCATGACGGCTATCCTTACATACACCCCCATGGTCGAGGCCAACGTGTCGCTGACGCGCGACGGGAGGACGACTGCGTACGACCTCTCGGACGACATCACGCGGTTCACCGTCAACCTGAAGACGGACGATTCGAGCGACTTCATCCTGCACCTGAAGAACGAGGGGGAAAAGTACACCGGGCTTCTCATGCCCATGGACAAGATCGCCATATACCTCTCCAAGGCAGACCGCTACCAAGTCCTCGCGGGCTACGTCACGAAGGCCCCTTACTACAACCTCAACACCGACGAGGTTGAGATAAGGGGGCGCGATGTCCTGTACCGCTTGCAGAAGCTCTACTGGGACGCGGGCTTGGAGGAGAGCTTCTGGCTCGTCTATCGTGGGCAGGACGATACGGAGCAGGACGGCGGCTATTGGAAGAGCGGGGTCAAGGTGCTCCAAGCGGTCGCGGACTGGCCCGCGTCGAAGATCAGCGTGGGCCAGATACCGAGCGACGTGATCGAGTGGGCAACATCCATGTACCAAGCGAAGCTCTCGGACACCCAAGGTGCGGACATGGTGAATCAAATCTACAAGATGCTGCAAACGTCAGGCCCCGCCATAGGAGGGGCAAGCGAAGGCTCGTCGTCGGGCGGAGCTGCCGACTTCAGCGGCAACAGCAACGCGGAGGTGGTGTGGAACTTCTGCATGAGCCAAGGCTTCAGCAAGCAGGCGGCGGCTGGCGTGATCGGGAACATGCAGCAGGAGAGCGGCGTAGACCCGGCGGCGTGCCAAGGAGGCGGAGGCCCCGGACGCGGGCTGCTTCAGTGGGAGGCGGGTTCTGGCCGGTTCAGCGACCTGTGCGCCTTCGCGTCGGAGCGCGGCACCGAATGGACGGACATACAGGCGCAGCTCTTGTTCTTCGTCAGCGAGGCACCCGCCCAGTTCGACGCTTTCACCGGCAACGGAGTTTACACGTATCCGAACGGCGCGCAGGCGTGGATAGCGGAGAAGATGACGTTCGACCAGTTCAAGGCGATCACCGATCTGCCATGGGCAACGGAGGCGTTCGAGCGGGTGTACACGCGCGGTTCCGTCCCCATGATGGAGAAGCGCATCGCATATGCCCGGTCGGCGTACGACCAGTTCGGAGGATAGGATGCTAGGGAAGTACTTCGTGCCAACCGACGACGACAAGTACGCGGGGGTTAACGAGGCCGAAACGCGCGGAGAGGGCACGAACGGCCTCCAAGGCGCGTTCGAGGCGGCGTGTCGCCTGTTTGCGGCAGACCTCGAAAAGAACTACAACGGGCTTACCATAGACTTCGGCTATTCAGGCTACGTGTCAAAGGAGAGCGCCGAGAGGTGGGCCGAGGACGGCAACGTCAAGTTCTTGCAGTACATACATTATTTCGGCTACGGGCTTGCATGGGAGTTCTCCCTTATCGACGTTGGCGAGCGAACCAAGTTGAACGCCGTCAACGCAATATCGTCCTATGCCCTGAAGTACAACTTGTCGGTGAACGTGTACGACAGCGGCGGCTTCTTGTTTGTTACGCCGAGGTACGTTCAGAGCAAGGACGGAATAACGGCGAGCGAGTACGGCGGCGATGCTGACAGCACCGAGGAGGCCGAGGCGCAGGGCGGAGGGGCGAACTCCTCGTCAGGCTCCCTCGCCTCGACGGCGTGGTTCTTCGCATCGAGCTTCGGCGACACGATGAACGCGGCGGCATCCCAGCTGCTCGTCGGCGAGCGCGCGCTGGCGAACGACGAGCCGGTGTGGAACACGGTCAAGGACATATTCAACTCGTCCATGCGCACGGTGATGGCCGGGCCGGACGGTACCTTCATGGCGTGGTATCCCGACTACTGGGGCGTTTCTGGCAACACGCCGTGCCTTCTGCTCGACGACATCGAGCTGATCGACCTGAAGATAACCCAGTCCGACGACACGTTCGTGAGCCATCAGTTCTGCGCAGGCGTGAACACCGGCGGGCAGTACCTCACAAGCAGCGGCCAGACCTCCGACATGCAATGGGCGCTCACGCAGGGCGTGGTGTCCATCGAGAGCAACACAGCCGCCTTGTCGTCGGGCGTTTTGAACGATGTCGGGGAGAACGCCATATCGAACGAGCCGAGCGAGCTGCTGAAGAA
>ULTL01059838.1_pt1 | contig 12412 bp, 11 predicted proteins | sample 1957531 | NCBI WGS metagenome assembly ULTL01 (sample SAMEA4835732, study PRJEB28245) | human gut metagenome | biome: gut microbiome; material: fecal sample | place: Denmark | collected 2008 | reverse complement strand
ACGCTCATCGGCAACTACTATTACTGCGAGGGCTGCCTGAAGTATATCCTCCGGCGCGACCCGAGCCGCGGCGGTATGCTGGTCTTCCGTCTGGCCGCGACGGCGCTCGTGTTCGTCGGTGCTATCGTCAGCGCCGGTCTTGCGTGGGATACAGCCGACATGCTTCAGGGCACGATGGTCATCATCAACATCCCCGTCATCCTCATCCTCGGCAACAAGGGTGTGGCTGTGCTCAAGGACTACATGCGCCAGCGCAAGGAGGGCAAAACCCCCGAGTTCCATGCCGCCGACATCGGCATCACCGGTACGGACTACTGGAACTGAGCCTCCCGAAAACAGAACAAAACAAAAAACACCGGCCGTCAAGAGCGTTGACATAGGAAAACAAGCAGAAACCCAGTAAAATCAACGTTTTTAAGGGCAGAGGGCAAACAGGTTAGCTCAAAAATTGAATAACCAAGCGTCAAAAGGGATGTTACCGCAAGGCAGCATCCCTTTTCGCATACGCCCACGCCGTAGATTTTGAGAAAAGTCTACGGCGTTTTTTTCTGCCCAAATCTGAGAGGAGGTGCAGCCACAATGTACTTTACGAACGGCAGCAGCCGTGCGTTTGAAATGCTCATGCGGGGAAAGCCCGGCTTTGACCGCTACGAAAACGGCGGCTGTGCCGACTGTGAGGATTGCAATACCTGTCACTTTTACCGTCCGCATTGGAAGTACCAGTTCTGTGTGTACGCGGAATGTCCGTATGAGCCGGGCAAGCTGACCGCCCTCCGGCGCGGCACGGCGAAGTGAGCGAAAGGAGCTGATAACCTATGGCAGTATTTCGGGTGGAGCGCAACAGCGGGTACACCGTCATGTCAAACCACCATCTGCGAAATAAGGAGCTGACCTTGAAAGCCAAGGGGCTGTTATCGCAAATGCTGTCCCTGCCGGAGGATTGGGACTATACCCTTGCAGGGCTGTCCCATATCAACCGTGAGAGCATCGACGCGATCCGCACCGCCGTATGGGAGCTTGAAAAAGCCGGATATATTCTGCGGCGGCAGGGGCGCGACGAAAAAGGCAAAATGACTGCTATCGAATACACCATCTATGAGCAGCCGCAGCCGGTGTTGGAAAATCCAATACCGGGTAAACCGATGTTGGAAAATCCGACAACGGATAATCCGACGTCGGAAAATCCAACGCAATTAAATAAAGATAGATCAAGAACTAACTTATCAAAGAAAGAAAAATCAATTACGGATCTATCAAGTACCGATTCCTTTCCTATCCTTTCCCCTGACCCCTCACCTTGCAGGGCTGCGCCGGAACGGAAAGGAACGGAAGCGGTCAAACAGAGTGCCGTAGATATTTACCGTGAAATCATTATGGAGAATATCGAGTACGACGCGCTCATGCAGAACCCGAAAATGGACAAGGAGCGTTTGGACGAGATCGTAGACCTCATGCTGGAAACTGTCTGCTCTGCACGAAAGACGCTCCGCATCGCTGGCGACGATTACCCCGCCGAGCTGGTAAAGAGTAAATTCTTGAAGCTGAACAGCAGCCACATCGAGTTTGTCATGGACTGTATGCGGGAGAACACCACGAAGATCCGCAACATCAAGCAATATCTGCGGGCGGTGCTGTTCAACGCTCCGTCCACCATCGACAACTACTATACCGCCCTCGTCGCTCACGACATGGCAAGCCCTGATTGGGGCAAGCCAAAATCAGGCATCCCGGACTATTCCTGTTCGCCGGACGAGAGCCTATGAGAATGTGGCTGATCTGGTGAGTGCGCCCGCCCTGACTGCGGCAGAAAAATCGAAAGGAGTGATAACCGTTGCAGGAAGAAGTAACCCGAAAGACGATTGCCCTTGCAATCAAGGCAGCAAAGCTGGACGGAAAGATGCTGCAAGCCGCGCTGCGGAAGCTCTTGCAGCTCTACCGCAAGGCAAGGGACACGCCCCATCACGGCAAGCAAACGCTGAAACAGCTTATGCGGCATGGCACAGGCGTTTCCAATATCGAAATCACCGATGCGAATATCAAAGCCTTTGAGAGTACGGCGAAAAAGTACGGTATCGACTTTGCGCTGAAAAAGGACACGACGGAAAGCCCGCCCCGCTACCTTGTGTTTTTCAAAGGGCGCGACGCTGATGTGCTGACCGCAGCTTTTAAGGAATTTTCCGCAAAGAAGCTGACGCAGGAGAAAAAAACCTCTATCCGCAAGCTGCTTTCCTCTCTGAAAGAAAAGGCGGCGGGCTTGAACGCGCAGCGGGATAAAGTGAAGAACAAGGACAGGGAGGTATCGCTATGAAGCAGGAAGTCAAAAAGCTGCTTATCCTCAATCTGCCTTATCTGCTCTTTGTCTATCTGTTTGACAAGATAGGCGCAGCGGTACGCCTTGCCCCCGGCACAGACGCAAGCGAAAAGCTCTTGCAGCTTGGGACGGGCTTTGCCGCCGCCTTTTCCAGTATCGCGCCGAGCCTGCACCCTATCGACCTGTTAATCGGCATTGCGGGGGCGGTCATTATCCGGCTTGCCGTTTATATGAAAGGCAAAAACGCGAAGAAATACCGCAAAGGCATGGAGTACGGTTCTGCCCGTTGGGGTACAGCGGCAGACATCAAGCCGTTCATTGATCCTGTCTTTGACAACAATGTGCTGCTGACCGCCACGGAACGGCTGATGATGTCCAACCGCCCCAAAGACCCGAAGAACGCAAGAAACAAGAATATTCTTGTCATCGGCGGCTCTGGCAGCGGAAAGACACGGTTTTTCTGCAAGCCCAATATCATGCAGCTTCACAGTTCGTATGTCATTACTGACCCCAAAGGCAGCCTGATTTGCGAAGTGGGACAGCTTTTGCAGCGGGCAAAATACCGCATCGCCGTTCTCAACACTATCAACTTTTCCAAGAGTATGCACTATAACCCGTTTGCGTACTTGCGCACAGAGAAAGATATTTTGAAGCTGGTAAATACCATCATCGTCAACACCAAGGGTGAGGGCGCACAAAGCACCGAAGATTTTTGGGTGAAAGCAGAGCGCCTTTATTACACGGCGCTGATCGGCTATATCCACTACGAAGCGCCGGAGGAAGAAAAGAACTTCATCACCCTGCTTGACATGATAAATGCCAGCGACACCCGCGAGGACGACGAGGATTATAAAAATCCTGTGGATCTTCTGTTTGACCGATTGGAGGAACGCGAGCCGGAGCATTTTGCCGTGAAGCAGTACCGCAAATACAAATTGGCTGCTGGAAAAACCGCCAAGAGCATCTTGATTTCCTGCGGCGCAAGGCTTGCACCCTTTGACATCAAAGAGCTGCGCGACCTGATGGCGTATGACGAAATGGAGCTTGATGCCATTGGAGATAGGAAAACGGCGCTGTTCCTCATTATGAGCGACACCGATTCGACCTTTAACTTTGTCATTGCCATTCTGCAATCCCAGCTCACCAATCTGTTATGCGACAAAGCCGATGATGTGTACGGCGGGCGGCTGCCCGTTCATGTGCGCTTTATTCTGGACGAGTTTGCCAACATCGGTCAAATCCCGCAATTCGATAAGTTGATTGCCACCATCCGAAGCCGTGAAATATCGGCTTCTATTATTTTGCAGTCGCAAAGCCAGCTCAAAGCGATCTATCGGGATAACGCCGATACGATTGTCGGCAACTGCGACACCATGCTGTTTTTAGGCGGTAAGGAGAGAACGACCCTGAAAGAAATCTCGGAGATATTGGGCAAGGAAACCATCGACAGCTTTAATACCTCAGAGAATCGGGGCAAGGAAATCTCCCACGGCTTAAATTATCAAAAATTAGGAAAGGAGCTGATGACGCAGGACGAAATCGCAACGATGGACGGCGGAATGTGTATCTTGCAGCTACGCGGTGTGCGCCCGTTCTTCTCCAAGAAGTACGACATCACCAAGCACCCGCGCTATAAGTACCTGTCCGACGCCGACAAGAAGAACACCTTTGATGTAGAACGCTACATTCGGGTGCAGCGAAAAAAGAAGAAACATCCCTCGGCAGTGATTGCGCCGGAGGAACCGTTTGACCTCTATGAGATTGAGTTGTCCGACGAGGACGCTGATTTTACCGCCGCAGAATAACGCGGCAAAAGGAGCTGTTTATGGAACTCTCGAATTATCAGGCATTTATGGAATGTATGCGCAAATGGGAAAAGATCGGCTGCAACATTCTCTGCGGTCTTGCCCTTTGGGAGCAGATGCAGGATTGTGACAGGCGCGGTGTTCCCTATACGGACATCGACATTGAAGCGGTTTCGCAGGATGTAGCCTACCGCCTTATGATGTCGCATGACAGGCTGTATGCACTTGCCCTGTACGAATGGACAGAGCAGCACTTCGCCCAGAACGACGATACTTCCAATGCCGCAGCCGGAGAAAACGGCTGCGATTTTCCTACACACATCAATTCAACATGATTTTATGGAGGTACGAATATGGCATTTTTCAATAGCGCAGTTGGTGTTTTGCAGACCCTCGTGATCGCGCTCGGCGCAGGCCTTGGCATTTGGGGTGTGATTAACCTCTTGGAGGGCTATGGCTCGGACAACCCCGGTGCCAAGTCCCAGGGCATGAAGCAGCTCATGGCGGGCGGCGGCGTTGCCCTGATTGGCGGCGTTCTTGTCCCGCTGCTCTCCGGCCTGTTCAGCTAACCGATTCCGAAATACACCGCCGCGCCGTCCCCCTGACCGGGGGCGGCGCGGGAAAGGAGGTGCTGCCTTTTGATTATTGATTGGCTGGAGGAATGGTTTAAGGGCGTTCTGATCGACGGAATCATCGGCAACCTGTCGGGGCTGTTCGATACGGTGAATACAAAGGTGGGTGAAATTGCCGCTGATGTCGGAGCAACGCCGCAGGGCTGGAACTCCGGCATCTTCAATATGATCCGCAACCTGTCCGAATCCGTCATCATCCCGATTGCGGGTGCAATTCTCGCATTTGTAATGACCTACGAGCTGATCCAGATGGTGACAGAGAAAAATAATCTGCACGACATTGACACCTTTATGTTCTTCAAATGGGTGTTCAAAACTTACGCGGCTGTTCTGATTGTCACGAACACTTGGAATATCGTCATGGGCGTTTTTGATGCAGCGCAGCAGGTCGTCAATCAGAGCGCAGGCGTGATAATCGGCAATACCAGCATTGACATAGATTCCCTTGTGGGTGATCTGCAAACGTCGCTGGAAGCTATGAGCCTTGGCGGACTGATTGGGCTGTGGTTTCAATCCCTGTTTGTCGGGCTGACAATGAACATTCTTTCCATCTGCATTATGATGGTGGTCTACGGGAGAATGATTGAAATATATCTTGTGACCTCGCTGGGACCCATCCCGCTTGCTACCATGACAAACGGAGAATGGCGCAATGTCGGGCAAAATTACCTGAAATCTCTGCTGGCGCTGGGCTTTCAGGCGTTTTTGATTATGGTGGTCGTGGGCATTTACTCGGTTCTGATCCAGAGCATTTCCGCGACGGGCGACGTGTCCGGCGCAATCTGGCTGGCAATGGGCTATACGGTGCTGCTGTGCTTCTGCCTATTCAAAACGGGCAGTATGGCAAAGGCCGTGTTCAGCGCTCATTGACGGAGGGCTTGCCTATCGGAACGTACAACATCATTTACGCAGACCCGCCGTGGCGCTATGAGCAGAGAAAGGTGCAGGGCGCGGCAGAAAATCACTATCCCACCATGAGCATTGACGAGCTTTGCGCCCTGCCCGTGCCGGAGCGGGCGGCGAAAGACTGCGCCCTGTTCCTTTGGGCAACCTTTCCGCAGCTTCCCGAAGCCCTGCGGCTGATCCGCGCATGGGGCTTTCGGTATAAAACCGTGGCGTTCGTCTGGCTCAAACGCAACCGCAAAAGTCCGTCATGGTTTTACGGCATGGGCTACTGGACACGCAGCAATGCGGAAATCTGTCTGCTGGCGACCAAAGGCAAACCCAAACGGCAGTCGGCAGGCGTACATCAGTTTATTATCAGCCCCATTGAGCAGCATAGTAAAAAGCCGGATGAAGCGCGGGACAAGATTCTTGCGCTCATGGGTAATCTGCCCCGCGTGGAGCTGTTCGCCCGGCAGAAAACGCCGGGCTGGGACGCGTGGGGCAATGAAATTGCAAGCGATATTACACTTGCGGAAAGGAGTTAGCGCATGGCCTATGTGAACGTGCCAAAGGATTTGACGAAAATCAAATCCAAGGTGCTTTTCAATTTGACAAAGCGGCAGCTTATTTGTTTTGGGCTGGCGGCGCTCATGGGAGTGCCGCTTTTCTTTTTGCTCAAAGGCGGCATCGGGACGACGGCTGCGGCAATGGTGATGATCGTTGTCATGCTCCCCGGTTTTCTGTTTGGGGTGTATGAGAAGAACGGGCAGCCCCTTGAAGTGGTGGGGCGGCAAATCATAGAAAGCTGCTTTCTGCGCCCCAAGGAGCGCCCCTATCAGACCGTCAACGCATACGACGCCCTTGTGTGTCAATATCAAATGGAACAGGAGGTAAAGGCGATTGTCGAAAAGAGCAGACAGCGCGGAAGCAAAAAGCATGGCGGACAAGCCCAAGCTCACCCGCGCCGAAAGAAAACAGATTGAAGCCGTCATTCGTAAATATCGCGGTGACGGCAAGCCCCATACCGCGCAGGACACGATACCCTATCAGATCATGTACCCGGACGGCATCTGCTATCTCGGAAACAGGCGCTATTCGCAGAGCATTGAGTTTTTTGACATCAACTATTTGCTTGCGCAGCCTGACGATCAGACGGCTATTTTTGAATATCTCTGCGATTTGTATAACTATTTGGATTCTTCCATCCATGTGCAGTTCACCTATCCCAACCGTAAGTCCGATCGGGAGCAGCTTGCTCGGAGCTTTGAAATGCCGCCCTGCAATGACGGTTTAGATCCGATCCGGCAGGAGCAGACGGACATTCTCAAGCGGCAGCTTGCCCGCGGCAACAACGGCAGCGTGAAAACCAAATACATTACCTATACCATTGAAGCCGATAACCTCAAGGCGGCACGGGCAAGGCTGTCGCGTATCTCGCTGGATATTCAGGGCTACTTCAAAATCATGGGTGCAGTGTCCCGTGTGCTGGACGGCAAGGAGCGTTTAGAGGTGCTGCACGGCATCATGCACCCGGATGGAGAACGCTTCAACTTTGACTGGAAGTGGCTTGCCGCTGGCGGGCTTTCCACCAAGGACTTTATCGCGCCGTCCTCCTTTGCATTCAAGAATAGCCGTATGTTCCAGATGGGCGGCAAGCTCTGCGCTGCAAGTTTTTTGCAGATCATTACGCCGGAGCTGACCGACCGCATACTGACCGATTTTCTTGATACGGACAGTAGCCTTGTCGTCAATGTCCATATTCAGGCATTGGAGCAGACAGAAGCCGTAAAAATGGTGAAGCGGAAAATCACAGACCTTGACGCTATGAAAATTCAGGAGCAGAAAAAGGCTGTCCGGGACGGCTACGATATGGATATTCTGCCGTCCGACCTTGCCACCTACGGTGGTGCGGCGAAAAAGCTGCTGCAAGATCTCCAAAGCCGCAACGAGCGGTATTTTCTGCTGACGTTTCTTGTTCTGAACTACGGAGATACCAAACGCAAGCTGGAAAACGATGTGTTCCGTACAGCAGGCGTAGCGCAAAAGCACAACTGCACCCTGACGCGGCTGGACTTCCAGCAGGAGCGCGGTCTTGTGTCCTCGCTGCCGCTGGGGGAAAATCAAATCCATATCACGCGGGGCATGACGACCTCGGCCGTGGCAATCATCGTTCCCTTTGTGACGCAGGAGCTATTTCAAGGCGGCGATTCCCTCTATTACGGGCTGAACGCCAAGTCCGGCAACATGATTATGCTTGACCGCAAAAATGCGCGTTCACCCAACGGCCTTGTATTCGGTACACCGGGCGGCGGCAAGTCATTCTCCTGCAAACGTGAAATGATCGGTGTGCTGCTGAAAACCCACGATCATGTGCTGGTATGTGACCCGGAGGGCGAGTATGCGCCGCTGGTAAAGCTGCTGCATGGGCAGATCATCAAGCTCTCGCCCACCAGCCGCGACTACCTGAATCCGCTGGACATCAACCTGAACTATTCCGAGGACGAAAACCCGCTGGCGCTCAAATCCGATTTTGTGCTGTCCCTCTGTGAGCTGATTATGGGCGGCAAAACCGGGCTGGAAGCCATCGAGCGCACCGTGATTGACCGCGCTGTGCAGCGTATCTATCAGCCCTACTTTGCAGACTCGCGCCCGGAGAATATGCCGATCCTCTCCGACCTCCACGCCGCGCTGACAGCGCAGCATTTGCCGGAAGCCGACCGTGTGGCACAGGCGCTTGATCTGTATGTGTCGGGATCGCTCAATTTCTTTAACAACCGAACGACGGTTGACATTGACAACCGCTTTGTCTGCTTTGACATCAAGGAGCTGCCGAAGAACCTGAAAAAGCCGGGTATGCTGGTGATTCAGGATCAGGTTTGGAATCGTGTCACCCGCAACCGCAACACAGGCGTATCGACATGGTACTACGCGGACGAATTTCATTTGTTATTAAAAGAGCCGCAAACCGCAGCATACAGCGCGGAGATCTGGAAGCGATTCAGAAAATGGGGCGGTGTGCCAACAGGTGCGACGCAAAACGTCAAGGATCTGCTGTCCAGCCCGGAAATCGAAAATATTCTGGAAAATTCAGACTTCATCTGTATGCTCAACCAAGCGGCAGGCGACCGCAAAATTCTTGCTGAACGTCTGAATATCTCGCCGGAGCAGCTAAAGTTCGTTACCAACTCCCCACCCGGCGAAGGGCTGCTGTTCTTTGAAAATGTGATCCTGCCCTTTGCAGACAAGTTCCCACGGGACACCGAGCTTTACCGCATCATGTCCACCAAGCCAAGCGAGGTGAACGGCGTATGATGATGGAGCTTGATACCATTCTCTGCGGCGACAGTCTGAATGTGCTGAAAGCCCTGCCGGAGGGCAGTGTTCATTGCTGCGTGACCTCGCCGCCCTACTACGGGCTACGGGATTACGGCATGGACGCACAAATCGGGCGGGAAGCCACGCCGGAGGAATACATTTCGCGGCTGACAGCGGTATTCCGCGAGGTGCGCCGGGTGCTGCGCCCGGATGGGACCTTGTGGGTAAATATCGCGGACAGCTATTGCGGCACAGGCAGCAAAGGTGATACCCGTGACCCCAAATATCCGCAGGGGCGCAACGGGCAGAACATTTCTCTCTGTCAAGCGGTGCGGGGCTGCAAGCAAAAGGACATGATCGGGATTCCGTGGATGCTGGCCTTTGCGCTCCGCGCCGACGGCTGGTATCTGCGCAATGACGTGATCTGGGCAAAGGGAAACCCCATGCCGGAGAGTACCAAAGACCGCTGCACCCGCAGCCATGAGCATATTTTTATGCTCACCAAGAGCAGGCGTTATTTCTATGACTGGCTTGCCATTGCCGAACCCATTGCCCCCACGACCGCCCTGCGCAAAAAAGCGGGGCGCGGCGTGGGCAAATACTCCGCTCCCGTGCCGGGACAGCCGCAGACGCAGAATATAAACAAGCCGAGGGAAAAAGGCAGCATCACCGACGATATGATCTCGCCCGTCCGTGCAAAGCGCGATGTGTGGTTTATCAACACCGTGCCTTACAAGGGCGGGCATTTTGCCGCCTATCCGCCCTTGCTGGCAGAAACCTGTATTCTGGCGGGCTGTCCCAAGGGCGGCATTGTCCTTGACCCGTTCATGGGCAGCGGCACGACGGGGCTTGCGGCAAAGCGGCACGGCAGGCATTACATCGGCATTGAACTGAACACGGAGTTTTGTTCCCTCGCACGGGAACGGATCGGAGGTGATACCCATTGAAAGAATTTAAGTCCCGCGATAAGCTCACCCAGCGTATGACCCGCGACGGCGCGGTGCTGGACAATCAGACCACGGGTGAAGAAATCCATATTTCCGAGCGCGACGCCGAAAAGCAGCTTTTCCCGGATGGGCAGCCTGGCCAGATGGGAAAACGCGACGCACCGATGAATCCGGCAGAGGACGCCCCAAAGCACGGGCGGCAGCTCCGCCCACAGGAGCAAAAAGAGCCGGAAAAGGAGCAGCCCAAACCGCAGCAGCCAAGCGCCGAGCCGTTCCAACCGCAGGGCGGCAGCCCCGTTTCTCATATCCCGCAGGACATTCCAACGTCCGCCGCGCCGGGCGGTACAGCGGAAAAGCTCTTTGACCGTGCAGCCGCAGAGCATGACGCACACAAGGCGCGGCAGACAGCGCGGATGTCCCGCGACGCGGCGCAGCAGCGGTATTCTGCATCCCGTTTGCAGTTTTCCGAGGAAGAACGCGCCGCGCCGGAACTGCGCAAGCATATCCACCGTGCGGAAAAGGCCGCCGACAAGCTGGATGCGGCGCAGGCAGCGATCCCCAAGAAACGGGTACTGCGCAAGGAGCGTGTTTTTGACGAAGCCAGCGGAACAGCCAAGACCAATCTGCGCTTTGATACCGTGGATAAGTCCCCGCCCAAGCTGAAACCGAATCCGTTAGGCCGTCCGCTGCGGGAGGTCGCAGTACAGGCGCACGGAAAAATCCATGAGGTTGAGCATGAGAACGTCGGCGTAGAAAGTGGGCATAAAGCCGAAGAACTTGCCGAGCATGGCGCAGGCAGGGCAATTCGCTGGGAGCGCCGTCACCGCAAGCTGAAACCCTACCGCGCTGCGGAAAAGGCCGAGCGCAAAGCGGTAAATGCCAATGCAGAATATCTCTACCAAAAGGCGCTGCATGATAACCCTGAAATGCTCTCCGGCAATCCGCTCAACCGCTTTTTCCAGAAGCAGCGTCTAAAGCGTGAGTATGCCAAGGCTGCAAGAACGGCAAAGGCCGCGGGCAGCACCGCGCAGGCAACCGCCAAAAGCGCCGAAAAAACCGCAGAAGCCACCGCGACGGCAGCGAAAAAAGCGGCAGAAAAGGCAAAGGAAGCAGCGGAGTTCGTTGCCCGCCATTGGAAAGGTGTGCTGGTCGTTCTGGCTGGTTTCCTGCTGATTGTCATGCTGATCGGCGGGCTGCAATCCTGCTCCGCGCTGGTGGGCGCGGCTGGCGGCGGTGTGGCAGCATCCAGCTATCAGTCGGAGGACGCGGACATTCTTGCCGCCGAAGCCGCCTACTGTGCGCTGGAAGCCGAGCTGCAAGAATATCTCGACACCTATGAACGCACCCATGATTACGACGAGTACCACTATGACCTTGACGAGATCAAGCACGATCCCTATGTCCTGGCATCGATCCTCTCCGCGCTGCATGACGGCGCATGGACGGCAAGCGAGGTGCAAGGGACGCTGCAAATGCTCTTTGAAAAACAATATATTCTCACAGAAACCGTCGTGACCGAGGTGCGCTACCGCACCGTTACCCGGACGGACAGCGAGGGCAACGAGTACGAGGTAGAAGTTCCGTATAACTACTACATCTGCACCGTAGAACTGGAAAACTTCGACCTCTCGCATATCCCTGTCTATATCATGGATGAAGAAACGCTGTCCAAATATGCGCTGTATATGTCGGTGCTGGGCAACAAGCCGGAGCTGTTCGGTGATAGCGAGTACATCCCCAAGTACATCACAAACCGCCCGGAGGGATATGAGATCCTGCCCTCTGCAATGGAGGACGAAACCTTTGCCGCCGTTATCACGGAAGCAGAAAAGTATTTGGGATACCCCTATGTGTGGGGCGGCAGCAGCCCGTCTACCTCCTTTGACTGCTCCGGCTTTGTGAGCTGGGTGCTGACAAACAGCGGCGTGTGCAATACGGGCAGGCTGGGCGCACAGGGACTTTACAACATTTCCACCCCTGTTTCCAACCCGCAGCCGGGCGACCTCGTGTTTTTCGTCGGGACATACGATACTCCGGGCGTTAGCCATGTGGGAATCTACGTCGGCAATTCCATGATGATCCATTGCGGAGATCCGATCTCCTATTCCAACCTGAACAGCAGCTATTGGCAGGCGCATTTCTACGCCTACGCCAGACCGCCGTATAACTAAGGAGGGCGGCTATGCTGACGCTGATCCCTGTTTCTCTTGCGCAGGCGAACGAGTTTGTGCGGCAGCATCACCGCCACCACAAGCCCGTCGCCGGACACAAGTTTTCCATTGGCTGCGCTGAAAATGGGCGGCTTTGTGCCGTTGCCATTGTGGGACGGCCTGTGAGCCGCTATTTGGACGACGGCTTTACGTTGGAAGTCAACCGCTTGTGCAGCGATGGCACGAAAAACGCTTGCAGCATCCTCTATGCGGCAGCGGCACGGGCTGCGCGGGCGATGGGCTACCGAAAAATTATCACCTACACCTTGGACACCGAAAGCGGCGCGAGCCTACGCGCCGCAGGCTG
>ULTL01011041.1_pt1 | contig 12426 bp, 10 predicted proteins | sample 1957531 | NCBI WGS metagenome assembly ULTL01 (sample SAMEA4835732, study PRJEB28245) | human gut metagenome | biome: gut microbiome; material: fecal sample | place: Denmark | collected 2008 | reverse complement strand
TGTTGTGACAGAGGGGTGCGAAATGATACTTTCACTTCTACCCTTCAACCGATTGCATCAGCAGCTTCCCGGCATAAAAAGTCTCCCATTGCTAAGGGGAGATGTCACAACAGCAATGCTGTTGTGACAGAGGGGTGCAAAACGATGCTCTTCCTTCTACGCAATAAAAGAACCGCCCGAGCGCACCACAATGGTGTACTCGGGCGGTTTTATGATTCCCTACTGGTTTTTCTTCTGTTTATTTTCCATTGCAATCAGGGCATCCTTGCGGGAAAGGTTGATTCTGCCCTGGCTGTCGATGTCAGTTACCTTGACCAGAATCTCGTCATCAACATTGACGACATCTTCTACGCGCTCTACACGTTTGGTGTCCAGTTTGGAGATGTGTACAAGACCTTCCTTGCCGGGAGCGATTTCAACAAAGGCGCCGAAGTTCATCAGACGGGTAACTCTTCCTTTATAGAAAGCACCGACCTCCGGGTCATGCGCGATGGTTTCGATCATGCTGACTGCGCGGGCAACGTTGTCCTTCTGGATACCGGAAACGAATACGTCACCGTTCTCCTCAATGTCAATCTTAACATCGCACTCTGCACAAATCTTCTGGATAACCTTGCCGCCCGAACCGATAACCTCACGAATCTTGTCTACCGGAATCTTCAGGCTGGTCATCTTCGGTGCATACTCGCTGACCTCTTCTCTTGGACGAGGCAGGGCTTTGAGCATGATTTCATCCAGGATGTAGATTCTTGCCTTGCGGGTCTTTTCAAAGGCTTCGCGGATGATGTCCAGGGTCAGACCGTCGATCTTGATGTCCACCTGGATAGCGGTGATACCCTTGTGAGTACCGCCCACTTTAAAGTCCATATCGCCGAAGAAGTCTTCCAGACCCTGAATGTCCACCATGGTCATCCAGCGGTCGCCTTCGGTGATCAGACCACAGGAGATACCTGCTACCGGTGCTTTGATCGGAACGCCTGCGTCCATCAGCGACAGGGTGGAAGCGCAGATAGAGCCCTGGGAGGTAGAACCATTGGAGGAAAGCACCTCAGAAACCAGACGGTAAGCGTATGGGAACTCCTCTACCGGCGGGATGACCGGCTCAAGTGCGCGCTCTGCCAGTGCCCCGTGACCAATCTCGCGGCGACCGGGACCTCTGGAAGGCTTGGTTTCACCGACCGAGTAGGACGGGAAGTTGTACTGGTGCATATAGCGCTTGCTTTCCTCATTGTCGATGCCATCCAGAATCTGTGCATCGGACAGAGGACCGAGGGTGGTAATGGTCATAACCTGTGTCTGACCGCGGGTGAACATTGCCGAGCCATGCACCCTTGGAATCAGACCAACTTCAGCTGCCAGCGGACGGATTTCGTCGATGCCACGACCATCCACACGTTTGCCCTCGTCGAGCAGCCATCTTCTGACAACGAATTTCTGCAATTTATAGATGCACTCGTCGATCTTTGCTGTTTCCTCTGGATACTGCTCGTCGAACTGTGCATGGATTTCCTCGATGACCGGAGCCAGACGCTCTTCACGAACGTTTTTGTCGTCGGTGTCCAGAGCAAATTTTACCTTGTCGATAGCAAATTCTTTGATTGCCTCGAACATGGCAGGGTCTACCTCCTGCGATTCGAAGGTAAATTTCGGTTTGCCGATTTCTGCCTGTACATCTGCGATGAACTGTGCGATCTTCTTGATTTCCTCATGACCCTTTGCAATCGCTTCGAGCATGGTTTCGTTGTCCACCTCGTTGGCGCCTGCTTCGATCATAACGATCTTCTCGCGGGTACCGGCAACGGTCAGCTGAAGGTCGGAATGCTTTCTCTGCTCCTCGTTCGGGCAGATGATGATTTCACCATCCACCAGACCAACCTGCACACCGCCGATTGGACCGTTCCACGGAATATCCGAGATGGACAGCGCAAAGGAGGTACCCAGCATACCGGCAACCTCCGGGGAGTAGTCCTGATCAACCGACAGAACGGTCATAACAACCGAAACGTCGTTGCGCATATCCTTCGGGAACAGCGGACGGATTGGGCGGTCCACCAGACGGGAGGTCAGGATTGCCTTCTGGGAAGGGCGGCTCTCACGCTTGATGAAAGAGCCGGGGATTTTACCTACCGCATACAGTTTTTCTTCAAAATCGACCGACAGAGGGAAAAAGTCTACCCCTTCACGCGGTTTCTGGGAAGCGGTCACATTGACCATTACTGTGGTATCGCCGTAGCGAACCAATACCGAGCCGTTTGCAAGACAAGCCATCTTGCCTGTTTCAAAGCTGATCTTTTTGCCGGCAAGCTCGGTTTCAAACACTCTAAAGTTTTCAAACATTTGTCGCAGCCTCCTTGACGATCATACATCTTCGGCGCGGGCAGGCGGGATATTACTCTTTTAGCAAAAAATCCAGCGCCGTTTACACGATGCAGCGACGTTCGATTTGATGCTAAAAACAGTCCTCCCTACCAGCCCGTAGACCGTTTGGGTTGTGGATATACTCAAAAGGCGAAAGTACCGCGGATTTCTCCGAGATACTTCCGCCCTCTTGACACAAAATGAAATTACTTTCTCAGGCCAAGCTTTTCGATGATTGCACGATAACGGTTGATGTCTTTTTTCTTGAGGTAGTTGAGCATGTTGCGGCGACGACCAACCATCTTGAGCAGACCGCGTCTGGAGTGATGGTCGTTCTTGTTTGCTTTGAAGTGCTCGGTCAGGTCGTTGATTCTCTTGGTGAGGATTGCGATCTGTACCTCTGCGGAACCGGTGTCGGTGTCATGCAGTCTGTTCTGTTCGATTACCTGAGTTTTTTCTTCTTTTCTCATCATGGTTACATTCACCTCATAAAAATATTTCGCCGGTGACTGGGTACGAGGCTGGTGAAGATGCCCGATTGTTTTCTGGCTGCAAAACTCTGCCCTCCAAAAAATCTACGCGGCGGTATCCTCGAACTGGGTCATGGCAATGATGTTGTGAGCGTTCACTCACCGGACTATTATAACACGGCAAACTCCTTTTGTAAAGGGGCATTTTGCCTTTTTTTGTACAAGCTAATCGGGCTGCACCAGACTATCCACAAACAGCATCTGTTCGATGTTCTGTGCAACCTCCTCCTGCACGCTGCACTTGTCCGCAGCAATCTGCTCACGCAGGCGGTCGATGCTTTCGAAGCGCCGCTCCGGGCGGACAAAGCGGAAGAAATAGACCTCGACGGTCTTGCCGTATAAATCGCCGCTGAAATCCAAAATATAAGTTTCTGCCAGCGGACCGTCCGACCCTACTGTCGGTTTGACACCGACGTTGGTCACCCCGCCGTACAGCTTGCCGTCGATGTTGACGATGGTCGAATAAACCCCGTAGCGCGGCACGATATGAAAGCGCGGAAAGACCTGGTTGATGGTTGGAAAGTCGAGCATCCTGCCAATCTGGTTGCCGTGTTCCACCTTTAGACGGATGCAGAAGCGTCTGCCGAGCATCCGGCTTGCGTCGTCCATCCTGCCGTCCAGGATTGCCTGACGGATGCGGGTAGAGCTGACCGGCTTGCCGTCGAGCAGCACCGGCTGGATGATGTTGAGTCCCACTCCATGCTCCGCTGCCACCTGGGACAGCAGACGGGTGTCCCCCGCTCCCTTCTTTCCAAAGGTAAAATCGTAACCGCAGCTGAGTTCTCTGGCTCCCATTCCTTCGATCAGCATCCTTTCCACAAATTCGCGGGGTTCCACATCCTTAAAGCTGTCAAACTCCGGCATCACCACCATCTCGAAGCCCATTTGCTCGAGCAGAGCGCACTTTTGTTCATCGGGCATCAAGGTAGAGTAATTCTTTTTATTCTGCGGGATTTGGGAAGAGATGGTATAGGTAAAAACGCAGGGAGCAAGCTCCCCGCTGTGCAGCGCCGCTTCCAGCACCTGCCGGTGTCCGATATGCAGCCCATCGAACAGACCCAACGCAACCGACGCGCCCTTCCCGGAAGGTGGTCTTACAAAATCCCTTACCACTTTCAAATCCCTTTTCCCCGTTTCTTCAATATTTTCCAGTAACATTATAGACAAAATTCAAACAATTTGCAAGGCAATTTGCCCGATTTTGTTTGATTATCTTTTAACGAAAACTTCTGCTCCCATCTTCCCCCCAGGCTCCCCTATTCGGGGAACTGCTGATTTGCTCACCTTCCCCAAGGCTCCCCTGTGTAGGGGAGCTGCTGATGCAATCAGCTGAGGGGTAATCTTCAGCAGCTATCTCCTAACCCCTCTGAGACGACAGCATCGCTGTCGTGTCATCTCCCCTTGTTAAAGGGAGACGTTTTTAGTGTGCTTACATTTCCCTAAGGCTCCCCTGTGTAGGGGAGCTGCTGATGCAATCAACTGAGGGGTAATATCTCTGGCAGCTGTCACCTAACCCCTCTGAGACGACAGCATCGCTGTCGTCTCATCTCCCCTTAACAAGGGGAGACTTTTTGAGTGTGCTTACATTTACCTAAGGCTCTCGAAGTGTTGATTTGCTCACCTTCCCCAAGGCTCCCCTGTGTAGGGGAGCTGCTGATGCAATCAACTGAGGGGTAATCTCTGGCAGCTGTCACCTAACCCCTCTGAGACGACAGCATCGCTGTCGTCTCAGAAGGGGAGACGTTCCGGCACAATCAGCTGAGGGGGAACTTCACAGCTGTTAGATGGCAAACAGCTTGTGCAGGCGCAGCTCTTGGCTTTCCCAGTCCGGGCAGCTCAATCCCAAAAAGACGCCGCCTTCTCCAAAGACAGCCACGTCCCCCTTCCAGCCGGCAAAATCCTGTGTGCCTTCCAGCCGGACAAGGTCCAGACGAATGCCGTTGCGGTACATCTGCTCCTGCTTTCCGCCCAGATGTAACCTCGGCAGTGAGGAAAACACCCGCTCAATCGGCAGCATCCGTTCTCTGAGTGCTCCCTGTTCGGCAAGCTGCTGCGCCTGCTCCAGTGTCAAAGCATCCTCCAGCGAAAAACCGGCAGCACAGGTACGGCGCAGGGCGGTCATGGTCGCTCCACAGCCCAGCGCTTCTCCAATATCGGCGCAGAGGGTTCTGATATAGGTCCCCTTCGAGCAGTTTACCTCGATGGTATAGCGGTTTTCCTGCGGCTGCGCAGCGGTCAGCTCCAGCGAGTGGATGGTAACCGGTCTGCGCTCCCGCTCCACCTCGATGCCCTGACGTGCAAGGTCATACAGCCGCTTACCGCCGATGGAGATGGCAGAATACATGGGAGGCAGCTGGCTGATCGGTCCGCGGAACCGTTCCAGTACTGCTCGCACCTGCTCCTCTCCTGCTGTGACCGGCTGTTTGGAGAGCAGCTTGCCGGTGGCATCCAGCGTATCGGTGGTATATCCCAGCTCAAAGGTGGCTGTGTAGCTTTTATCCTGGTCGGGCAGCAGGTCGCAGCACTTGGTCGCCCGTCCGACAAAGATGGGCAGCACGCCGGTCGCCATCGGGTCGAGTGTTCCTGCGTGTCCCACCTTGCGGGTACCCAACATTCCGCGCATCTTTGCCACCATATCAAAGGAGGTAAAGCCCTGCGGCTTGTCCATAATGATGATCCCGTCGTTTTTCTGCATCCTTTTCCCTCATCCCTGTGCGTCCAGCTGCTGCTGTACGCTGTGTAATATCTGTTGGTAAACCTGTTCGACCGGTGTATCCTCCACGTTGCAGCCGGCAGCTTCCCGGTGTCCGCCGCCGCCCAGCCGCGCACAGATCGCACTGGCGTCGATGATGCCGTCGGTGCGCACCGAAAGCTTGTATCCCTTGCAGTTCTTATACTGGCGCAGAGTCACCCCGACCAACACCCCTTCGATTTGGCGCGGCAGGGAGGAAATGCCCTCCAACTGGTCATCGGTGACCTGATGAAGATTGATCACATCCCGCGGCAGCACCACCAGCGCACACCTGCCGTCCAGCTCATAGCGCAGATGCTCCAGCGCATAGGCAGTCAGCGCCGCCTTTCCTTTGGTCATGCTGTCGTACATCCGGTGAATCTTCTGCATCTGTGCGCCTGCCAGCAGCAGCTGCTGTGCAATGCGGTGGGTGTCCACCGTGACCGACGGATGCTTAAAGCAGCCGGTATCGGTCACCAGCCCTGTGTACAGGCAATCTGCCATCCGTTCGTCCAAGCCGCTCAGTTCGGTGAGCAGGTCGGTCATCAGCTCGCAGGCGGCAGCAGCGGTCGGACGCAGCAGCAGGCGCTTTGCATAGCCGGTGTTGGACGGATGGTGGTCGATGCACAGGTCCACCCGGTCGGCATATAGCTGCAAAGGTTCGCCCAGCAGGGCATCCGATGCGGTATCGACTGCCACCACCGCCTTTGGGACAAAGGGTGGTTCGGTGTGCGTTCCTTCGCCCAGGTAGGCATACCGGTCGGGCAGCGGGTCCTTGCACAGGACCACCGCGCGTTTGCCCAGCTTCTGCAAAGCATACAGCAGTGCAAAACCGCAGCCCAGTGTGTCCCCGTCGGGAGATTTGTGGCAGAGGATGGCAACGTCCTCCATCCCTTGCAGCAGGCGAACCGCTGCCGCAGTATCAATCATCTCTGACATGGGCTGACCCTCCTTTTTCCCTGAAGGTTTATTCTTCTTCCGTACCTTCCTCGTCGTCGTGGCGGATGTCCAGGCTGTTGAGGATTTTTGCGATGCCTGCGCTGTATTCGGTGGAATCGTCTGCGATAAAGTGGAAATCCGGGATGCGGCGCATCTTGATGCGGCTGTTCACCTCATGCTTGATGAAGCCGTTTGCATTGTTCAGTCCCTTTGCCGCTTCCTTTGCCTTCTCCATACCCTCCAGCGAGCTGATGTATACCTTACAGTGGGACAGGTCGTTGGAAAGCTCCACCTTGATGATAGTGAGGATCGAGCTGACCCTTGGGTCCTTTACATAGCGGATGATGTCGGTCAGCTCCCGTTTGAGGTCCTCGCTGGTCCTTCCTACTCGAAATGCCATAGTCATTTCTCCTTTCATCTGTCAACAATCGTTTATTGTATCCAAAAATTCCTTTTAAGCGCAAACGACCGGAGCCCTCGGGTTCCGGTCGTTCACTATCTCAATACGGTGTTCGTTGTGTATCCCGCGTGTGCCGCCCGGATGACAGAAACGATAGATTTAGTCGCGGTATTCCTCGATCATATATGCTTCGAAGATATCGCCGACCTTCAGGTCGCCAAACTTCTCGATGCCCATGCCGCACTCGTAGCCTCTTGCAACCTCTTTGACGTCGTCTTTGAAACGTTTGAGGGAGGTCAGATGCTCGTCGGCAATGATGATACCATCGCGCACGATGCGGATTTCGGCGTTGCGGGTGATCTTGCCTTCCAGAACATAACAGCCGGCAACGGTGCCCACGCCGGTAATCTTGAACACCTCGCGCACCTCTGCTCTGCCCAGTTCGACCTCGCGGGTTTTTGGAGCCAGCATACCCTTCATAGCCGAAGAGATTTCCTCGATGGCGTCATAGATGACGCGGTACATTCTCATGTCGACCCCTTCGGTCTCCGCCATATCCCTTGCAACCGGGTCTGGACGAACGTTGAAGCCAACGATGATAGCGCCGCACGCCTGTGCCAGCATAACGTCCGACTTGCTGACAGCGCCGACTGCTCCGTGGATTACCTTGACGCGGACCTCCGGGTTGCTCAGTTTTTCCAGCGACTGTTTGACCGCCTCTACCGAGCCCTGTACGTCTGCTTTGACAATCAGCGGCAGCTCTTTGGTCTCTCCGACCTCGATCTGCTCGAACAGGTTATCCAGCGTTACCTTCTGGTAGGAGCTGAACTCCTTCTCCTTGGCCTGCTGTCTGCGCTGTTCAACCAGCTCACGAGCCAATCTTTCGTCCTCAACGGCATTGAACTCGTCGCCTGCTGCCGGTACCTCTGCCAGACCGGTGATTTCGACCGGAGTGGAAGGACCTGCGGTTTCGATGCGCTCGCCGCGGGAGTTGGTCATCACTCTAACTCTGCCGACTGCGGTGCCTGCAATGACACTGTCGCCGGATTTGAGGGTACCGTTCTGCACCAGGATGGTAGCGACCGGACCTCTGCCCTTGTCGAGTTTTGCTTCGATGACGGTACCCTTTGCCAGACGGTCCGGGTTTGCTTTCAGCTCTTTTACCTCAGCCACCAGCAGGATGTTTTCCAGCAGGTCCTGAATGCCCATCTTGGTCTTTGCCGAGACTGGAACACAGATGACGTCGCCGCCCCATTCCTCCGGTACCAGCTCGTACTCGGTCAGCTCCTGCATAACCTTATCCGGGTTTGCAGTCGGTTTATCCATTTTGTTGATAGCAACGATGATCGAAATGCCAGCCGCTTTTGCGTGGTTGATCGACTCAACGGTCTGCGGCATGATGCCGTCGTCGGCAGCTACAACCAGCACTGCAATATCGGTGATGTCCGCACCGCGCGCACGCATAGCGGTAAACGCCTCATGTCCCGGGGTATCCAGGAAGGTGATTGGCTTGCCGCTGACGTTGACCTGGTACGCACCGATGTGCTGGGTGATACCGCCTGCCTCGGTGGAGGTGACATCCGCATGACGGATGGCGTCAAGGATGGAGGTCTTACCGTGGTCTACGTGACCCATAACAACAACGACCGGCGGACGCTCTACCTTCTCTTCGTCCTTATCCTCGCTGTCGTCGAACAGACGTTCCTCGATGGTAACGACCACCTCACGCTCGACCTTTGCACCGATTTCCATTGCAACCAATGCAGCGGTATCGTAGTCGATGATGTCCGACACCGACTTCATCTCGCCCAATGCCATCAAGCGTTTGACAATCTCTGCCGACTGAATTTTCAGCTTGAGAGCCAGGTCGCCGACGGTGATTTCATCCGGCAGGGTGATGTGCAGCTTCTGACGGCGCTCGCGCTCCATCTCCAGCTTCTTGAGTTTCTCCATCTCCTTGTCCTTTTTGGACATGAAGTTCTTTTTCTTATTGTTTCTGCCGCCGATCTTCTGTTTCTTCACGCCGTCGTCGCGTTTTGCCAGATTGGTCGGTGCAATATTTTCATAACGCTCGTTGTATTTGTCCAGCTCGACGTTTGCCGCACGCATATCCACGTGACGGATCATCTTACCATTGACGTTTTCGTCCAGTTCCGGGTTGATGGCAGATGCCTGTCTTGGCGCAGCTGCCGGTTTCTGCGGTTTTGCCGGTTTGTTCTGCTGCGGACGATTGTTGTTATTGTTCATGCCGCGGTTGCGGTCGTTCGAACGGAAATCACCCTGTGGGCGATCATTCGAGCGGAAACCGCCCTGTGGACGGTCGCCGCGGTCGCCGGAGCGGAATCCACCCTGCGGGCGGTCGCTGCGCTCGCCGGAACGGAAGCCACCCTGTGGGCGGTCGCCGCCGGATCTGCGTTCGCCGGTGCGATTATCATTCTGCGGACGTCTTTCACCGCGGTCACCGTTGGTACGGTTGTTCTGTGGGCGGTCGGACTGCGGCTTCTGCGCGGGTTTGCCGCCTTCTTTCGCGCCCGGGCGCTTTGGTGTTTCACTCATATCCTGCTTCTCCCTCTCCATCTGAGTCTCTTGGGCATCCGCTTCCTTTTGAGCCGATGCCGGCTTTGGTTGTTCCTGTTCTGCCGGTTTTGGCTCCGGTTTTACTTCTGGCTGTGCCGGTTGGGATTTTGCAGCCTCCTTGACCTGCGGCAGTTCTTCTTTTGCCGGGCTTTCAGCCACAGTTTCCGCCGGTTTTTCCTCCGGCTTTGGCTGTGCCTTTTTCTGCTGCTGTTCTTTTTTTTCCTTTTCCGGTTTGGACTTTGCCTGCGGCACCTTGGATTCCTCGCGGTACGCATAATAGCTGTCCAGGCTGTCCATCTGATTTTTTTGCGTATAGGTTTCAAAAACAAAATTCAGCTCTTCATTGCTAAGGGCGGTGGTGCGCTTTTTTTCACCCGGGAACTGCTTTTCCAGCAGCTCCACCAGTTCCTTCATCGGGACGTTCAGGTCCTTTGCGACCTCGCTGATTCTGTATTTATCATTTATCATGCAAACATACGCCTCCTTTTATCCAGGAATGCTTTTGTCCTGCCTGTCTTGTGTTGCTAATCGATAAGGCTGTTCATTTTTGATGCAAAACCTTCATCCGTTACAGCGGCAATGCCGCAGCGTTTGCCGCAGCCCTGCCGGATGTCCTGCATGGTCAGCTGCAAACACATCGGCTGCAGCTTGTGCTGCTCTGCGTAAAAAAGCAGCTCCTTCAGGCTTTTTGGGGAAAGGTCCTGTGTGTAATAGACCCCACACAGCTGACCTTCCTTCATCTGCTCGACCACCCGCTCAAAGCCCAAAACAAGTCGTCCTGCCCTGCGCGCCATCGAAAGGGTGGCAAGCTGCTGCTGCGCTGTGGTCATTGCTGTGTGCCTCCTTCGCTTTGCATCTGCTGCTCCAGCCGTTCGTACACCTGCTCCGGGATGACAGTCTGCAACGCGCGCTCGAGCTGACGGGTCTTGCGCGCCTTTTGCAGGCACTCACAGCTTTTGCACAAGTAAGCGCCTCGGCCGGACTGCTTGCCGGTAAAGTCCAGACTGATCTCTCCCTGTGGGGAGCGAACGACGCGGATCATCTCTTTTTTCGGCTTGTGCTCCCGACACCCGGTACACATCCGCACCGGCATCTTTTTTTGTGGTGTAGCAGCGCTCATCCTCCTGCGCCTCCTTTGCCTTCTCTAATTTGTATTGCGAATCGAAATCGGATTATTCAAAATCGAAATCATCAGCGAACAGATCGTCCACTGCTTTGTCGATTTCTGCCTGGGTCTGTGCCTTGAGTTGCTCATGCTGCTCGACAATCTCCTGCTCCTGACTCTGTGGACCGATGTCGATCTTCCAGCCGGTCAAACGGGCTGCCAGACGGACGTTCTGTCCCTTGTTGCCGATTGCAAGCGAAAGCTGGCTGTCCGGTACGATAGCTTTGCAGTTTTTGGCGCCGGTCGGGTCCACCAGAACGCGGACGACCTCTGCCGGAGAAAGGGCTTCTGCCACCAGCTCCTCCGGGTTTTCGCTGTATTTGATGACGTCGATCTTCTCGCCGCCCAGCTCTTCAACGATGGCGGAGACGCGGGAACCCTTCGGTCCGATGCAAGCGCCGACTGCGTCAACGTTCTCGTCCTTGCTCCAGACTGCAATCTTGGTACGGGAGCCTGCCTCACGGGAAACTGCCATGATTTCCACCGTGCCGTCCTTGATTTCCGGGGTGTGCATCTCAAACAGACGTTTGATCAGCCCCGGATGGGTACGGGAAATCATCAGCTTTGGATTTTTGCCGCCGGTCAGAACGTCTACGACATACACCATGATGCGCTGACCTTCATGCAGCACCTCGCCCGGAACCTGCTCGCTCTTTGGCAGGATGGCTTCGCTCTTGTCGATTTCAACGGTAGCGTTGCCCTTAACCTCGTCAATCTTGAGGACCGGTACCGAGATGATTTCATATTTCTTATCCTGATACTTCTGCACCAGCTGACCTTTTTCTGCCTCGCTGATGCCCTGACGGATGACGTGTTTTGCCGACTGTGCAGCAATTCGTCCAAACTGCTTGGTTTCCAGCGGAATCTCTACCATTCCGCCCACATGTGCCACCTTGCTGTACTTGGTAGCATCCTGTAAGGTGATTTCGTTTTCCGGGTCCTCGACCTCTTCCACCACCTGCTTGCGTACCGCTACATAAAAGCGGCGCTTGACCGGATCGATCTCCACGATGGTGTTTTCGCTGCCACCCATGTCACGTTTGATGGCAACCGCAATGGCGTTGCTGATCTTCTCGATCAGGTAGGTCATCGGGATGCCTCTTTCTTTTTCCAATAAAGCCAGTGCTTCGAAAAACTCACTGTTGATGGTGCTCACGTTCTTTCCTCCTGTTTGCGGATGATGTGATCCGCACAATGCTACTTAAAACTGATCTGCTCATATAAACGGATGTAAGCGGCGTCCTTCTTCTCAATGGTCAGCTGCTGTCCGTCCAGCTCGACGGTGATGGTCTGGTCGTCACAGCTGCACAGCGGAGCTACAAATTCCCGCAGGCTGCTGCCATTTTCCAGCTGCATCGGGCGGATGAGTTTGACCTCGATCTGCTCTCCCAGATAGCGCTCAAAGTGCCAGGGACGAACAAGGTCTCTGCCGATGCCCGGAGAGGACACCTCAAAATAGTAGGACTGGCTGATTGGGTCTGCTTCGTCCAGGATTTTATCCATCCGACGGCTAAGATTTTCACAGTCGTCGATGGTGACGCCGCCCTCTTTGTCGATAAACAGACGCAGATACCAGGAAGCGCCCTCCTTTTCAAAGCGGACATCCCACAGCTGCAAGCCCATTTCTGCCACGACAGGCTGTGCCAGGGCGGTGACAGTGTCAACAGTATTTGGTTTTTTTGATGTTGCCAAAACAGTTTCCTTCCTTTCATTTCTGTCGCGGTAG
>ULTL01037065.1_pt1 | contig 12493 bp, 10 predicted proteins | sample 1957531 | NCBI WGS metagenome assembly ULTL01 (sample SAMEA4835732, study PRJEB28245) | human gut metagenome | biome: gut microbiome; material: fecal sample | place: Denmark | collected 2008 | reverse complement strand
AGGAATCCGTCGTCTCCGACAAGGCCGCTGGCCATGTCGAGATACTTTACGCTGTTGCTCTCCGCCGCGGCAGCGATCCAGCCGTTGACCTTCTGGATGAGCTCGTTTGTGATGTCCTCGTACTGGTAGTTCGAGGCGATGGGCGTCAGCGAGCAGCAGATGATCTTTGTGTCCGGGCTCTTGGCCTTGACGGCGTTGATGAGCGTGGTGTAGACGGACTTGATCTGTTCCTCGTTCGTCATGGAGATGTTGTCCGCACTCGGGCAGATGACGAGATAGGCGGGCTTGTTGACCTCGCAGATCTCATCCGCGGGCACGTTGTTGCCGGTCACGGGGGATTTGTACTTCGCCGTGTCGAGCGAGGAGGCAGGCAGGGAACCGGTGTCCGGCACCCAGACCTGCTTGGCGGCGTCCTTGCCGGTGAGCATCGTCTCCGACTGCAGGACCTTCAGAGACTTGTCGCCCAGGAAATAGATCTGATCGACATAGGTGCTGCCCTTATCCTCCGTCTGCGCGAGCGCAGCGGACGACTGGATGGGCGCAATCGGATTTGCCTGCGGCGTCGGCGTCGGCGTTTCGGTCACGGCCGGCGTGGCTTCCGCCTTCGTCGAGCCCGTGTTGCCGACGGCGTTAGTAAACACCAGCACGACGGCCACCAGCGCCAGGCACAGCAAAATGGCGCCCGACCAGAAAGTATACATCATGTTTTTGTTCGTGTTTTTCATCAGGGTCCCTCGCTTCCGGATAGACAAAAGAAGCCCGGTGAAGGGCTTCTTTTGCAGTTGCAGTTACGCTTCCTGCTCTTTCTTGGCTTCCTCGATGACCTTCTGCTGCACGTTGCCGGGGGCTTCCTCGTAGCGCACGAACTTGCACGAGAAGGAGCCGCGGCCCTGCGTCATGGAGCGCAGGTCGATCGTGTAGGAGCCCATCTCGGCCATCGGGACTTCCGCCTCGACGGTCTGCATGCCGTCCTCCGCCGTCATGCCGAGCACGGTGCCGCGGCGCTTGGAGGAGATGTCGGACATGATGTCGCCCAGGTTGGCGTCCGGGATGGTGACCTTCAGCAGGCCGATCGGCTCGAGGATGGTCGGCTTCGCCTTCGGAATACCGTCCTGATAGGCGAGGCGGGCGGCCGTCTGGAACGCCATATCGTTGGAGTCGACCGGGTGGTAGGAGCCATCATACAGCACGGCCTTCAGGCCGACGAGCGGGTAGCCGGCGAGCACGCCCTTCTGCACGGCGTTGCGCAGGCCCTTTTCGACGGACGGGAAGAAGTTTTTCGGCACGCTGCCGCCGAAGACTTCCTCGGCGAAAATCATGTCGTCGGACTCGTCCTGGGGCTCGAAGCGGATCCAGACGTCGCCGAACTGGCCGCTGCCGCCGGACTGCTTCTTGTGGCGGCCGTGGGCCTCGACCTTGCCCTTGATCTTCTCGCGGTAAGCGACGCGGGCGGGCTTGAGCTCGGTCTCGACGCCGAAGCGGCTCTTGAGCTTGGCGCACAGGACGTCGACCTGAATATCGCCGGCGCCGGAGATGACCATCTGATGGGTCTCGGCGTTGTTGACGAGCGTGAAGGAGATGTCCTCCTCGTTCAGGCGGGCAAGGCCGGAAGCGACCTTGTCGTCCTGGCCCTTGGTCTTGGGGCTGATGGCCATGGAGTAGCAGGGCTCTGCCAGCTCGATGGCGGGCAGCTCGACCTCGTTTTTCGGGTCGCAGACGGTGTCGCCGGTCTTCCACTCCATCTTGCCGATGGCCACGATGTCGCCGCAGCAGGCTTCCTTGACCTCGGTGTTCTTCTTGCCGCACATGGTGTACATGCGGCCGAGCTTATCGGTGCTGCTCATGCGCACGTCGCGCAGAGACAGATCGGACGTGACCTTGCCGGAGAGCACTTTGATGAAGGAGTACTTACCGAACTGGTCGGAAATGGTTTTGAACACGAACGCGCACACCGGGCCGTTCGGGTCGATGGCGAGCTTGCCGCCGTCAGCCGTGGCGACCTCGCCGACCGCGGCCGGGTCGGGCACGTAATCCACGATCGCCTGCAGCACGGCCTCGGTGCCGATGCCGCTGCCTGCAGCACCGCAAAGCACGGGGAACACGGTGCGGTCCTTCAGGCCCTGACGCAGGCCCTTGACGGTGTCCTCCTCGGAGAGCATCATGTCCTCGAAGTACTTCTCCATGAGCTCCTCGTCCGCACCGGCGGCTGTCTCAAAGAGTGTCTCGCGCAGCGACTCGACCATGTCGGCGTCGGCGGCGGGGACGGCGACCTTCGTGGTCTTGTTGCCCTTAGTCTGGTAAGCCACGTTGTGCACCAGGTCGATGACACCGGTGCCGTCGCTCATCGGCGCGGTCACAGCGCAGACGGCGCTGCCGTATTTCTCCTGCAGGGCGGAGAGGACGCCGGCGAAATCGCCGTGATCCTCATCGGTCTTGGAGATGTAGAACATGCAGGGCATGTTGGCGTTTTTGAGGTATTTCCAGCTGCGCTCGGCGCCGACGGCGATGCCGTCTTTCGCGGTGCAGAAGATCATGCCGGCCTCAACGGCGCGCAGGGCGCACATCACGTCGCCCGCAAAATCGAAAAAGCCCGGGCAGTCGAGCACGTTGATCTTGCAGCCGCCGAAGTTGACCGGCGCGATGCTGGTCGAGATCGTGATCTGGCGCTTGATCTCTTCGGGATCGTAATCGCAGACGGTGTTGCCGTCGGCGGTCTTGCCCTGACGGTCGATCGCACCCGTCATGTACAGCATGCTCTCGGCGAGCGTGGTCTTGCCGCTGCCGCCATGGCCGAGCAGGCACACGTTACGGATATTCTTGGTTTCGTAGCTCATGTAGTGTACTCTCCTTCTATATAGACTATCCAAAATTCCAAACTCCGGAAATCGCGCCGTGCGTGACACACACGACTATAAAAGTATACACGATTTCAAAACTCTTGGCAATCATAAATATGAAAACTCAGCGTTTCAGGCTGAAATTCAGCAAAATGACCGGAACGAGCCACAGACCCATGTACACCAGGAGGTTGCCGACGGTGGCGGAATCGAACGCGCCGATGGCGCACAGGGCGAACATCAGCACGACGCCGATGACCGTGCACAGCAGCGCGAGAATGACGCAGATGCGCACTGTTGCGTACAGCTGGCGGCCGAGACCGGCGACGCTCACAAGCGGGCCGAGACCGGCGCGTGCCACGATGCCGGCGGTCTGCGTGTAGTCGGACGGTTCCGCTGCCGACATGGCATAGCGCTTGGAGTAGGCCGGGAAGTCAAAGCCGTCGGTGGACATCTTGAACTTCTGGCTGAGCATCAGCGGCGTGATGTTGAAGTCACGCACGGCGAAGATCGGCGCGATCTTCGTGCGCAGCAGGCCAAAGAGCGCGTTCTGCACCGACTGCACCGGCACATACTTGATCTTGAAGCTGGCGACGAACAGACCGTTAATCGATGTGAACACGGCATTTTTCGCGTTGAGCTGCTGCGGCAGGTGCACGCCCTTGAGGTTCATGAAGGCACTGCTGCCGACGAGCACTTCCTCGCCGTTGACGAGGGCGGTCAGGCCGCCGCTTTCGTTGCAGGTGAAGGATTCGACCGGCATGAGTGTGCAGTTGTTGCGCTGCATGAGATCGGTGAACACGGTGGCAAGGCAGCTGCCGGAGGCAACGATCACGCTGCCGGTATAGGAGATGACCTTGTCCGGGAACGCACCGTCGAGGATGCGGATATCCTCGATTGAGATGTTGCGCGCGGTGAACAGATCCTTATCCGTGACGATCAGGTGCTTGCTGCGGCCAATGTCGCTCGCGCCGCTCCAGCCGGCGATGGCGCTGCCGGTGTGAGCGAGCTTGCGCGCGGCGGTCCGGAACGGGACTGCGAATGCCACGAGCGCCGCAAACGGCGCGCACGGCGCGGTGACGGCGGCAAACACATGCAGGATGCTGGCATAATCGCCGCTGAGGATCGTGGCCAGCAGGCCGAGGATCACGGACGCGGCGATCAGATACGGCGCGAGCGAGGCATAGATCGTGTCGGCCGGGCCGGCCTCCTCGCTGCGGTGGATGAAGCCCGCGGTGCCGCGCTTGGACTTGAGCACGGTGATGCTGTCTTTGACGACCTCACTGTCCGCACTGACGGTGTAGGGGTCCTTGTCGACCGCGAGCGTGCGGAACGTGGACTTGAAGCCGCGGCAGGTGTTCAGCGCGCTCCACAGGCAGCAGGCCACGGAAAACGCGGATACGGCACAAAACGGCAGACCGACGGCGTCCGACCCCGTGACGGCCAGCACGACCGCGTCGAGCGCGGAAAAGACGCAGTTGAGAAACACGAGCGATTCCAGCCCCGGCGTGCGGCGCACGAGGTTGAAAAAGCCGTTGGTGATCACGTCCAGACCGATGAGCATCACGGTCAGCTGCATCATCAGGCACACGAGCGCCGCGACGGACGGGCTGCTCTTGAGCACGCCGAACACCGGCAGCCCGAGCGAGATGTAGATCAGCGGAATGCACACGATCATGGCCGCCCGGCAGCGGAAGCGCAGGGACTTGACCTGGCCGCCGTAATACTTTGCGGCGTCCTCAGCGTCCGGTTCCGGGCCGAGATCCTCCTCGGCGCTGGCCGAGGCGTGCACGGCGCTGTTGTGTTCGCGGATGCGGTAGGCCACGGCGGCGAGCCGAGCCATGAGCGGATTGAGCACCGTGTCCTGAAAGCTGCGGCGCGCGGGGCCGCCCGAGCCGTCGTCCGCGGCGGCGTAGTCACCGGCGCGAGCGTAGGACGCGTTCCCGGCCGCGCTGTCGTCCATGCCTTCTTCCGTGACGGCCTGGAACACGCGCGTCGGCTCTTCCGGCTCTGGCTCCGGGTCATACAGTCCCTCTGGCACCTCCGGTGGGGCGGAGACGGGGATGGCGGCGTCCTCTGCCGGGGGCTCCTCCTCCGGCTCCACCGGCTCATCCGGCACGACCTCCGAGAGCTTCGAGGCGAAATGCTTCAGCCCCGAAATGCCTTTCTTGGCCAGACGCTTGGCATTGGCCTTCGTCTCGTTCCACTTTTCGATCTCTTCCTCGGTCGCGTGGTCGCGCTGGCGCTTCGGCTGATAGCGCTTGACGTCGTGGTCCTCGTGCGGCGGGGCGTCCGGCGCGGCCGTTTCGGCCTCCTGGTCGATATCTTCCAGCGCGCTGTCGAGCTCGGCGGACATGAGAATGTCTTCGGCCTCGGCGTCCTCGGCCTCTTCCTCTTCGATCATTTCCGCCGTGACGGGCCGGCTACTGTAGGCCGGCTGCGGACGGGGCGCGGGTGCGTCCGTCTGAAAATCCTTATATTCGTCCAGAATGGATTCCAGGGAGAATTCTTCGGCGTCCAGGTCGAAAGAAACATCCTCTGGCGAGCGATCAAATTGGTCCATATGGTCAACTCCTTTTTATAGCGTAGGGGTGCGGGCGTTCAGCTCCGCTGACGCAGCGCCTCATAGAGCAGCACGGCCGCGGCCGCGGATGCGTTGAGCGAGGAGATCTGCCCGCGCAGCGGGATGCTGACGAGAAAATCGCACTTTTCCCGCACCAGCCGGCTGATGCCGGCGCCTTCCGACCCGATGACGATGCAGGCCGGGCCGGTCAGGTCCGTTTTCCACAGCTCGTTCGAGCCCTCGGCGGCGGTGCCGTAGATCCAGAGACCGTTTTTCTTGAGCGTCTCGATCGCGGCGACGAGATTCGGCACGCGCGCGACGGCCATATGCTCGAGCGCACCGGCGGACGTTTTGTCCACGACGGCGGTCAGCCCCGCGCTGCGGCGCTTCGGGATGATGACACCGTGCGCGCCGACGCACTCGGCCGTGCGGATGATGGCGCCGAGGTTGTGCGGGTCGGAGATCTCGTCGCACAGCACGAGAAACGGCGCCTCGCCGCGCTCGGCCGCGAGGGCGAGCATGTCCTCGATCGTGCTGTATTCCTTGACGGCGCACAGCGCGATCACGCCCTGATGCGCGTGTGTCTGGCTCATGGCGTCGAGCTTGCGGCGGTCGGCCTCCGTGACGACGATGCCGGCGCTGCGCGCCTTCGAGGCGATGTGCCCAAGCGTCTTGTCCACGTCGCCCTTGGCGATGAAAATTTTATCGATCGTGCGGCCCGCGCGCAGGGCCTCCATGACCGCGTTGCGGCCCTCGATCAGATCATTGCGCGCTTCGTTTTCAAATTCCTGTATTTGTTCCATGATATACCCATACCTTGCGACATAATAATACAGATATCATCATACCACACGATCGCCCATTTAGAAAGCACAAATCTGCGATTCCAGATATTTTTTTATGGACTTTGCGGTTTTAAGAAGGTATCATGGACATACGTTGTATTTACGGAGGAACCCCATGAGAAAACTGATGAACAAAATCGACCGGTTTTGCTATACGCACCCGCGTTTCGGCATCCCGAACCTGATGCTGATCATCGTCATCGGCAATGCGGCCGTCTGGCTGCTGACGAAAATGGACACGACCGGGCAGATCGTCTCACTCCTGAGCGGATCGGCGCAGGGTATCCTGCACGGGCAGCTCTGGCGCCTGGTGACGTATGTGTTCGTACCGACGGAGGCCAGCCCCATCTGGCTGCTGGTGATGCTGTATTTTTATTATTGGATCGGCTCGTGTCTCGAGCGCGAGTGGGGCAATGGCAAATTCACGATCTATTATGTGAGCGGCATGCTGCTCACGGCGATCTACGGCGTGGTGCTCTCGGCCATCCTCGGGCGCGACGTGATCGTCTCGACCACGTATCTGAACCTGTCCATGTTCTTCGCCTTTGCCACGCTCTATCCGGATATGCAGGTGCTGCTGTTTTTCATCATCCCGATCAAGGTGAAGTATCTGGCATATGTGGACGCGGCGCTGTTCGTGCTTGGCATCATCACAACGGCGTTCCCGCTGAACCTGCTGCCGGTGGTGGCGGTGCTCAACTATCTGGTCTACTGCGGCGACTGGCTGTTTGACTTTTTCCGCCCGTCGCATGTGCGCCAGCGGCAGAAAACGGTGAACTTCAAGCGCGAGGCCCGGCGCATCCAGCGCGAGCAGGCCAACAAGCCTTACCATTATAAATGCGCCGTCTGCGGCCGTACGGATGTCGATCATCCGGAGCTGGAGTTCCGTTACTGCTCGCGCTGCGTGGGCTATCACTGCTTCTGCCAGGATCACATCAACAACCATGTCCATTTCACGGAGTGACCGGCCATGCAGACTGCGGAGATGAAAAAAGATTATGCCGTCGCAGTGCTCGACCCGGCGGGCAACGTCACGGCGCTGGTGCTCTCGGACGTACCAGCGGCGGAGCGCGCGCAGGTCGCGGCGCGTCTGCTGCGCCTGCCGGAGCTGCACATTGAGCAGGCCGCGTTTCTGACCGCGCCGCGCTGCGGCGGGGAGATCCGGCTGGAGATGATGGGCGGCGAGTTTTGCGGCAATGCGCTGCGCTGTGCGGGCTTTTATCACGCGCTGCGCACCGGCGCGCAGGGCAAGACCTGTGTCTTTGCCGAGATCAGCGGGGCCGAAGGTGTTCAGCCGGTCATGGCGGACACGGCGGCGGGGGAGGCGTCCACGGTGATGCCATTGCCACGCGCGGTGCAGCCGGCTGATTGGCCGGATGTGCCGGCCGTGTGCGTGACATTCGACGGCATCACGCACTTCGTCATCGACCGCGCGCAGCCGGACGATGCGCTCGTGCAGCGCGCCATTGCCGCTGCGCCGGAAGCGAGCGCCGTCGGCGCCGTGTTTCTCGACCGGGCGGCCGGCAGCATCCGGCCGGTCGTGTTCGTGCGCGAGACCGGCTCCTGCGTCGCGGAGACGAGCTGCGCCTCCGGCAGCGTCGCGGCAGCCGTGGTGCTCACGGCGGACTTTGCCGACGGCATCACGGAGATCGGCATTGGCCAGCCTGGCGGCACGCTGGAGGTCGGTGTGCAGCGCACCCATGGCGCGGTGACGGGGCTGTCCATCGGCGGCCCGGTACGCCTGGCGCAGACGCTGACCGTCACGCTGACGGATGCGGCGGCCGCGCTGGGTTAAGCCGTGTTAATTCGTAAACTATGCTTGCATATTTGCGCACAATCATGTAGCATATTGTAAGATATTGCGCAGGGAATTGTACATATGGAGAGGAGAATGTGTGATGAAATGTCCCCGCTGCGGTCATGAAATGACGCTGGATACCCATCGGAAGTATGCGCTGAATATGTGCTACGAGTGCGGCTATATCGAAGGCCGTCTGATCGACCCTGAGAAGAAGGGCGAGACGAACTTTGAGCGCATGAAAAAGCTCAACTTCAACGAAATGGTCGCGTTCCTGACCAAGGGTCTGAACCTGGACGAGGCCAAGCTGGCCGACTGGCTGGACGACGAGGTCAAGTGACCCGCACCACCGTATTTTGCACGCCGCGCCCGATACCGGGTGCGGCGTGTTTTTTTATGGAAGTGAGGAAACAAATTGATGCATCCGACAAAGATTCTTCGAATTTTTCAACTTTTTTCGGCGAATGCGTGCCTTGACGCGCGTCGGATACGGGTGTTATCATCAAGCCATCAAACGCGAAGACACAGAGTAGTAAGCAGGAACGTCCTTTCAGAGAAGTGCCGGGTGGTGCGAGGCACAAAGCGTACAGACCTGCCGAACTGGCTGAACAGCGGCTGCGCTGAACCATGAGTAGGTGCAGACGGGTGCGCCCGTTATTGTGCAGGGATATGATGGTATCCCGAGTGAGTGCGTCCCCGGATCGGGGGCGAAGAAGAGTGGTACCGCGGAGGGTTTTCGGCCTTTCGTCTCTTCTGCCAGAGGGCAGGAAAGACGGAGGGTTTTCTTTTTTCCTGCCAAACCATCAGACTACGCTTTTGCAGGAGGAACGAATCATGAAAACCCGGACCAAAACCAGAACCATACCCAAGACCCCGTTTTTTGCCGCCTTTTCGGTCGGTGCGGTGCTGTTTTCCGCGCACGCCGGCGGCGGCTTTGCGACCGGCAACCAGGCCAACACCTATTACGTCGGCCTCGGCTGGGCCGGCATCGTGTCGGCCATCGTGGCCATGCTGCTGCTCACGCTCACAATGCGCGAAGCCATGATCATGTACAATTCCCGCGGCCTGACGAGCTATAAGCAGCTGTTCGAGACGCTCTACCACCCCTTTGACAAGATCGAGTGGCTGTTCGAGATCTTCTTTTACATCATGGTGCTCATGGCCGTCGCGGCGGCCATCTCGGGCGCGGCCTCCGCGCTGCGGAGCTATTTCGGCGTGAACTATTATCTCGGCGTCGTGGCCGTCGGCTGCCTCGTCCTGCTCCTGACCATTTTCGGCGCGGGCATCGTCCGCGCGGCGTCCACCTATATGGGCATCGCCATCCTCGTCACCGCCATCACCATCTACGCCATCGGCATTTTCAAGAGCGAGTCGCCGCTGTTCACGGTGCTCTCCGCGGACTTCCGAACGACCGGCTCTGCCAATGTCCCCAAAGCAATTTTTAACGCCTTCACCTATGCCGGCTTCCAGTGCGTCACGCTCCCGACCATGATCGCCTGCGGCACGACCATGCGCAGCAAGCAGGGCTGTGCCAAGGCCATGTGGATCTCCTTTGCCATGAACGCCGTTGCGCTCGTGCTCTCCGTGTTCATGCTCATCTGCTGGCGCGGCGTCTACACCGCCGTGGACGGCGGCACGACCATCCCCACGCTCACGGTCTGCAATGCTATGAGCATCCGCGCGCTCACCGCGGTTTACGGCGTCTGCCTCATGCTCTGCCTCATCTCTACGGGCGTGACGACGATCTTCGGCTTCGTTGCCCGCTTTGAGAAGCTGCCGATGTTCCGCGGCATCCAGTCTGCGCCGGTGCGCAGCGCCATCGTGTCCGCGTTCATCATCATTTTGTCCATGTCCATCTCCATGGCCGGCCTCACGAACATCATCAAGTACGGCTATGGTTACTGCGGCTATCTCGGCATCGCGGTCGTGGTCGTTCCGTTCCTGACCGTCGGCGTGTACAAAAACCGCAAGTACATCCGCGAGCACGGCCTTGCGCAGGGCTTTGCCGCCGCGCAGCCGGAGACCGAAGCGACCGAAGCCGCGGCACCCGCCGCCGTCCCCGCCGCGGCGAAATAACAAAGAGACACCTCACAGCAGCACTTGCCGCTGCGAGGTGTTTTTGCAAATACGTGAGATACATGCCTTATGGAGCCTTTATCGACCGCTGCATTGGCGTGTTGACAGGTTTTCGCACGCCTGCTATCATGGCAGTGCCGCGCAGAAATTCTGCTTGCGGAGATCACAGAAGTCATGGAGAAAACGACAGATGAAAATTTATGAATTGGTGCACATGCACGGGGCGGAAACGCTGGCGGATGGCCGCTTCCACTACGGGGATTGCGCGATGCTCGGCTGCTTTTCGTCGGCGGAGCGGGTGGCAGCAGCAATCGAAAAGTATCGCAGCATTCCCGGCTTTTGTGATTATCCCAACGGATTTGTCGTTTTTGCGCACGAAGTGGAAGAGCATGCGGTGCTCGTTTATCTGGCCAATGTCTACATTCACGATGCGGAATATGAATTTGAATATAGCCGGAACCTCGGTGTATTTAAAAATGAAGGTGACGCTCGACTTGCCGTCGAGGTTTTCCGGCAGGATAATTCCACGCGGTGGGAAGTAGATGGTTTGATTGTGGAGTGGAGTGTTGACCAATACACGCTGGATGAAATGAACTGCACAGACGGTTTCGAATATTGAGACAGTGAGTGACTCCGGCATTCCCGTACGGCCCGAGGTAGGCGCGGCCGCGGTGAAATAAGGCAAAATAACATATTACAAGAATCGCCCCGCAGCAGAGCTCTGCTGCGGGACGTGCTTTTTTGACCCTATTTATGCTGCCGGTTCCCATTCGACTGTGTCGAGCACGGCCAGCAGCTGGTCGCCCTTATCTGCGAACCAGCCGGTGCCCGGATCGGCCCAGGCAACGATGCCGCTATTTTTGCCCTGGAAGCTGAGGAACGTCCAGTTTTTGCCGCCGTCATAATACCCGGCGGAGACGCTGTCTCCGGCGAGCGTCAGCGTTTCTTCCTTCAGACCCGTGCCGCACACGCCGAAGCTGTCCGACCAGTACAGCTGCACGCAGCTGTCCGAGCCGCTGCCCGGCCAGATCTTCACGCCGAAGTCGGTTTCCGAGCCATCGAGCGTCCCCTCGGGGCAGACTTCGCACTTCCAGCCATCCGGCACCTGCACGCGCAGCGTTCCGGCAGTCCCGGATGCAGTCACGGTTTCGGCGGGCGCGGGTGTTGGCTGAGTTGTGGACGCGGTCCGGGTCCCGCAGCCGGCGGGGAGGAGGAACAGCAGGGCCAGGACCAGTGCGGGGAGCAGTCTTGCTTTTTTCATAAATAACCACCTTCCTTTACCCGAAAAGACGGTGCTTATGGAAAAAGGTTCCGCGTGTATTTCGCGCATAGGAAATGCGCTGCGGATTCCGGTATTCTGACTTCCGTATTTGTTGACATCTGGCAAGATGTTCCGATTTCCTACCGTAAAAATAGGCGGCATCACGATGGATAGCCGCGCTCAGAGACTGCATAATGGTTTTGCATGGAAGATACAAATAAGTAGAAATATATAAAGGAGCGTTTCTCGTGAGCAAAGAACATACCCCCTTTCGTTATGATCATGTCGGCAGCTTTCTGCGCCCGGCAAAGCTGAAGTAGACGCGTCTGGATTTTCAGGCCGGAAAGATCGATGCCGCCGCGCTGAAGGCCGTGAAGACGAGGCGATCGTCGATCTGGTGCATGCAGCTGTCTCATAAGTATGAAGTGGAGCGAATGGAGCTGAAAAGCAAGATCACCGCCCTTCGCAAGAAGCTGTCAGAATCCGGAAAGCAGCAACAGCAGCGGGAGAGCTTCATCCTCGCTGTGCGGCGGTTTATGCAGATGGACTACCTGACAGCACCGCTGCTGCGAGAGCTGATCGACCACATTGATGTGTTTGAAACGGAGGGAACCGGTAAGAATCGTACCCAGCGAATCGTGATCTACTACCGCTTTGTTGGCTATGTGGAGATCCCGGCTACGCCGAGGCATCCGCATTACAAAGCGGATACCCGCCAAGGAGTCGCCGTCGAATACCTCACAGAGCCGAAAACAGCATAACGAAAAGGAGCAGGCCACTGCCTGCTCCCTGCAACAAACCGTATCAGAATAGAAAAATCGAGTATTCATAAAGTCAAATCCCTTGTGAATACTCGATATGGTGCGGGTAGTGGGACTCGAACCCACAAGCGAAAGCACAGGAACCTAAATCCTGCGTGTTTACCAATTTCACCATACCCGCGTATGGCTGTTTGCGCAGGGGCAACAGTCCGTATGCAAGCAGAAAGCGGCGGTATTGGCCGCCGCTCATAAGCCTCTATTTTGACACGGGGAGGTTCCCGAGGCGGAGCAAAACGCTGTATCCGCGCGCCGTCATAGACGGTGTATTTATCTTACCACAGCCGCGTCTGCT
>ULTL01056881.1_pt1 | contig 12561 bp, 9 predicted proteins | sample 1957531 | NCBI WGS metagenome assembly ULTL01 (sample SAMEA4835732, study PRJEB28245) | human gut metagenome | biome: gut microbiome; material: fecal sample | place: Denmark | collected 2008 | reverse complement strand
AGCCCATGACCGGCGTCACCGCCGAGAAGCACGACAGCTTCCTCGAACCCGACGGCGCCGGCGGCGTCATCATGGAGTTTTCCGGCAAGGAGCTCATCCACGGCGAGCCCGACGCCTCCTCCTTCCCCTCCGGCGGCCTGCGCGCCACCTTTGAGGCCCGCGGCTACACCGCCTGGGACCCCACCAGCTACGCCTTCATCCGCGACCGCGTGCTCTATATCCCCACGGCCTTCTGCTCCTACGGCGGCGAGGCCCTTGACCAGAAAACGCCCCTGCTGCGCTCCATGGAGGCGCTCTCCCGCCAGGCGCTGCGCGTCCTGAAGCTCTTCGGCACCGAGGCCTCCCTCGTGCTGCCCATGGTCGGCGCGGAGCAGGAGTATTTCCTCGTCGAACGCGACATGTACGAGCGCCGCCAGGACCTAATCTACACCGGCCGCACCCTCTACGGCGCCATGCCTCCCAAGGGCCAGGAGATGGACGACCACTACTTCGGCACCGTGAAGCCCCGAGTCGCGGCCTTCATGCGCGAGATAAACGAGGAGCTCTGGCGCGTCGGCGTCTCGGCCAAGACCGAGCACAACGAGGCCGCCCCCGCCCAGCATGAGCTCGCCTGCGTCTATGACACGGCCAACATCGCTGCCGACCACAACCAGCTCGTCATGGACGTCATGCAGAAGACCGCCAAGAAGCACGGCCTGGTCTGCCTGCTGAGCGAAAAGCCCTTTGAGGGCGTGAACGGCTCCGGCAAGCACAACAACTGGTCCCTCGCCACTGACACGGGCATAAACCTCTTCGACTCCGGAGAGACCCCGGGCGAGAACGCGCAGTTCCTGCTCTTCCTCTGCGCCGTCATAAAGGCCGCGGACGACTACCAGGACCTGCTGCGTATCTCCATCGCCTCTGCCGGCAACGACCACCGCCTCGGCGCGGCCGAGGCGCCCCCCGCCATCATCTCCATGTTCCTCGGCGAGGAGCTCACCGGCATACTTGAGGCCATCGAGAACGACACGGCCTGCGACGTGAAGGAAAAGGAGCTCTTCAAGGTCGGCGTCCACGCCCTGCCCCGCTTCCCCAAGGACACGACGGACCGCAACCGCACCTCTCCCTTCGCCTTCACGGGCAACAAGTTCGAGTTCCGCATGCCCGGCTCTGCGGCGTCGATATCTTCCGCCAACATCGCCATCAACACCGCCGTGGCCGAGGAGCTGCGCCAGTTCGCGGACGAGCTTGAGGCGGCGCAGGACTTCAAATCCGCCCTCCAGGGCCTCATAAAGCGCGTCGTGCGCGAGCACAAGCGCATCATCTTCAACGGCAACGGCTATGACCCCGCCTGGGTGGACGAGGCGGAACGCCGCGGCCTGCACAACCTGCGCTCCACGCCCGAGGCCCTGCCCCACATGCTGGATGAGGCGAACGTGGAGCTCTACTCCCGGCACAAGGTCTTCTCCTATGCCGAGCTGCGCTCCCGGCTGGAGATCAGGCAGGAGGAATACTGCAAGCTCGTCACCATTGAGGGCAAGACGGCCCTGGCCATGGCGCGGCGTGAGATCCTGCCCGCAGTCAGCACCTTTGCCGCGCGGCTGGCGGCTTCGGCTGTCTCCCTGCGAGGGGCCCTGCCGGGCTGCCGGGCGGAATTTGAGCTCGGCACGGCGGAGAGCCTTGTCCAGCTCTCGGACGCGGCCTACGGCCTGGCAAGGCAGCTGGAGGACGAGCTGACGCACGCCGCGCAGCTGCGCTCCCCCGAGGAAAAGAGCTTTTTCCTTCACGACCACGTTCTCCCCGTCATGGGCGCCCTGCGCGCCGCCTGCGACGATATGGAGACCATCACCGGCGAGGACAGCTGGCCCATACCCACCTACGGCGAACTGCTCTTCGGCATCAAATAAAATATGCCCACATCTGCGAAAGGCGCGGCCGTGGCCGCGCCTTTCTTTTTTATATGTCCCCGTGCGGGATGGACTCACCTGCCTCCGGGCCTAACTCCTCCTGGACGGCGGCGGCAAAGGCCTCCGCCGTCAGCTCCACAAAGGCGCGGCGGCGCGGCTTTTCCGCGAGGCTCTTGTAATAGACGCCGTAGGACAGAGGCTGCGCGTCCGCTATGGGCAGGAGCACGAGCCCCGGCTCCCGGCCCCGGAAGAGGTCCGGCACGACAGCGGCGCCGAAGCCGCCCTCGGCAAGGACGGCGGCGGTCTCCACGGACTCGCAGAAGTAGACCCGCTCCGGCGGCAGGCCGTCCAGCAGGGCGTGCAGTTGGCTGCGGTAGCCCTCCGGGCTGCGCTGAGGGCTGAGGGCAACTATGGGGTGCTCCCGCAGGGAGGCAAACTCGACCTCCCCCGCCCCGGCCAGGGGGTGGCCGGGATCCACAAGGGCCACCAGACCGGGCCTTGCCAGCTCCCGGTAGCGGATAGACTTCCTCAGCCCGCCCTCCCGGAAGGCCACGACCACGTCCACCGTCTCCTCCAGCAGCCGCTGGTAGAGGCGGCGGAAGGGTACGACCTGGAAAACGGGGTAGAGGTCCGGAAAGCGCCCGGCCATGCGGCGCAGGGTCTCCGCGAGGCGGAACACGTCCGCGTCTGCGTGGCAGCCGATGACGAAAGGCTGCCGCAAATCCTCGACGGCGTGCTCCGCGCGGAGCCTGGCCCGCTCAGAAATCTCCAGCATCAGCTTTGCGTCCCCCAGGAAAATCAGGCCCGCCTGAGTCAGCTCCACCGTCCTGGTCGTGCGGCGGAAGAGCTGCGTGTTCAGCTCCGACTCCAGGGAGTGTATCTGCTGTGTGACAGCGGGCTGGGTAACGTGGAGCTGCTCCGCCGCCCGGGCAAAGCTCAGCGTCTCCGCCACGGCCAGAAAACAGGCCAGCTGCATGGTGTTCATCCCCCTCGCCCCCTCTTAAATTAATAAGATTTACTTATTTATAATAACATAGTCTGAATTCACTTTCAAGGAAAAAACCTTATAATACATCCATGGAGGCCTGACGGCCTCTGCCGGGCGGCATCCTGCCGGCCGGCTGTTATTATCGCATGAAGGAGGATGTATATCCGGAAATGATAGAGCTTTTAAAACACCTGAACGAATACAGGAGAGACGCCGTGCTGACGCCCGTCCTCGTGGCGCTGGAGGCCGTAGGCGAGCTCTTCCTCACCCTGACCATAGGCCGCTTCATCGACGAGCTTTCGGCCTCCGGCACGGGGATGAACACCATCTGGGCCTACGGCCTGCGGCTGCTGCTTTTCGCGCTGTTGTGCCTAGTGCTCGGCACTGTGGCGGGCCTCAGCTCCACCCGGGCCGCGGCCGGGCTCTCCCGGATCCTGAGGGACGGGATGTTCAGCCGCATCCAGGACTTTTCCTTTGCGAACATCGACAAATTCTCCACCAACAGCCTCGTCACGCGCATGACGACGGACGTCATGAACGTGCAGAACGCCGTCATGATGATACTGCGCGTGGCCGCAAAGGCACCCATCTCCATCGTCTGCGCCCTCATCATGGCTTTTGCGACGAACCGGCAGATAGGGCTCCTCTACCTGGTCGTCATTCCCGTCCTCTTCTGCTGTCTCATGGTCATCGCCCGCGTGACGCACCCCATATTCCGCCGCGACTTCACAAAGGCGGAGACGACCATTGCCTTCAACCCCTTCCTGATGCAGATGGGCATCTACACCCGCCTCACCCTCATCGCCTGGCTGGGCGCCAAAGCCATTGTCGGCTCCTCGAACGGGACTGTTCTCGCCGGCATACCCATGACGACCGGCGAGCTGCAGAACCTCATAACCTATTCCATGATGATACGACGGGATAAACATCACCAAGATACGCAAACCGGACCTGCGCCGCTCCATGGGCATCATCCTCCAGGACGTGAGCCTCTTTACCGGCACGGTGATGGACAACATCCGCTGCGGCAAGCTTGACGCTACGGATGAGGAGTGCATCGCAGCGGCGAAGCTCTCGGGGGCCGACTCCTTCATCACGCGGCTGCCGGAGGGCTACCAGACTGTGATCAGCGGCGACAACAACAACCTGTCCCAAGGCCAGTGTCAGCTCATCTCCATAGCCCGCGCCGCCGTGGCCGACCCGCCTGTCATGATAATGGACGAAGCGACCTCGTCCATAGACACGCGCACGGAGGCAATAGTCCAGGACGGAATGGACGCCCTGATGTCGGGCCGGACCGTCTTTGTGATAGCCCACCGTCTCTCCACCGTCCGCAACTCCAAGGCCATAATGGTCCTGGAGCAGGGCCGCATAATAGAGCGCGGCAGCCACGAACAGCTCATCGCCCAAAAGGGCCAGTATTACCAGCTCTATACCGGCGCCTTCGAGCTGGAGTGAAAACTGCAAAACGCCGCAGGCCATGAGGCTTGCGGCGTTATTATTTACCGGCTTTTCCCGGGCGCCGCCGCATTGGGCGGAATACGTGGTATAATGGCGTCGGCACAAATTGTGCCGCAAGGGGGAGGTGAGCGCGGTGAAGATACACATCATAGGCGGCAGCGGGAGCGGGAAATCTCACCTGGCCGAAACTCTGTCTGCAAAATATGGGATACCTCACTATGATCTGGACGAGCTGCAATGGGACAGTTCAGGCGCCTATGGGCAAAAGAGGGCCCCGGAGGAGCGCAGGCGGCTTCTGGACGAGATACTGGAAAAACCAGATTGGGTCATCGAAGGGGTATATCACAGCTGGTGCCTCCGCTGCTTTGAAGAAGCGGACATGATCTATCTTCTGAGCGTTCCGAGGTATAAATACAGATACCGCATCCTGCGCCGTTTTGCCAGGCGGAAGCTCGGCCTGGAAAAGGGCAAAAAGGAGTCCCTGCGCTCGGTTGCTGAACTCCTAAAATGGGCGGACAGGTATCAGGAAAAAGACATGCCGGAAATACGGAGTATACTTGCGCAGTATTCGTACAAGGTGGTAGAGCGTTAAGGGTGGAGATATATCCGGCCGTCACATTATGGGCGTGCCGATGTGCATTTCCCGCCGCCGCGGCGAGTTCCCCGGCCCTGCGGACCCCAGGTAAACCGGCGGTTCAGCGGATTCTACCAACCGCTCATTGAAACAGGCCGAGGCCTCCGCTATGATAACGCCAGAGAGGAGGTATTATATTGAACCCAGAAATACTTGGAGTGAATATTGACGAACTGCTGTCCGCTCCCCCGGCCGGCAAATGGTGTCCTTTCAAAGAGCTTAATAAGAGCGACGTAAAGGATATGCTCACGCTGCTGTGCCGCTGCGTGTGTCTGGCTCTTGCCGCCGGCGGACTTATCATCTATCTGATGGGCAAAATCATCATTTCGGATCTGGGGATAATGCTGTGCATAGCCGTTATCCTGTTGAGCATAGACAGCCTCACCCGCTAGGAAGAAGCCTCAGCCCGGCCCATTTAAGACGCAAAAAACGCTGCAAGCAAGGCTTGCAGCGTTTTCATGGCACCCCCGGCGCGACTCGAACGCACTACATTCCGCTTAGGAGGTCATCTGCTAAAATGCTATTTGGTCTCAAAAGTTGCGGATTTTCGCATATAATAATAAATATCACAATTATTTTGCAAGAATTGTTGTGATGCTGTTATGCGAAAAAATGCCCATTTCGTACGGTTTCAAACCGTCCTATTAGCAGAATATTAGCAACACAGTGATTGCCTAACCGCACAGACGCAGTAAAAGGCCGCTTGAATTTATCAAGCGGCCTCAGTCTTTTTGGCAGTATCACTGCTCTACTGCAACGTACTTCTGGTTCTTGCTCTTGGGTTTATCGGGCATCGTCATTTCGAGCAAGCCCATGTCCAAAAGCGGACGGAGGTATCTCTGCACGACATAGGACGGAGTTTCTATTCCTACGTGCTCGGCAATTTCGTTTCTGCTCCGCGGCTCGGTACAGTAGGCTATAATCTCCCGCATTGTGCCGTTCAGGATCGTTTTGTCCCTGCTCTCAGAGCGGTAATTGTACAGCGTCACCTTGAATACGCCGCGCTTGCTCTCAAATACGGCCGGAGGCAGCCCGGCTTTTTTCATCTCGTGGATGATAGTCGGTATGCCGGAAAACCGATTTTCAGTTCCCAGCAGGACCTCAAGCCCACCGGCTATAAATGGATTGCGGGTGTCAGCGGACATCTTTCCCAACTCATCTACGGTAATGCGCCCATAAAGTCCACCTGGATTTTCTACCTCCATGCGGTTGGAGTACAGTACGACCCGTATAGGGGAGCGGTCGGTGTGAATGCTGTAATCCCGGTGTATCAGGGCGTTGAGGATGATTTCGCGGACAGCCACCATGGGATACTCTGTTCGGTCTGCGCGCTTGCCGTTTTCATCAATAATTGTGGCGTTTCTGGTGTTCCTTCTGACAAACGCCATGGTTTCATCTAACATTTGCGTCAGGGTACCCTCAATGCGCTGGTTATCTATGAAGCGCTCGCCGCCGGCTCCTATTTCGCCTATCTCCGTCCCCGCCACTACCATAGCGGTTACGCTCAGCTGCGGGAAAAAGGCCTGCGGATATTCGCCCAGCATCATTATGCCGGCAACAGTCGGCACGCCCTTATCGGTTATGCCCTGCAATTGAAGTATTTTCTCGTCAGGCTGTTTGGCGAGGTTGGGTTTCATTTTGCGCAGCTTGAAAAAATACTCCGTGAGCGCGTCTTTATCAAACGAATCCATGTCCGCGCGCTCAACCGGTCGGAGTTCGTCTTGTATCTTACGCTTAAAGGCCTCATAGCTGTATATCTCGTATTCGGTCATCGGCATATCAGCCTCTCCGACACGGATATACGAGCCGCGCATTTTACCTGCGCCCTTATAATAGCAGGGCTTGTCGTATATGTCGCACTCGGAGATCTCCGCGCTCACAACGGTTCGACCGTCTATGGTTGCCACAGTGAATACGGGCCGCACTACGGGCTCCATTTGTAGTGCCTGAGCAGTCACTTTAGCTTGAAGATCCTGCGCGTCGTAGACTCCGGTTATGCTGAAGCAGTCCTTTTCATCTACGCCGAATATGATTACGCCCCCGCCGCTTTGGTTGGAGAAGCTGGACAGTGTGTCATATAACCTTTCCGGCGTGCCCTGACCAGCGCGCTTCAACTCCACATTCTGCCTTTCGCACTTTTGCGAAACAACGTCCCTAACAAGAGCCTCCAATTCAACAGGCAGCACAGCCATCGCCTCCTTTTTTGAAAACAGGATATCATTTTAGAAAACAAAAATCAAGAGAATTTAGTAGAATGTTGTTTTGTAAAATTGATTTTATAGAAATTTTATGATTTCATAATGACTGAATAGAAATTACCGCACATCAATGTTATAATAAAATTATGGGAAAACACCTATAATTTCCGAGAGAGAGTTTGCAGAAGCTACCGTGTTAATACCCTTTTGCGCAGGTCGCGTACTTTCAAAAAATCTTTACACTCTTTAGGAAAAACTATATAAACGAGGAGAGCCCCTAATGTCTAGTCCCAACATGAATTCAGAATACGAGGAAATTTTTGCAGACAAACCAAAAGATTGGCCTGCTAATAACCGTGAACAAACATTGGATTTAATAAGCGAATGGGTTGGGAAGTTTAGGGAAAACCCAACTCATAGAACGCGAGAGATATTATTGTCTTTGATAAATGAACATGATTTAAATCAGCATTCTGAACTTGGGGTTCATAGAGTAACAGAGTATGAAGTCGGAATAATAAATTCTCTTTATGTAGAAGCAACGTTTTACCAGATAAATTCGCTTAAAACTTATTTGTATAGCATTATATCTTACGTTACAAAATTGCAGAAAATGATTTCATGGTGCATGCCTGCGGGAAAAGGAAAGAACTCATTGCGCATTTTGCCTTATGAACAAGGACTTATACCGCCTATGCAATTATATCATTTGGCATACCAAAAGTTTGATGTTGAAAAAAGAAAAACGTTTGTAGAACAGTTAATAGAAATTATAGAAAATGAAATTTGCTTGAGTCAGGGAGCTAGTGAGATTGCTCAGATTACATATGCTTACTCATCTATGTTGCTTGATCTTAGTAATATGCACGGCAGCAAATCAGAGAAATTATGGGAATTTACAAGGGACGAATTATATAGACTACTAGAGTTAGAGGCAAAATTACTTAAGAAAAACCAGCAGTCAGCAAGTGAACACCCAACAAAAGGTGTTCTAATGATGCAAATAAGTAATTTTATACTGAAATCAAGGAACGGATATAACGATGACTATATTTGTAAGTATTTGACTCCTAGCGCAGCTAAAAGTAGTGTGGTAAATCAACAGATTTGGATGAAGAGAACAGAATTATTAAATGATGAGAGAGAGCAAAAGGTGATTCCAGAACTTTTTGCTGATACATCTTGGATAAAGTATGGCTGGATAAAAGATATAGACTTTACACCTACAAGAAAATACTATGTATCGTGTTTCAGTAAAGCGCTGGGTGACACTGACATGCAAAACGGCTATGGTGAGTGCCTGTATGGATACAAAAATGACATAATCGCTGACCTAATAGCTCCAATTGGTATGCATAAACTTACAAAAAGGCAAGGCGTTAATAATGACTTGCCAGAAAAGATTAAAGCCCATTATATTTCACAGGTTATAACATTTGACGTATTATATGATGAAGATGAAGCAAAAGAAGAACTCGTTTACTTGTTTAGCATAATTGATATGTTTGATTTAACTGATGTCGACAAGCGAGATTTTTTGCAGGCAATTTTACAATACTGGATTCTATCTGTTAAAGATCATAAATGGAGCAATGAGCGAGAACGAAGGTATGTGCTATTTTTATATGATGATTATGAGTACAAAGAAACAGAATTTGATGATGGAAAGTGATTTGTCAAGGGTGTTTTCTCCACGATATATCACCCTATATCAAAAAGCCAAATAAACATGCCAAAATATCGCTCAATATTACATCGTTCGCAAATATAATAATTGAGAAACCAACAAATTTCTGCTATACTTACTTTTATAACTGATTTTATTTGGACGGAGGATTTTTATGAAAGTCAGCTATAAGAAACTTTGGAAGCTATTGATAGACAAAGATATGAAAAAAAGAGATTTAGAAAGATGTGCTGGAATTAGTCATTATACCATCAACAAATTAAATCATGGTGAAAATGTTACAACCGATATTCTTGGGAAGATTTGCAAGGCGTTAGGGTGTACAATAAACGATATTATGGAATTTATTGATGACGATTCTGCACAGTAAAAGCCTATTTTGTAAAATCATCTCAAATTTTCAATATCTGATTATTCAAAAATATCCTCAAGTATAGGAGATGAAGATATGGCATACCAAAGCGAAGCAGCCCTTGAGCAACAGTTCATAGACCAGCTCAATAAGCAAGGCTATACCAGCGTCTCTATACCAGACTATGACGCACTGGTAGAAAACTTCAAAGCTCAATTTGAAACCTTTAATTCAGCGAAGCTTGACCGCCCCTTGACCGATAAAGAATGGGAGCGTGTAATGAATATCATGCTCGGAAAATCTGTTTTCCAGAGCGCAAAGATCCTTCGAGACAAGTTCGTGTTGGAGCGTGAGGACGGGACGAAGGTGTACCTCTCTTTCTTCGATGCCGACCACACAAAGAACATTTTTCAGGTGACAAACCAGACAACTGTTGTCGGCAAGTATGTTAATCGCTATGATGTGACAATACTCGTCAATGGTCTTCCGCTTATTCAAGTGGAATTGAAACGGCGTGGCATTGACATCCGAGAAGCTGTCAATCAAGTGATGCGCTACAAAAAGCATTCCTACAATGGATTGTACCACTTTATCCAACTTTTTGTAGTGTCCAATGGTGTAGATACAAAGTATTTTGCCAACTCTGACAGAGATATGCTTCATAGCCTCGCCTTCTTCTGGACGGACTTCAATAATGTGCGTATTACCAACTTGAAAGAGTTCTCCATCTCCTTCCTTGCAAGGGATCACATCATAAAGATGCTGACGAGATATACCATCCTTAACGACACGGATAAACTGCTCATGGTGATGCGTCCTTATCAGGTATATGCGGTGGAAGCCCTTGTCCGGCAAGCTACACTTACTAACCGCAATGCCTACGTATGGCATACAACCGGCGCAGGAAAGACACTGACTTCCTTTAAGACGGCACAGATTCTCGCAGCCAACCCCAACATTAAAAAGGTCATCTTCCTCGTTGACCGAAAGGACTTAGACTCTCAAACAACAGAAGAGTTCAACAAGTTCGAGAACGGCTCTGTTGATGCAACTGATCGTACCGATGTCCTTGTAAAACAGATGCAGGATAAAAACCGACAGCTTATCGTTACTACGATGCAGAAAATGGCAAATGCGGTTAAGCGGCCTCAGTATTCAAAGATCATGGACACCTACAAAAATGAAAAGGTTGTCTTCATTATTGATGAGTGTCACCGCAGTCAGTTTGGGGATATGCATAAGGACATCGTTCGGCACTTCCAAAAGGCGCAATTTTTTGGTTTTACCGGCACACCCCGTTTTGAGGTGAACGGAAAGACTGAGGGGAAAATTACGCAGACAACGGAAATGCTGTTCGGAGAATGCGTACATAATTATCTCATCAAGGACGCTATATTCGACAACAATGTTCTCGGCTTCCATATCGAGTACATTAAAACAATGGAAGGTGATTTTGACTGGGACGATCCCACAATGGCGGATGCGATTGATGTAGGCGAACTCTATATGTCCGAGGAACGGATGTCGCTGATCGCAAACCATATCGTTCAGAATCACAAGGCAAAGACGAGAAATGGTCAGTACACAGCCATCTTTGCTGTCTCTTCGATTGAAGCTCTGATTAAATACTACGACATCTTCAAGAAGATCAAACATGACCTGAATATTAGCGGTATCTTCTCTTATGGGCAGAATGAAGAGGCTGAGGGTAAAGATGAACATAGTCGGGATGCCCTGGAACGGATCATCAAGGACTATAACGAGAAGTACAGCACAAACTTCTCGACAGATACATTTGCTGCATACCATAAAGATATTTCCGACCGTGTGAAGGGCAAGAAAACAAAGCCCCTTGACATCCTTCTGGTTGTAAATATGTTCCTGACCGGCTTCGACAGCAAGCAGTTGTCCGTTCTCTATGTAGACAAGGACTTGAAATACCACGATTTGCTCCAAGCCTATTCCAGAACAAACCGTGTGGAAAAAGAAACCAAGCCCTTCGGTATTATCATCTGCTATCGAAACTTGAAGAAGAGAACGGATGATGCTCTTACGCTCTTCTCAAAGAGCCACGACACGTCGGGCATTGTCGTTCCCGAATATCCCTACTTTGTAGAGAAATTCAATGAGATGGTTACTCGGTTGAAGCAACTTGCGCAGACACCGGCTGACATCGACACTATGCAGAGTGAGGATGACCAGAAACTTTTCGTTGAGACCTTCCGTGAGCTTACGAAGTATCTCCAATCTCTGCAAACTTTCATTGAGTTCAGCTTTGACCAGGACTCACTTATCATGACAGAGCAGGAATATCAGGACTATAAGAGTAAATACCTGATGCTCTATGCAAAGCACAAGAAAGATCGAGAAGTTGTCTCTGTCCTGAACGATGTGGACTTCTGCATCGAGCTAATGGAGAGCGACAGGATTAATGTTGCCTATATCATGAACCTCATCCGTAACATCCACTTTGATGATGCTAAACAGAAGGACTATGATATTAAGCATATCAAGGAAGAACTGGGACGAACCGATAATCCCCAGTTGCTTCGCAAGGTTGAGATCCTGCAAGCCTTCTTAGACCGTGTTGTTGTTGGCCTTGAGAGCGCAGACGAAATCGACGCTGCTTACAACGACTTTGAGAATGAGGCAAAGCGTGAGGAAATCGTTGCCTTTGCGCAAACAGAGGAAATCGATCCCGCTATGCTTACCGACTTCATCTCGGAATACGAGTTCTCCGGTACAATGGATGCGGGTAACATCCGTGACCGTATCGAAAAACCGATGCCGCTGCTGAAAAAACGTTCCTTAGTCAATAGGATTGTAGACTTTATCCGGCAGCATACCGAAAAATATCAATAAGGAGAATGTGAAATGGACAACAGTATTCAGGCTCACCAGAAGGAGCTTTGCAACAAACTTTGGGCAATGGCAAACGCTCTCCGGGGCAATATGGAAGCCTACGAGTTTAAGAACTACATCTTAGGCATGATTTTCTACTACTACCTTTCGGATCGCACCGAGAAGTACATGACCAATCTGCTGAAAGATGATAATATCAGCTATGAGGATGCTTGGACTGATGAGGAATATAAGACCGCAGTTGTAGAGGAAGCTCTTCGTGACTTAGGATTTATCATTGAGCCACAATTTCTGTTCCGCAAGATGGTCAAAATGGTTGAAAATCGTTCTTTTGATATTGAATTTTTGCAGAAAGCGATTAACTCCCTGATGGAATCTACTCTTGGCAACGATTCGCAGGAGGATTTTGACGGACTGTTCTCCGATATGCAGCTCGATTCTACTAAGTTGGGGCATACAGTTAAGGATAGAAGTGCTGTTATGGCAAAAATCA
>ULTL01039932.1_pt1 | contig 12710 bp, 14 predicted proteins | sample 1957531 | NCBI WGS metagenome assembly ULTL01 (sample SAMEA4835732, study PRJEB28245) | human gut metagenome | biome: gut microbiome; material: fecal sample | place: Denmark | collected 2008 | reverse complement strand
CACGCCGGACAAGACCATCGACCGCTGGATCGCGGCCATCCACGACTAAGGAGGTACCGTCATGAAAAAGATCATCCCCCTGCTGGTCAGCGCGCTGATGCTCCTGAGCCTCGCCGCCTGCGGCAGCAAGCCCACCACGCCCGAGACCACCACGGCCCCCGCCGCCAGCGGCGGGAAAACGCTCGTCATCTATTTCTCCGCGACCGGCAACACGAAGGCTGCGGCCGAGGCCATCGCCGCCGCGACGGGCGGCGACCTGCTGGAACTCGAGCCGGCCGAGCCGTACACGAGCGCCGATCTGGACTACAACAACGCCGACAGCCGCGTCTCGCGCGAGCACGACGATGAGACCCTGCGCGATGTGGCGCTCAAGACCACGACCGTGGCGAACTGGGCCGACTATGACACCGTTTACATCGGCTACCCGATCTGGTGGGGCATCGCCGCGTGGCCGGTGGACACGTTCGTCAAGGCCAATGACTTCACCGGCAAGACGGTCATCCCCTTCTGCACCTCCGGCAGCAGCGACATCGGCGAGAGCGGCACGCAGCTTGCGGCACTCGCAGGCACCGGTGACTGGCAGACGGGCAAGCGCTTCCCATCCGCCGTCACGCAGCAGGAAGTTGCCGACTGGGTCAAGTCCCTCGGCAAATAACCTCAGCGGCGCAAAATTGCATTTCCCGGCTATCGGTTTTTTCCGTTGGCCGGGGATTTTTTCAAATCTTTATCTCATCTATGCAAGATTTTTTGCTATTTCCTTGAATTTATGCCTGGAATATGCTATCTTTTTCTTAGCGGCAGTGCCGGATTTCGGGACAGCTCCTATCGGCACTGCACCGCCGCAGACCATGCGGCCGGAAAACCTGTAGAATCAGAAAGGATGACCCGATATGCAGCCAGAAATACTCGACGCTCTGTACCGGCTCATTGGCGAGTACGGCTGGAACTGGGGTATGGCGCGCAATCTCATCAACCGCCAATTCGGCACCAACTACACGATCAAAGAACTGCAGCGGTTCTATATGCGCCGCCCGCGGCCAAAACCTGACACGGTTTTTAGATAAGCGCATAATGGAAAATCCCCAGCGCGCGGCATTCACCGCGCGCCGGGGATTTCTTATCGCCGCTTGCCGACCCTGCAGCGGTCAGATGTCCAACTCTTCACAAAGCTCGTCGAGCGATCGCCCGCAGCTCGGGCGCCGTCATGTGCTAGCGCCCCCACCATTCGTAGTCTGCAGGCAGCTGCCCATTGCGCTTGCTCTCCGCCATCCATCTGCATTGATCGCAATCGTACTGCGCAGCAACAAACTCCAGATAGCTCTCACGCAGCAGGCCGACGATAATATATATGAGTGCAAAAAACCACATATCGTTTCTCCTTTCCCTGCACCGTTTTTTCTCTGTGCCTTCATACTATCAGATTGTCAGTCCCATAAACAGGACTGTGCAGAAAGAAAATGCAAAAAAGGATGCGGCGCACCTGCCAAAACCCCGCGACTTTTAAAATGAAAAAGAGACATCCGATCGGATGTCTCTTTTCGTGGTGGAGATAAGCGGGATCGAACCGCTGACCTCTTGAATGCCATTCAAGCGCTCTCCCAGCTGAGCTATACCCCCACAGGCAAGGTGTATCTTATCAGAAAACGACACGAATGTCAAGAACGTTTTTGCATTTTGGAGAAAAAATCTGCGCGGCTGCCGGGCGCCGCGCAGAGAGCTCTTTTACCGTGATATGTGCGTCATATATGCGTCAGCGCGCTCATGCCTCACAGTCGCGGCGGACGATGTCCGCAATGGCAGCGGCCAGCTTCCTGTGGCCGTCGGGGTCGAGGTGCTCGCCGTCGAGCGCACTCATCTGCGTGACCGTGCCGGCGTCCAGAAACCGCAGACCATATGCCTCGGCAATCATCTGATACTGTGCCGCCACGCCCTGTGAGACGGAGAGCGACTGCGCGTCATACTCCGGGTCGCGCTGCGGCGCGGCCGGGCCGAGCGGCGGCGGAGCCACGAGCAGGATCTTCGTCCACGCGGGCAGCATGCCGATAACGAGCCGCACGAGCTTATCCATGCCGGCGCCCACGTCCTCGGCAGAGCGGGACTTTTCGATCTTGCAGTCGTTCGTGCCGAGCATGAGGATGATGTACTGCACCGGGCCGTGGCTCTCGATGCTCAGCGGCAGCGTCTCGAGCGCGGAGCGGCCCGCGCGGTTATCGTCCGGAAACGCCGCCGTGCGGCCGACCAGGCCGTCCTCTGCGACGTAATACCCGTCGCCGAGCAGGGCCTGCAGCACGCCGGGGTAGCGGATATCGCGCCCGTAGCGGTGCTTCCAGTCGGGTGTGAAGCCATAGGTATTGCTGTCGCCGAAACAGAGGATCTCGATCACGCCGCGCACCTCACTTCAGGAAACCGCTGATGATCTGCTCCTCGGCTTCCTTTTCGGTCAGGCCGAGGGTCATGAGCTTGTTGAGCTGCTCACCGGCGATCTTGCCGATGGCGGCCTCGTGGATGAGGCTGGCCTCGACGGAGTTGGCCGTGATCTCCGGGCGCGCGCCGACGGTGCCCTCGTCCATGATGATGGCATCGCACTCCGAGTGGCCGGCGCACTTGTTGTTGCCGCGGATGTTGGAGTTGAACATCTGGCTGGAGTGATCCTTGGCGACGGAGCGGGAGATGACGTTCGTGCTGGAGTCATAGCCGTCGAGGTCGACGGAGAAGTTCGTCTCCGCATGCTGGTGACCATGGGTCATGATCTTTTCCTTGATGATGAGCGTGGCGCCGTCCGACAGGTGGGCCTGCGTGTCGCGGTAGGTGGAGTCGATGCCCTTGATCTGGGTCGTCTCCATCTCCATGTAGGCGTTCTCGCCAAGATCGACGATCGTCGTCGGGTTCATGACGTTCTCGCCGTTGCCGTCGCCCTCGCCATAGTGCTTTTCGATGTAGCGCACCTTGGCATTCTTGCCGACAAAGAAGCTGTGGATGCCGTCATGGCGGGACTCCTGCGTGCCGCAGTTGTGGATGCCGCAGCCGGCGACGATGGTCACATCGCAGTCTTCACCGACGTAAAAGTCATTGTAGACCATGTCCTTGAGGCCGGTCTGGGAAATGATGACCGGGATGTGCACGCTCTCGTTTTTCGTGCCGGGGGCAATGTAGATGTCAATGCCGGGCTTGTCTTCCTTCGTGACGATGTTGATGTGCGCGGTCGTATTGCGCCCGGCGAGCTTGCCGTCGGCGCGGATGTTATAGGCACCCTCGGGGATGCCGTGGAGGTCGGCGACCTCTTCGAGCAGTTTTTTCTCAATCGCATCCATGGTGATTCCCTCCCTCAGACCTTGTCAGCCAGGCGGCTGCACACGCTCGACGCCTGCATGAGCACGGGCATGATCTCATCCTTGCTGCCGATAGCGCGGATCTCGCCGTCGACGAGCACGACGATCTTGTCGGCCGTCTCGAGGATGCGCTCCTGGTGCGAGATGATGAGGATGCTGCCGTGGATCGTCTCGTGCATCTTCTCGAACACGCTGATGAGATTCTGGAAGCTCCAGAGGTCGATGCCGGCCTCGGGCTCGTCGAAGATGGACATCTTCGTGCCGCGGGCGAGCATGGTCGCGATCTCGATGCGCTTGAGCTCGCCGCCGGAGAGGCTGGCATTCACTTCGCGGTTGACATAATCCCGCGCGCACAGGCCGACCTCGGACAGATAGGTGCAGGCCTCGTTCGTCGAGAGCTTCTTGCCGGAGGCGATGCTGATGAGGTCAAAGACCGTGATGCCCTTGAAGCGCACCGGCTGCTGGAAAGCGAAGCTGATGCCGCGGCGGGCGCGCTCGGTGATGGACATGTGGGTGATGTCCTCGCCGTCGAGCAGGATCTGGCCGGAGGTCGGCTGCTCGATACCGGCGATGAGTTTGGCCATGGTGGACTTGCCGCTGCCGTTCGGGCCGGTGATGACGACCATGCGTTCATCGACCGTGAGGCTCACGTCCTTGAGGATCTGGCGGACACCGTCGTCCGTTTCGGCCTCAAAGCAAAGGTGTTTGAGTTCAAGCATTGGTTGGTTCCCTCTTCTCTTGTTTCAAAAATCTTCGTCGTCAAATTTATCGGACAGGTCTTTCTTAAAAGACAGTTTGGACTCTTTGTGCCGGATGAGCCGGCCGATGTTGCTGCGGTGCTTGACCACGAGCAGAATGACGCAAAACAAGCTCAGCAGTGCCGGCAGCTTGCCGCAGGCGGCGAGCACGCCAATGGGCGCGATGAGCGCACCGCAGATGCTGCCGAGCGACACATAGCGCGTGGCCCAGACGATGCCGACAAAAATCAGCAGCGAGACAAGGCCGGTCGGAAAGCTCACGATCAGCAGCATGGTCTCGGCGCAGAGGACGCCCTTGCCGCCGCGAAAGCCGTAAAACACCGGGTAGATGTGGCCGAGCATGACACAAAAGCCCGCAAACACCTGCCCCGTGGACGCCGCGCCCTGCGTGCCCATAATGAGCCCGCCGGCCACGACGGCGATGACAGTCTTGAGTACATCCGTGCCGATGACGATGGCGAGGCCGGGCGCGCCGAACGTGCGGTAGAAATTCGTCAGGCCGGCGTTGCCGCTGCCGTAATCGCGCACGTCGCGGTGAAAGACGTATTTTGATGCGATGATCGCCCCGTTGAGTCCGCCGAGCAGGTAGGAGAAAACGGCGATGGCCGCGAGCAGTCCGGGGATCATTCCTGCTCCCCCTTCTGCCGGATGACCATGCGGATGGGCGTGCCCTCCAAACCGAACACGGCGCGGATCTGGTTTTCCAGATAGCGCTGGTAGGAAAAATGGAACAGTTCCTTACTGTTGCAGAACACGACAAAGCACGGCGGCTTGACGCCCGTCTGCGTCATATAATAGATTTTCAGGCGGCGGCCCTTGTCCGTCGGCGGCTGGACGCGCGCCTGCGCGTCGGCGAGGACGTTGTTGAGCATGCCGGTGGTGATGCGCATGGCGCTCTGGTCGTTGACAAAGTTGATGAGCTCGAACAGCCGCTCGGTGCGCTGACCGGTCAGGGCCGAGATAAACAGCACCGGCGCGTAGGACATGAAGCTCAGGTCGCGCAGAACGTCCTTGCGCATTTTCTCCATGGTGCCGGTCTCTTTGTCGACCAGGTCCCACTTGTTCACGACGATGATGGACGCCTTGCACGCCTCATGCGCGAGGCCGGCGATCTTCGTGTCCTGCTCCGTGACGCCGTCGCGCGCGTCGATCATGATCAGGCACACATCCGCGCGCTCGATGGCGAGCTTGGCGCGCATGACGGAGAATTTCTCAATGCGGTCGTCCACGCGGGACTTGCGCCGGATACCGGCGGTGTCGACAAAGATATACTTGCCGTATTTGTTCTCAAAGCGGGTGTCGACGCTGTCGCGCGTCGTGCCGGCAACGTTGCTGACGATGACGCGCTTTTCGCCGAGGATGAGGTTCACGAGCGAGGACTTACCGACGTTCGGCTTGCCGATGACGGCGACACGGGTATAGTCCGCGTCCGCATCGTCCGCATCCTCGGGCGGGAAGTGCTCCAGACAGGCGTCGAGCAGGTCGCCCGTGCCGTGGCCATGCACGGCGGAAACGGCGATTGGGTCACCGAGGCCGAGGGAGTAAAACTCATAGATGCCGGGGTCGACCGTGCCGGTGGCGTCCATCTTGTTGACGGCCAGCACGACGGGCTTTTTCGAGCGCAGGAGCATATTGGCCACTTCCTGATCGGCGGCGGTGACGCCGGTGCCGATCTCGGTGACGAGCACGACGACGTCGGCCGCGTCAATGGCGAGCTGTGCCTGCTCGCGCATGAACAGCAGAATTTCATTATCGGTGCTCGGCTCGTTGCCGCCGGTATCGACGATGTCGAACGTGCGGCCACACCACTCGCACTCGGCATAGAGCCGGTCGCGCGTGACGCCGGGCGTGTCCTCGACAATGGACAGGCGGCGGCCGCAGAGCTTATTGAAGAGCATGGACTTGCCGACGTTCGGCCGGCCCACGATCGCAACCAGGGGTCTGGACATGATTATCCCTCCTTATGGGGATTGTATTTGTAGTATTCCGCGCCGTCGGTGCTGCCGCTGCCCCGGTCGGGCAGGTGCACCTCCGGCAGGATGCCGAACATGGCGTCGCAGAGGGCGAAGCCGTCGGCGTCCACGGGATAGATGGGCACGCCGAGCGCGGCGCTGGCCTGCTCGAGCGTAATGTCGTCGAGAAAGTCCAGCTCGTCGTGGCGCACCATGTTGTTCGAGATCAGCAGCCGCTCGCCGAGGTTCTTCCCGCGCAGCTGCGCGATGAGGTCCTGCCCGGTGATGAGGCCGGAGACATTGATGCTGCGGCCGAAGAAATCATTTTCGATCGCGTAGACGTGTCCTTTTATTGTAGCATACTTTTCGCGTGCCGTACACAAAAGTTTTTCCAGAAACGGCGCTGCCGAAACGCCCGCCGCCATGGAAAACGGCACGCCGTCCGGCGGGTCGGACAGGCTCAGCGCCGAGCGAAACTCCGTCTGCTGCAGGCGCAGCATGCCGACGCCGTTTTCGAGCTGCGTGAATTCTTCGTAAAACTCCTCCGGCGGCAGCTCGCGTCCCGCTTTCAGATACAGCTCGTCGGCGCAGAAGAAGACGCGCGCACCGAATTTTTCGACACACTCGTCGCCGAAGGCATTGACGAGGTCAAGCGTCTCGGCCGCGTGCTCGGGCGTGAACGGCGTGAGCGGATAGAGCCCCTCGCGGAACTTCGTCAGCCCGACCGGCACGATCGACACGCTGTGCACCTGCGGATAGAGCGCCGCGAGGTCGTGCATCGTGCGCTGCAGCTGCGCGCCGTCGTTCAGGCCGGGGCAGCAGACGATCTGGCAGTTCATGGTGATGCCGCCGTCAGAAAAGCGCCGCATGATCTCGAGCGTTTTGCCCGCGCGGGGATTGCCGAGCAGAAACGAACGCAGCTCCGGGTCCGTCGCATGTACGGAGACGTTGATGGGGCTGATGTGCAGGTGGATGATGCGCTGCACCTCGCGCTCGGACAGGTTCGTGAGCGTCATATAATTGCCCATGAGGAAGCTCAGGCGCGCATCGTCGTCCTTGAAATACAGCGTCGGGCGCATGCCCGGCGGCATCTGGTCGATGAAGCAGAACACGCAGTGGTTGGCGCACGAGTGAGCGTTGTCCATGAGGTAGGTCTCAAAGTCCAGCCCCAGCTCGCCGCCGAGGGGCTTGGAAACGTGCACGGTGTGCTCTGTCCCGTCCGGGCGGCGCAGGCACACGGCCAGCTCCGGGTCATAGGCGTAGTATTTATAATCCAGCACGTCGGTGATCGGGTTGCCGTTGATGGACACCAGCCGGTCACCGGGATGAGCCGTGTGGCGCAGCGGGCTGTCGGGGTCGATGTGGCTGATCGTGCAGCGATGCATACGCCGCGCCTCCTTTGCTCAGAATCTCCTTTGCTATGCGCCGGAAAACTCCGGCACATAGCAAAAGAAGAGGGGCAAACGCTCCTCTTCTCAGCTTCTTTTAGTCGTCAACCTTGATGACGTCGCGTCCGTTGTACTTGCCGCAGGTCTTGCAGGCGTGATGGGGCATGACGAATGCGCCGCAGTTCGGGCACTTCACAATCGCGGGAGCGGTGAGCTTCCAGTGGGACGAACGACGCTTGTCACGTCTCTGTCGAGACACTTTTCCTTTCGGGACTGCCATGATGACACCTCCTCGTCAGTCGCTGTTATGAGCAGCTTCCTCTTCTTCGTCAGTTTTATTATCCAAAAGCTGCTCTAATACAGCCATTCTTGGATCGCGGGGTTTTTGGCACCGGCACGGCCCGAGGTTCAGGTTCGCGCCGCAGCGGTCGCACAGTCCGGCACAGTCGGGCTTGCACAGGCACTTGGTATCCATGCTGAGGATGAAGCAGGTGGAGAGCACCTCGTCCACATCGAGCCAGTCTCCGTCGAGCGTAAACACCTCAGGATCGTCGTCCTGCGCATCCGCCGTGATGTCGGCGTGCAGGTCGAGGTCGACCGTGCGCGGAAACTCCGCGCCGCAGCGGTCGCACACGCACAGCATCTCCGCATGCAGTTTGCCCTGCAGTGTGAGGATGCCGGCCGTATTGACCACCTTGCCCTCGGCCGTGATCGGCGCGGTGTAAGCCCGGACGGAGGGAAAGTCGAGCAGGGCCGTGTCCAGCTCCTGCGCAAACGGAACACTGCCGCCGGGAATTTCTATGATTTCTCTCAGATTCAGCTTCATAGCGCACCTCGCACAATCGCTTTAGTATTATAGATGATATCTACCCCAATTGTCAACAGGAATTTGTGTTGACAATGCGCTGAAAATCCGCGATAATCGTTGCGTGGAGATGGTGTGTGACATGAAAGAGATCCAGATACGCAAAAATGACGCCGGTCAGCGGCTCGACCGCTTCGTCGGCAAAGCCGTTCCCCTGCTGCCGGAATCGCTGCTGCAGAAATATATCCGCCTCAAGCGCATCAAGCGCAACGGCAAGGGCAGCAAGCGCGACGTGCGCCTCGTTGAGGGGGACGTGCTGCAATTATATATCAACGACGAGTTTTTTGAAAAGCCCACGGAGCACAACGCCTGGCTGAAGATCGCGACGCCGCGGCTCGACATCGTCTACGAGGACGAGAACATCCTGCTGGCGGACAAAAAGCCCGGCGTGCTGTGCCACAGTGCGGGCGAGTGGAGCTGGGACACGCTCATCTCAAACATTCAGGCCTACCTGCGCCAGAACGGTCAGTGGGATCCGAAGGCCGAAAACGCTTTCACCCCCGCGCTGTGCAACCGCATCGACCGCAATACCGGCGGCATCGTCATCGCGGCGAAAAACGCCGAGGCGCTGCGCATTTTGAACGACAAGATCCGCGGCCGCGAGATCGAAAAATCCTACCTCTGCGTCGTCTGCGGCCGGCCGCGGCCCGCAGAGGGACGGCTGGAGGGGTATCTGTTCAAGGACGCGGTGAAAAACCAGGTCTACGTGACGAAAAAGCCGCAGCCCGGCGCCAAGACCGCCGTGACGGAATACCGCACGCTGCAAAGCCGCCGGGGGCTCTCGCTCGTCGAGTGCCGGCTGCTGACCGGCCGCACGCACCAGATCCGCGCGCAGATGGCCGCCGCCGGCTGCCCCCTGCTCGGCGACGGGAAGTACGGCCGCGAGCGCATCAACCGCACCTACGGCGAGACGGGGCAGATGCTCTACTCCTACAAGCTCACATTCACGCTGCCGACGGACGCGGGTATCCTGGAATACCTGCGCGGGCGGACGTTTCAGGTGCCGCAGGTGGCCTTCGCGGAGAAATATTTCCCGGGGTTCACGCTGCCGGACGTGGAAAGCGAGCCGAAAACCGAGACCTGATAGGAAAACGCTCCCGCACACAGCGGGAGCGTTTTCGTTTTAATGCGCGAATTTGTTCGTGTCCAGCGAGTTGCGGTAGACAACGAAGCGCTGGTAGAGAAACTCCGTCGCGAAATTGAACACCATGTTCAAAAACGTCACGAGATAGCCGTTCCACCCCTGCACGTCCGCGAGCCGGTGCTCGAGCAGCGTAGACAGCGGCGTGAACGCGCAGTAGTACAAAAACACGAGCGCCATGGCCCGCGCCACCTTCTCCGTCGAGCGGAAGGTGTAGCGCCGGTTGCACGTGAAGTTCCACAGCACCGACAGCACAAGCGCCGTCAGGTACGCGCCCCAGTACGGCCAGTGAAACGCCTCGTTGAAGAGCGCAAAGCTGCCGAGCTCGATCAGCCCGGCCGAGCACGAGAAGAGCAGAAACTTCCCCGTGCGCCAAAGCTCCGTATGCTGCATAGTGATCGCCTCTTGCTTCAAAAAGTTCAATAATTTGAAGCAATCATAGCGCGTTTTTCGGGCTCTGTCAAGTGCTGACCGGGTAAACAGCCACCTGCTTGTTGGCATCGGCCACGGCGAGGAACACCTCGCGCGCGCTGTGGTAGCCCTGCTGGCGCAGTTGCCTGAGCAGCCACGTCTCGTCCACGCCCATGCGGTGCAGGTTCTCGCCGAGAACGCGGCCGTCCATGACGAGCTCGGTGAAGATCTGCTCCTTTTCCGGGGCAATGCCCATATCCTCCGGTGTGGCCGGGCGGCGGGCCGCCACGGGCAGAATGGTCAGGCGGCCGTCGGGCTCATAGACCGCCGTCTGAATGGCGCCGAGGTCGAAAAAGCCCTGCTGGCGGCACTGGATGAGAAACTCGCTCAGGTCGAGGCGGGCCTTTTTCATGTTGCGGCGGTAGAGCTTGCCGTTGTCAAAGACGATCGACGGCGAGCCGCTGATATATTTGCGCAGGCGCGGGCACTTGCTCGTCAGCGCCTCGAGCAGCCACACCAGCAGCGCCCAGACCACCATGGCCGCGAGCGGACGCAGCGGCTTTTCCAGCTCCGTGGCCATCTCGGCGGCAATGGAGCCGATGGTGATGCCGTTGACGTAGTCAAAGACGCTCAGCTCCGAGATCTGGCGGTGGCCCATGAGCTTTGAGAGCAGAAACAGCGCCGCAAACGCGCCCACGGCCGTGACCGCCACTTGCAGCAGGTCCATCCGAACCACTCCTTTCGATATGGGCTAGTGTTCCCGGGCGGCGGAAAATCATGTGCCGGCGCTTGACTTTTCGGCCGAAATCTGCTAAAAAAGAACTTGGCTCGTGTAGCACTGACACAACAGGAACGCAAAGCGTGCAGCATCCGGACACCGGACGCTGTGCGCTTTTTTTGTTTGCCCGGCGCAAAGCGGCCGCACATCAAAAAAGGAGGTCTGCACTATGCCGCAGACAAAAACACAGGGTGCGGTCTTCGGACTGCTGATGTCGTATTTCATGGCGCTGGGGATGGAGGTCGCCAACGTCGCGCACAAGCTCGGCGCGATGTCAAACGTGGTCTTTCTGCCAGCGCTGAAGGAGACCGCGTTCATGGGCGCGATCGTCTTTGTCGTCTCCACGCTCTATGGCAGCCATGCAGGGCAGCACATCGCGCACAGATTCGTTCAGCCGGGGCGCGACAATCCGCTGCTCGTGACGCTGGCCGTGTCCGGCTGCACGGTCATGGTCATGTGCCCGTCGATGAGCCTGATCGCAACGGCGCTGTTCACGGGCATCGACGCGGAGTTTTTCGCGCGCTTTCTCGCCACGCTCTACCGCAACCTGCCGTGGGCGCTGCTGTGGCAGATCTTTGCTGCAGGGCCGGCCACGCGCGGCGTGTTCCGCGCGATCTTTCACAAGCAGCTCGTGGAAAACGACCGCAAAGCCTTTTCTTCCGACACGGAATGTGATAAGATGGACACCTGAGAAATCGAGGTGTTTTTCATGTATGACGAACTGACGGAAGTCGACATTCAGAAGATGAAAGACGAGATCGACTACCGCACGCTTCAGCTGCGCCCGAAGCTGATCGAGGAGGTCAAGGTGGCGCGCGGCTTCGGCGACCTGAGCGAAAACTTCGAATACAAGGCCGCCAAGCGCGAGAAAAACCGCAACGACAGCCGCATCCGCTATCTGCAGCGGATGGTGGACACGGCGAAGGTCATCTCCGACCACTCGTCCGGTGATGTAGTGGGTCTGTTCGACAAGGTGGTCATCTATATCCCGGACGACGACGAGGAGCAGACGATCCGCCTCGTAACAACGCTGCGGCAGAACGCGCTCGAGGGCCTCATCAGCAAGGAATCCCCCGTCGGCCAGGCCGTCATGGGCCACCGCGCGGGCGAGACCGTACATGTGCAGGTCAATGAGAACGTCGGCTACGACATCGTCATCCGCTCCGTGGAAAAGGGGCAGGACGACGACTCGCTGCCCATCAGCGCGTACTGAGCGCACCAACATGTGAAAACCGGCTGCGGAATTCCGCAGCCGGATTTTTCTGCCCGCTCACAGCAGGTATTCATAGAGGCCGTAGTCCGTCCAGCCGGTGTCGTTATAAAACATCCGCACCGTGCCGCGGCAGGTGAAGCCCTGCCCGGCATAGAGCCGCTCGGCCGGGACGTTGCCGCCGAGCACGTCGAGCCGCAGCGGGCAAACGCCTGCGTGGGGTACACACCCTTGCGCCAGCCGGGCGGATAAGGCGCATCGGCCATGGCGTCGGTCAGGTCATCGTAAAACGCGCGCACGCGCGCGCCGTCGTCAGCAGCGCGGTGGAAATGCACAAAGTGTCCGCCATGCGCGCCTCCTTAATCCAGATAGCCGAACAAACCGCGCACGGACACATCGCCGCCGGTGACGGTCTCGCGCGCGCCGTCCGGCCAGCGGACGACGAGCGCAAAGTCATCGTCCACCGCCTCAGCGAAGCCGGTGCGGACAAGCTCGCCGCGCACGACGCGCACCGGCCGCCCGACCGTGACGCAGCGCGCGCGGTAATCGTCCAGATACGCGCGCGGGTCACGCTGCCAGTCGAGATACATCCGGTCGAGCGCGCGCACCATTTCGGCGGCCAGCCGTGCGCGTGAAATCTCCTGCCCGGTCTCGGACCGGACGGAGCCCGCGATGGCGCGCAGCTCCGGCGGGAAGTCCTCCGGCCGCTGGCGGACGTTCACGCCGATGCCGGCCACGATGGAATCGACCGTGCCGGTCTCGGCCTCGACGGTCAGCTCCGTGAGGATGCCGCAGAGCTTTTTCGTGCCGAGGACAAGGTCATTCGTCCATTTGATGCCCGGCTGCACACCGCACGCCTCGAGCGCGCGGCAGACGGC
>ULTL01040266.1_pt1 | contig 12712 bp, 6 predicted proteins | sample 1957531 | NCBI WGS metagenome assembly ULTL01 (sample SAMEA4835732, study PRJEB28245) | human gut metagenome | biome: gut microbiome; material: fecal sample | place: Denmark | collected 2008 | reverse complement strand
CGGCTGACCATCATGCCATAAGCGCCGCTGGTGCGTTGGCATTATCCCTCGGTATCGCAATACAGAACTTTCCAGAGGGTGCGATAATATCCATGCCACTGCGTTCGGAGGGGATGGGAAAGGGAAAAGCCTTTGTTTACGGCGTTTTATCGGGAGTTGTCGAGCCTGTTGGGGCTGTGCTGACGATACTATTGGCACAGTTTATAATCCCTGTTTTGCCATATCTTCTAAGCTTTGCGGCAGGTGCTATGATTTATGTCGTGGTGGAGGAGCTTATACCTGAAATGTCGGAAAAGCCACACTCCAATATTGGAACGATAGTTTTTGCGCTGGGCTTTGTGCTTATGATGATACTTGATGTGGCACTTGGATAGGTGTTTTTTTATGTTTACATAGGGATCATCTTTATGCATGGTAAGTGTATTGAATATCTTTTTGTATAGCCGGGCATATCATTTTGAAATGATATGCCCGGCTTTGTTTTGTGTGTAAATTGCATTTGTTAATTTGTTTATCTTAAACGTTTGATGTTAATACGAAATGTAAACGTTTTTTAACTATTATTTTCTTTGGCAATGAAAGACAAAAATAATATAAAATGATGATTACTTATAGCATAATTCACTAAGTTTGTACTTCTTTATTTGTCAAAAACATTGATTTTTAAAAACTTGCTTGCTTAATCGTTTTAAGAGATTGACATTAAATTAAGTTTGTGATAAAGTAAAAATGCAATAATTTGATAAGCTAAATTAATCAAAAATTAGCTAAAGTAATGAAAAAGGAGTATGGTTATGACAGGAGTAATGAGAAGATTTTCTGCGGCTCTGGCGGCTGCTGCAATGGCTGTTAGCATTGTGCCTTTCGCAGATATCAGCGCATATGCGGAGTATGCGGCGACACACCCAGAGGGATTTGTTTATGCTGACGGCTCAAAGTTTATGTGCGACGGGAGCCCTTACTATTACGGCGGCACGAACTGCTATTATCTCACCTATAAGTCAAAGAGTGAGGTAAAGAATGTTTTCGATGACGCTTCAAAAATGGGGCTTAAAGTAATAAGAATTTGGGGAAATCTTGATGTTGGTAAGAAAACAGGCGAGATCGACTCGCAGTCTGGTCATGAGGTCTTTGAGGGCAACAATGACGGAACGGGCGAAAAAGACGGAGTTTACTTCCAGTATTGGGACGATGAGGCTGGAAAGCCTGTTGTGAACGAGGGCGAGGACGGCCTGAGACATCTTGATTATATTATCAAGCAGGCTGAAGAACATGATATGAAGCTTGTTATCACTTTCACGAACTATTGGGAAGCGTTCGGCGGAATGGGTCAGTATGTAAAGTGGTATCAGATGTCACAGGGCAAGAGCGTTGGCAATAGCAAAGTGGACGAAAAGGACACCTGCGATTTTTACACTAATGAAACTATCAAGGGTTGGTATAAGGATTATATCAAGACTTTGTTAAATCACACCAACTACTACACAGGCGAGAAGCTTATGGATTCTGAAGCTGTTTTTTCTTGGGAGCTTTCAAACGAGCCGAGATGTACTGTTGACGAGTTCTGCAAGGACGATATTCTTTATAACTGGGCAAAGGAAATGTCAGCATATGTAAAGTCTATCGACCCTTATCACATGGTATCTGTTGGCGACGAGGGCTTTTATAATCTTGGCTATCAGGAAGCTGCAAAGCAAGATCTTCCGTCTTCCGCATATTCAGGCTACTACGGTGTTGACTTTGACAAGCTTATGACTATCGACACTGTAGACTTTGGCACACCGCATATGTACGTTGATCAGTGGGGCTTTGACCTTGGCGATGATGATCTCGAGTGGATAAAGCGCCATGCCCAGACCACATCTTCCGCTGACAAGCCTATTATCTTTGAGGAATTCGGTCTTACAGACAAAACAAAGCGTGACGCCGCTTATTCCGATTGGCTGGATATTGTAACAGGGGACTACTATGAGGGTGTCGAATATCAGGGCTTCAACTACTGGATGATAGCTTCCTATCTTGATGACGGCACTCTTTATCAGGACTATGACGGCTACACCGTTTACGGCCCTGAGGGTATCGAAAAGACGGACAGCACAAGAACTCTTATGATGAATGCTGCTGCAAAAATGGAAAAGAAGAACATTGTAAACACCACTGACAAGTCTACATACAGTTTTGACAGAAGCAAGTCAGGTAACGTTGTGGTGAATGTTTCTATGAAAGAGGGCAGCATAAGCGGTGTTGAGGTCGGCGGAAAGAAACTATCGTCAGACGATTACACCATAAGGGGCAACGCTGTTACTATCAAGGCTTCTTATCTTAAAAGGCAGGAGCTTGCAAAGTATTCGTGCAGGATACTCACAACAGGCGGCAATCAGCCTAAGTTCAATCTGACGGTGAGCGACAGCTCTATCCCTAAGCCAATTATCTCACCTGAGATAATCTCTGTTGACGTAAACCCTAAGAAGTGCAGTGATGTTGATATCACCATGGATCGCAAGACAAGCGAGTTCAGAGGCATTGTTGCTGATGGAAAAGCACTCGCCGAGGGTACAGATTACACAACTTCGGGTGACACTGTGACCCTTAAAAGTGCATATCTCAAGACGCTTTCAGCAGGCATTGTGACGCTTAAGTTCGATTTCTATGAGGGCGAGGATAGGGAGCTTACAATAAATGTTTCCGACACCACAGGCCTTGATGAGCTTGACACATTTGAGAGCTATTCAAATGATAAGGCACTTTGGTCGTCTTATTCAAGAAACACAAGCGGCAATGAAGTTTCACTTTCTCTTGCTGCTAAGAACGGTTCAAAGGCGCTTGCTTTCGGATATGATATCGGCTCGCCAAACGGCTACTGCGGAGTAAACCACCCTATTGCAGTAAGAAATGCTTCATCATTTGCAGGCGTTGAGCTTTGGGTAGAGGGGGACGGCACAGGCAACAGCCTTACTGTTCAGCTTAGAGACGCAAACGACAATTATTTTGAAGCGCAGATAGCACTTGATTTCGCAGGCGGAAAAACTATCAAGATACCATTCGCTGACTTTAAAGCGCCAAGCTGGCAGTCGGGCGGAAATCTTGATACATCAAAGCTTAACCAGTTCTCGTTCTATATGGGCGGAGATTCTGCTCAAAAGACAGGTACAGTTTACATAGACGATGTTATTTTCTATGAGGACGGACAGATTGAGAAGCCACACCTTTCCACAAAGTCAGGCATATTTGACGCTGATGCTCCAAGCGGTGTGAGAACAGACCTTGTGCTTTATGGAAAGAGCGTTGAGTCTATCATAGTAAACGGCAAGAAGCTTACAGGCGGCTTAGATTATTCTACAAGCGGAAGTCAGATAATGCTCAACGAAAGCTGGCTCAAGACGCTTACAAATGGTAATTACACACTTACATACACATTCTCAGACGGAAACACAGATACATTTGCACTCACTGTCAAGAATGTTAAGTCATCACACACTCACAGCTACACCGCAAAGGTAACAAAGGAAGCTACTTGCACAACAGATGGCGAGAGAATTTACACTTGTACTTGCGGAGACAAGTATATTGAAGCTATCCCTGCAAAGGGTCACAGCTGGGTAAAGGGCGAGACAGTTGCTCCTACAGAGAACGAAAAGGGCTACACTATCTACACCTGCGCTTCCTGCGGCGAGACAAAGAAGGACGATTACACCGACCCTATCGGTCACAGGCACAGCTATACCCTCACATCAACAAAGGCTGCAACTTGCGAAGCTGACGGCGAAAAGGTATACACTTGCTCATGCGGTGAAAAGTACACTGAAACTATCCCTGCGACAGGTCACAGCGAAAGCACATGGATAATCGACAAGGCGGCTACTGCGACAGAAAATGGCTCAAAGCACACTGAGTGTACAACCTGCGGCAAGGTGATAAAGACAGAGGTTATCCCTGCAACTGGCGAGGTAAGTGACAAAAAAGAAACTGTTATCTTCACAGGCTCGGCAAAGACATCAGGCTGGGGTCAGGCTATCACACTTTCCACAACTAAGGAAGGCGGCAGCTTTGACAGCTCAGTTATCGAAAAGGACGGATATTTTGAAGTTCAGTTCAAGGGCGGCACAGACAAGGCGGAGGTCATTCTCCAGAGTTGGTCAGGCGGTGCAGACTGGGCGAGAGTTTCACCAACTGAGGTAACAGAAAAGGACGGCATTGTATACGCAAAGTACAGCTACGACGATGTTGTGGCAGCGTTCGGAACAACAGATTTCTCTAAAGTAGACCGCTTCCATGTTGGTGCGGCTAACGGAGATATCGAAGTTCTTAGTGTTAAGTATATTGTCGGAAAGTCAACAAAGCCGGTTGATCCGGTAGATCCTGTTGACCCTGATAAGCCGGAGCAGGATCCATATGTATCTATTTTCTGGGGCGCAAAATCATGTGGCTCATGGGGTCAGGCAGTTTCAGTTATGACTTCAAAAAATTATGGCAGTTTTGATGTTTCGTATATTTCTGCAAATGGTTATTTCTATGTTGAGTATTCGGGTGCAGAGAACGAGCTTGAGCTTATTCTCCAGAGCTGGTCAGGAGGAGCAAGCTGGGCAAGAGTTCAGCCTAGCGAAACAGGCAGAGCGAATGATCATTACTATGCTAAGTTCACATATGCAGACTGTGTAAAGGAGCTTGGTGCAGGTTTTGATAAGCTGGATCAGCTTCATGCTGCGGCTAAAAACGGTGATATCACAGTTTATTCTATTTGCTACTGTACACCTGCTAAGTAATTTAAGAAATAAGCGTTACATTTATTAAGATGCAAAAAAGAGCGAATGACGTGACGGTCATTCGCTCTTTATATTTTGTTTACTTGTTTTTCTTTCTGCGCTTTTTATCCTCTAAAGGAGTCATGCTCTTTGCACAGATCGCCATTGTTGAAGCGTTGTGCAGAAGCGCTGAGGCTGACGGCTGTAAAAGCCCGAAAGCTCCTGACAGCAGAAGCACTGAATTGAACAGCAGTATAAATCTGTAGTTACTGTTTATTCGGTGCATTAGCTTTTCGCTAAGCTGTCTTATAGCCGCAAGCTGTGTAAGGTCTGCACCACGAACTGTGATATCGGCAGTTTCCTTTGCGATATCGGAAGCATCGCTCATTGCAACAGAAACGTTCGCCGCCGCAAGGGCAGGGGCGTCGTTTATCCCGTCGCCGACCATTATAACTCTGTGACCCTGCTCTTTGAGCTGTTGAACATATCTGTGCTTGTCCTCAGGAAGAACCTGCGCCCTGAAATCTGATATGCCAAGCTTCTGTGCAGTTATCTCGGCAGCCTTTGCGCTGTCGCCTGTGAGCATCACGATATTTGTTATGCCTGCTTCTTTGAGCTGTTTAACAGCTTCCTCAGCTTCAGGTCTTGGCGGGTCGCTTATGCAGAGCGCACCTGTGAGCTTGTCGCCTACAGCAAGATAAACCACTGAGCAAGCTCCCGACTTTTCGTCGATCTCAGCCTGCTGTTCGTCTGTTATCTCTATGCCCTCGTCCTCGCAGACAAAATGCCTGCTTCCTATGATAGCACGTTTGCCGTGAAGCGTTGTTGAAATTCCGTGGGCAACTATATACTGCACCTCGGCGTGTTCCTCGGCATGGTCGATATCTCTATCGGCCGCACCCTTTACTATAGCTCTCGCTACGCTGTGAGGGAAGTGCTCTTCAAGGCAAGCCGCAATTTTCAACGTTTCCGCCTCGGAGTAATCCCCAAGGGCTATTACCTTTTCAAGCACAGGCTCAGCGTTTGTAAGAGTGCCGGTCTTGTCAAAAACGATAGAATCGGCAAGTGCGTATTCTTCAAGATATTTTCCGCCCTTTACCGTAACGTCATCATCAGCGGCTTCTTTAATAGCGGATATAACGGCTATAGGCGTTGAAAGCTTGATAGCGCAGGAATAGTCCACCATAAGAACGGAAACTGCTTTTGTGACATTTCTAGTAAACAGCAGTGTAAGACCAAAGGCAAGAAAGCTGTACGGCACGATAGAGTCCGCAAGACGCTCCGCTTTGCTCTGCACCCCTGCTTTAAGGTTTTCTGAGTTGTCGATAAGCTCGATTATCTTGCTTATCTTTGTGTCGGAAGAAAGCTTGCGAACTTTTATCACAACTGAGCCTTCCTCGACAACGGTTCCGGCAAATACGCTTGCTCCTGCGCTCTTCATGACCGCAAGAGGCTCGCCTGTCATGGAAGCTTCATTTATGTAAGCTTCGCCCTCGGTTATCTGACCGTCAACAGGAATAACGCTTCCTGTGCGAACTCTTATGCAATCGTCCACCTGAAGCTGTGACATTGGTATAAGAGTATCTGCGTCCTTGCCTGCCAGCCATACCTGATCTGCCTTTATCGCCAAGCTGTCAGTAAGAGCGGCTCTTGTTCTTGCTCTTGTGTAATCCTCCAGCAAGCCTGATACAGAAAGCAGGAACATGACAGTGCCAGCCGTATTGTAATTTTTCTGGATAAGACAAGCGCTTATTGACGCTCCGTCAAGCACCTCAACTGTAAGCTTGCCGTCAAACAGTGCGCTTACGCCCTTTGCTATGTATTTAAGTCCGCTGTACACGATAAGTGCTGCGCCTATAGGTGCAGGCAGAATAGCTTTTCTTATATATCTTTGCATCACAAGCTTTGCAAGGTCAGATTTGAATGTTCTGTCTATCTCCTCGGTGTCATACTGATTGTCGCTGACAGGTGCTAGGTCGCTTCCTCTGAGCTTTCTTACAAGTTCGACAGCTTCGGCTCTGTGACCCTCTTTATAGCGTATAAGTATTCCGCCGTTCTCATAGTGAGCCTCGCAGGCGACCGCCCACGGGTTTGACATAACAAGCTTATGTATCGACCGTTCAAGTTCTTTTGTGAAAGCGTCGCTACCACAGCGGAAACGTATGCGGCAGGGCTTGTCATAAACGATCTGAGCTTTCATTATTCAGTTACTTCTTCCTCGTCATTTATCCCTGCCTCGACCTTAGCGTCATAGCAGATGTCAGATGCTTCGTCCTTCATGCTTCTAAGTGCTGACTGAGCGTCGCTCTTGAGCTTCATTCCCTTTGCAAGACCTGTAACGGCAAGCTCTCTTGTTTTCTTAGCCTTTACGACTTTCTTGCCAAGAATGACTGCGGCTGCTCCGCCTACTGCACACCAGAATTTCTCGTCTTTAAAACATTTTAACATAATTATTACCTCCTGTTTTGTTTTTAGATATTAGTAAGAACTAATTATTTCGGCATATACAGAAACTCTGCCAAAATACGAGCATATAACAAGTCCTCTGACAGGATCTTTACCGTGATTTCAGTATAACTCTATATTGTTTATTAGTCAAGTCAAACCGACAAATTTAAAAATTATTTAAAACTATATATAATCTTTTGCCGTAAGTTAAATTATCATCGTTTTTCTAACTTTTCATTTTTGGGTGAAGCTTTAGGATAATGTTAAAATGTTTATGATATCTTATCAGTAAACCGCAAGAATGAACATTTCAACGAATAGATAATAATTGACAAAAACCATAAATTCGGGCTTTTATTTATATGTAAGTTATGCACACAACCAAAAATATTATAACTTTTTGTTAAATCGGTTGAAGCCATAACAGAGTTATGTTAAAATATTACCATAACAATACGGGGAGGTCTGCGTTGTGGGTTATATTATCCATTATGATATATGTGCCCTTGTGATATATGCTATCACAGGAGTTGTATTCTATTTCAAAAAGCGTATTCCGTGCAACAAGAATAAGGTCTTTGGCATTCTCGTGGGCGACTCGGCTTTGTCAACTGTGTTGGATATTTTAAGTGTGTTTTCTACCGGCGAATGGGGCATAGGGCTTAAAATCTTCTTCCATACGGCTTATTATTTTACACATAATCTTATTCCGTTTCTATTTGTGATATATATACTTTTCCTGACGGACGGCTATAAAGAGATGTCTGCTCTTTTCAAAAGCTTTTTATATACACCGATGATCGTTGATCTTTTGCTTGTGATTACGACGCCTGCAACACATTTTATCATCTATGTGGATAGTCAAGGTGGTTATCATCGTGGCACTCTTCAGCCATTTACATACATTGTGGCGATTTATTATCTTATATTTGGCATCGTTTACGCAATGGGTAATAGAAGTATGCTATCAAGACAGGTGGTCACTTCTATAACAGCCTTTATCTCAATGACGGTAGTGGCGGTAATTGTTCAGATGATCAATAAACTCCTTCTTGTGGAGTGCTTTGCGGCGTCTGTATGTATGCTTCTAATAATGTTCACTTTGCAAAGTCAGGACGATATGATAGACCAAGGAACGAAAATGCTCAACTGGAGCAGCTTTGTCAATAGGTGTTCCATAAAATATGCCTCAGCTTCTGATTTTACATTATTGCTCATAAGGATACCGGATTTCAAAATGTTTATGAAAACCTTTGGCGGACGTTTTTCCAACTCTCTGTTAAGAAGCTTTTCCGACTATCTTTATAACTTTGTTAATCTTGGCGATGGATTTTATTTGGAGGACGAATGCTTTGCTCTTATGTTTCCGAAGGATTCTGAAAAGGTGGGAGAAACGTATCGTGCAATAAGGAAAAAGCTGTCTGAAAACTGGAATATAGGTACTGTTGATACTTTGATAACAGCCTGCTTTATGCGTATCGACTGCCCTGATGACGTTGACAATGCAGATATGCTGGTGGACTTTATCGAGCAGTTCAAGCATCGTGAACCTGAAACTGAAAGACTTCTTCATGCAACTGACATAAACTTTTATGACAGCAAACGTCGAAGCGAGGTAGAAAATGCTATAGACAAGGCTCTGGATAATCGTGGCTTTGAGGTATACTATCAGCCGATATATTCAAGTTCAAGAAACAAGATAGTTTCCTGTGAAGCCCTTGTTAGGCTTAAGGATGAAAAGCTTGGATTTATCCCTCCACAGGAATTTATTCCTATAGCTGAGGAAAACGGCAAGATACTCAAAATAGGCAAATATGTTTTCGAGGAAGCCTGCCGATTTATAAAGAAAGGCGTGGGAACTTCACTTGGTATCGAATATGTGCAGGTAAACCTGTCGGTAGTCCAGTGCATGCAATCTGACCTTGTAGAGCAGCTTCTCAGCATTATGGACAGATACAAGGTAGACCCATCGTCTATTTGTCTTGAAGTAACGGAAACTGCGGCGGTGTATACTCCGCACATTATGGAGAAAAACATCAAGACCCTTTCCGACTATGGTGTGAAGTTTGCACTTGACGATTATGGTACGGGATATTCAAATATGACATATCTTCTCAGCCTGCCTTTCAGGTTTATCAAGCTTGAAAAGGAAATAGTCTGGGAATGTTTCAAGAGCGAAAAGGCGCATATCGCCATTGAAAGTACAGTGGCGATGATAAAGAAGCTCAATATGCAGATAGTCGCCGAGGGTATCGAGGACAAGCACCAACTCGACACGCTTCTTGGCATGGGCTGTGATTTCATTCAGGGATACTACTTCTCAAAGCCTGTTCCTGAAAAAGATTTTATTGAGGTGCTTAAAAAGAATAATACTCAGGCTGTGACGGTTTAAGCAGTCTGATGAAAAAAGCCCTGACTTCGGTCGGGGCTTTTTTTCACATAGTTTTCACTTTGCGTTAAGGTCTGTTTAAGTGAGGAACGTTATAATATAGTCATAACAAAACCGAGACGGGAGGCGTTCTTGTGAACGTAAGTAATATGGCTATTCTTATTATTGCGGCTGTGCTGCTTTCTTTGCCGCTTGTTTTATCTGCTGCATTTTGTGTTGAAGAACGCTGGGGCTTTCTTTCACGAAAACATGATAGGTGGATAGACAAACATTACAGATAATAGGCAGACAGATAAGTATGAGTTGTCCGTCATACAAATACAAGCGTATTTCACAAACATACACCAAAAAAACTATAAAAATTAGTCCATTTATACATTGACTTAATCACGCAAATTCGGTATACTATTTATTGTAACGTCAGCGTGGGAAAAGTACGCAGACAGGAATAATTCTATAGTTTATAAGGGGTTTGTGAAATGACAAAGGTTGTAAAATTCGGTGGAAGCTCTCTTGCAAGTGCTGAGCAGTTCAAGAAGGTAAAGGAGATAATCACAGCGGAAAGCTCAAGAAGATTTGTTGTGCCGTCTGCTCCTGGTAAAAGATTTTCAAACGATACAAAGGTAACTGATATGCTTTACGGCTGCTATGATCTTGCTGCAAAGGGCAAGGATTTCAGCAGCGAGTTCGACGCTATCAAGGAAAGATATTACGGCATAATCAATGATCTGGGTCTTGACCTTTCTCTTGAAAAGGAGTTTGAAACTATCAAGGCTTGCTTTATCGGCAAGGCAGGACGTGACTATGCGGCTTCCCGTGGTGAATATCTTAACGGTATCGTTCTTGCTAAATATCTTGGATATAACTTTGTTGACGCTGCTGATGTTATCTATTTTAACGATCAGGGTCAGTTCGATTCTGCAAGAACAAACGAGGTGCTTCCTCAGAGACTTGCTACACTTGATAATGCGGTAATACCTGGTTTCTACGGCTCAATGCCAAACGATACTATCAAGACATTTTCAAGAGGCGGTTCTGACGTAACAGGCTCTATCGTTGCCGCAGCAGTAAACGCTGATCTTTATGAGAACTGGACAGACGTATCAGGATTCCTGGTATGCGACCCTAGAATTATCGACAACCCACAGCCTATCACTACCATAACATATAAGGAACTGAGAGAGCTTTCTTACATGGGTGCAGGCGTACTTCATGAGGACGCTATTTTCCCTGTAAGAAAAGCAGGCATCCCAATAAACATCAAGAACACAAATAAGCCTGAGGATATGGGTACAATGATCGTTGAGTCCACATCTCAGAAGCCTGCATTCACGATCACAGGTATAGCAGGAAAGAAGGGCTTTACTGTAGTCAATATCGAAAAGGATATGATGAACGCAGAGCTTGGTTTCGGTAGAAGAGTGCTTGAAGTATTCGAGAAGAATGGTATCTGCTTTGAGCATATGCCATCAGGTATCGACACAATGTCTGTCGTTGTTCATCAGGCAGAGTTTGCTCCAAAGGAGCAGGAGATAATGTCAGGTCTGCACAGAAACTGTCACCCTGATACAATCGATATTGAAACAGACCTTGCGCTTATTGCAGTTGTGGGACGTGCAATGAAGTCAAACAGAGGTACAGCAGGCAGAATATTCTCAGCTCTTGCACACGCTCATGTAAACGTAAAGATGATAGATCAGGGCTCTAGCGAGCTTAATATCATCATCGGTGTAAACGAGGCTGATTTTGAATCTGCAATGAAGGCTATCTATACAATTTTTGTTGATACACAGCTTTAATACAATATGAAAAATATGGCGGACGGCTTAGGTCGGTACTAATATAGAAGCTTTTCAACAACTATTATGAAAGACCTATACAGCAGGCTATAACTAAGAAATAAGAAAGACAGATACTTCATTTGACTGAGGTATCTGTCTTTTTGCGTTATATATCAAAACTTATTTGAAAATGCTATCCGGTTTATTTTCAAATGTCCCATTCTTAGCCAACGGCGAAGCCTCGCACTGACGCAGATGATGTTTTTTTGATCAGCTTACCCCTTGATCTCACTTATCACTCCCTTATCCATTTCATGCACAGTATCGCACAGCACGGAGATGTCCTCCGCCGAATGAGAGCAGATAAGGATAGTCTTACCCTGCTCCTTGTATGAAAGTAGGTACTCACGCATTTCTTTTACGCCGTCCTTGTCAAGACCATTGAAAGGCTCGTCAAGAATGAGTATCTTCGGATTTTCCATAATGGCTTGTGCAAGTCCCAAACGCTGCCGCATACCAAGGCTGTATTTACGAACGTGACGCTTTAGGTCAGGATCAAGTCCCACCTGTTTCATACTGCTTTTTATCTCCTCTTTGCCGATCTTGTTGTTCAGCCCTGCAAGCAGCTTTAGATTTTTGTAGCCTGAATAGTATGGTATAAACCCCGGTGTTTCAATGATAATTCCCATATCCTTCGGAAAGTCAACGTCCTTTCCGACCTTCTTGCCGTCAACTGTTATCACACCCGATGTGGGCTTGATAAAGCCACATATGCACTTCATAAGCATTGTCTTTCCGCTGCCGTTTCTGCCGATAAGTCCGTGTATCTTGCCCTCCTCAAAGGACACATTTATATGCTTTAGTATCTCCGTTTTGCCAAGGGTAAGGCATACGTTGCTAACTCCTATGATATCCATTATCATTCCTCCCCAGCCGTCAGAAAATTAGTTTTCCGTAGCAAAACTAATGACAGCAAGATCAAAGATACTATGATTGAAAAGAAATATATGTAGGAATAAGATATTTCATATATCTGCTGCCTGAAGAACTTTGTAAAATGCGTTTTCACTATGGCATTACAACACGGAAAAGCCCAGCGTATCGGCGTTTCAAGGTATATTGCCGCACCGCCTGCCAGAAGTAAAAAGACATTTATGCCTACACCCAGAAGCTTTTGCCTAAGCTCTGCAAAAACGAGCATAATAAGGCCGCACACCAACAACAGCAGAAATATCAGCACCGCAGAATTGCCTGCCGACCGCAGCGGTACATATTGGTAGTAAAGATTTTCAGGAATAAGATTTGCAGCAACGCTATCGGCGTTCTCGGGAAAGAGCCTGCTGTAATCTGTG